>CAJDUP010000024.1_pt1 | contig 25006 bp, 19 predicted proteins | sample 7391181 | NCBI WGS metagenome assembly CAJDUP01 (sample SAMEA7055690, study PRJEB34461) | soil metagenome | biome: terrestrial ecosystem; feature: Peninsula; material: soil | place: Antarctica | collected 2016
CGGCCCTAAGACCTGGTACGGAATGATGATGAACGGATTCCCGAACCTTTTCATGATCTGCGGACCCGGAGGCCCCAACACGGCTGCCAACGTCCCGGCCCTCGCCGAGATCGAGTCGGCATGGATCGTCGATGTCATCACTGCGACGCAAGTCGACGGGATTCGTGCCGTGAACCCACCTGCGGACGAGCAAGACGCTTGGACTGCGAGGGTCGAGGAGACCGCTCAGATGACGCTCTTCCCGTCACATGACACTTGGTATACAGGACGAAACGTACCGGGAAAGCCAAAAGTCTTCCCGACGTTCACTCTCGGCACCGCGACTTACTACGACATTATCGAGGATCTGGTGTCGGACGGACTCCCAAGTCTGGAGCGTCTGTCGGAGGACATCGATGAAGAGGACGTGGCTTGATCAAGGGCCAGCTGTCCTTTCGAATGCCTCGTTGAGGCCTTGCCGTGTGTCGGCGGAGTGCTGTTGCGATGAGGCTGGCATCGGTTTGGTCGAAACGACTGGGACGACATCTCGGAATGTGATTGGACACCGAACTGCCCGAATTCAGGATGAGTCTCCCTCACGGCATTGCGGCTGGAATCCTCCTTTTGCTTGGGCTAACCGGTTTTGCTGGCGTCGGTCGTGCCTAGCGTGAAATCGAAGGTGGAATGTCGTGAGGTAGCCAGAAGTCGCGTCGCCAATTTATTTCGCGAATCACTTACAGGTTGTATTTCGAGAGATCAGGTGAACCGAGTTCGCGAACGAGCATGATGAGGGCCGATCACGGAGTGGATCTCTGGTCGGCCTTCTGCGTTTCAAGCCGGAGATGTGCAACGGCAAACTTCGGCTGTCGTCAAGCCGGCTGCCACGGTTCGGGAGCAATTGCATGGTCTTGCCCCGGATCGGCGCCGACCCACTTACGGCTTGGATCCTCACGCCCCGAAGTCGACGCGCCTCGCCGGAACCAGCACCATCGGTTCGAGGTGGTCCTCGACCGGACGCCCCTCCAGAAGCTCGATGAGGGATCGTGCGCAAAGCGCGCCCGACGCCACCGGATCGAGGTTCAGATACGCGGCGCGTTCCTCGGAGCCGACGCTGTACGCGCTTCCGGCGACCGAGATCTGCAGGTCGGTCGGAATTGCCAGACCCAGTTCAGCGGCGGCCGCGGTCGCTGCACTGCAGTACGTCTCGTTCAGGCAGTGAACGGCGTTGAGCTCCCCCGGGCCCCTCGCCAGGAGGGCGCGAGCGGCATCGAGCGGTGGTTGATCGTGCCCGAGGGTGGCCACGATGGGCTCCAAACCGCGCATTTCGCACCAGGATTGGTAGGCGTTCGTGGTGTCGGTCGTGTAGCTGTCGAGACGAGGGCCGGTGAAGAGCGCGGGTCGAAACGGGCGGTTCTCGCCACTTTGGTCGCTGGGTTCCCCGCCGCTCTCCCCTTGTTTGCTGCCAGCATTCCCGTGGGCTCGGGCGACATGCTGGTCCCAGAGGTGGTCGAGCACCGTCGGGATCCCCTGTGCCACGTCGGCACGCACGCTCACCATCTGGGCGCCGTCCGTAGCCGGCGAATATCCACCGTCGATCACGACCGCGAGGCCGCGAGCCATGCATTGTTCGACGACCGGATCGTTCGGGATCGGGTCGACCACGATCACGCCATCGAGTGGCAATCGTGTCTCGATCTCTCCATCCTCAGTGCTCGGCGCCGCCGAAATCGAGTAGCCGTGATCGACCGCCTCTATTGCCGCGCCGGCGATGATGCTCTGGTAGTAGGGCATGTAGGTCTGCTGCCAGACGGCGGACTCCCGATAGCTCACCACCACACCGATGACGCGTGACCGGCCCGAGCGCAACGCCTGTCCGACCGGGTTGGGTCGGTATCCCAGGCGATCGCCGACGGAGAGCACGCGTTCACGGGTGGCAGCGGACGCCTCACCCTTGTGGTTGAAGACCTGCGACACGGTTGCCGGTGAGACTCCGGCCGCGGCCGCGACCTCACGAATGCCGACAGCGGTCTTCTTTGAAGGAGATTGCCGCTTCGATGTGGCCTCTGCTGGACTCTCTGCCTTGCCAGGGCGATCCTGCTTGCCAGGGCGATCCTGCCCCACCGATTGAGCCCGCCTCGGAAAGTTGCTCACTGAAGGCACCCCTTGTCCCCCGGGTGTCTGGTCGTCTGGGGCGGATGATCCGGTAATTGTTGTCCCCTCGTCCTCGGCCACCTGTCCTGCGGATTCTACTGTGTTCCTCGGGCGGTTCCACGAGGAAAAGCAAAGAGGGAGACCGGTGCGGGTCGCGAAAAGTTGTGTGGTTTCAGTTGCGGAGCTTGACATCCGAACTGGTTTTTTCAATACTATAGCGAAAGACCTAAAACGATTTAGGCACTACCCAGCCTCCAAAGAAGGATTCATTGCAATGAAGCAGAAAGCACTAATTTTCGTGCCCATCGCGTTGGCGTCGGCACTCGTAATGGCCGGCTGTTCGGCATCGGGGGGCAGTAATGAGCCGCAGGCCAACGGCAACCCCGCGTCGTATGGAGACTGCGAGGTCACCGGCGAGGCGGGTCAGTACACGCTCACGACCATCAAGGAGGACACTCTGCTGATGAAGGCCGACCTGCCCAGCCCCGGTTGGTACAACGGCGACACGGTCGAAGACATTCGAAGCGGCTTCGACTTCTGCCTGCTCGTCAACATCGCCCACCGTGCCGGCATCAACAACGTGAAGCTCGAGATGGCATCCTTCGACGGGCTCGTGGCGGGCAAGGCCGGAAACATGGACCTCTCCCTCAACCAGATCACCATCACTGACGAGCGCACGCAGGTGATGGACTTCTCCGATCCCTACTTCCAGTCCACTGCCGGAATCCTGGCGAAGACGGGGGCGGATGTCACCGCCGAGAACCTGCGGGACATGAAACTCGGCGTCAAGCAGGGAACGGTCGGCCAGATCCTTGTGAACGACCTGATCAAGCCGACCAACCCGCCAGCGGTATTCCCCGGCGACTCGGAGATGCAGGCCGCCGTCGCAGCAGGCAACATCGATGCCGGCATCCAGGACCTGAGCATCGTCCTCGGCGCCGCCACCCAGTCGGGAGACAAGCTCGCCGTTGTCGGCCAGATCGAGACCGACGAGGCCTACGGCGTCATGATGGAGAAGGGGTCGCCGAACCGTGACACGATCAACAAGATCCTCGCTGATCTGAAAGCAGACGGCACGCTCGACGCGATGAGTGCCGCATACCTGACCGACGCCTACGGCGTCGACCCGGCGAGCATTCCGGTGTGGAACGTACAGTGACCTCGGATTCCATTTCGGTTGCGCAGCCCGCCCGGGCTGCGCAACCGGCGCCCGTCGGCAGCGCGCAGAACACCCTGCTCGCAGGATTTCTGTTCTCACTCGTCACCGTTGGTCTCGCGGTCTACGCCTGCTACCTGACGATCGTCGTCGCCGAGACCGGCATCTGGACGCTCGTGCTTGGTGCCGCGACCGGAATTGTCGTACTGCTCGCTGTCGGAACCTTCGTCCCGCTGATCCGTGGAGTGAAGCAACAGGCGCGCAGCACCAGGGCTGCGGCCAATGGTGACGTGGTTGAAGCCCGAACCTACCGGTCGCGAGCAGCCCACTCCGCCTGGGTTGCGCTTGGCTCGTGCCTGCCGATTGTGTTCATCGCGGTGTTCACCCTGTTTCTGCTCGCGAACGACCACGCGGTGCAGACCACCTTCTTCGACGCCTCGTTCATGGCGAAGAGCGTACGAGACGTCACCATTGCCTTCGGCGAGAACATCAAGATCGCCCTGCTCGCGGAGATCCTTGTGCTCGGCTGGGCGCTGTTCATCGCGCTCGCCCGTCTGCTGCCGACGGATGCCGGTCGCCCCATCCGCTGGTTGGCGACGGCCTACGTCGATGTGTTCCGGGCCATCCCATCGATCATTGTCATCTATCTGGTCGGTTTCGGGCTGCCGCTGGCTGGGGTTCCCCTGCTCAGTGATCTCGGTCCCACCTGGTCGGCGGTGCTCGCCCTCACCCTCACCTACGGCGCCTATGTCGCCGAGGTGTATCGCGCGGGTATTGAGGGAATCCATTGGTCACAGGTCTCGGCAGCCCGATCACTTGGCCTCTCCTACGGGAAGACCATGCGTTTCGTGATCGTGCCGCAGGCGGTGCGCAAGGTGACTCCTCCGTTGCTGAACGACTTCATCGGTCTGCAGAAGGACACGGCGCTGGTGACCGTCATCGGCACCGTCGATGCGTTCACGCAGGCGAAGATCTACTCGAGCAACTACTTCAACCTCTCATCGGTCACAGTCGTGGCCATTCTTTTCATCATCATCACCATCCCGCAGACGCGGTTCGTCGACCGGCTTCTCGCCCGTGACGCCCGGCGCCAGATGAGTAAGGGGTAACCCGTGGCCTTCCTTGAACTGAACGACGTCGAGAAGTCGTATGGAGAGAACCCGGTGCTGCGCGGTGTGACCCTGCACATCGAGAAGCACCAGGTGGTGTGCCTCATCGGCGCATCCGGATGCGGAAAATCAACGCTGCTTCGCTGCGTCAATGCCCTTGAAGAGATTCAAGGAGGAGACATCCGGCTCGACGGTGATGTCGTCTCGGGTGAGGGGATCGACGTCAACGCCCTCAGGCGCAAAGTCGGCATCGTGTTTCAGAGCTTCAACCTGTTTCCGCACATGAGCGTGCTCAACAACGTCACACTCTCACCGATCCGGGTTCTCGGACGCAGCAGGGCGGATGCCGAGGCGCACGCCCGCACCCTGCTGAAACGTGTTGGGCTCGAGGAGAAGGCGAGCGCCTTTCCTGACCAGTTGTCGGGCGGCCAGCAGCAGCGGGTGGCAATCATCCGGGCGCTGGCGATGAACCCAGAGGTGCTGTTGCTGGATGAGATCACTTCGGCGCTCGACCCAGAACTGGTCGCCGAGGTGCTCAACATCGTGCGCGACCTCGCTGAAGACGGGCTGACGATCATCATGGCAACCCACGAGATGTCCTTCGCCCAAGAGGTCGCCGACCAGGTCGTATTTCTGCATGAGGGCGTCGTGCTCGAGCAGGGTACGCCGAAGGAGATCTTCGGAGCTCCCACGCACGAACGTACGCAAGTCTTCCTCAAAAAGATCGTCGCGGCGGGGAGACTCTAGAGTATGAGAATTCTTGTTGTCGAACACGAGGCGAACGCGGGCATCGGCCTGATCGGTGAACGCATCCACGCCGCTGGTGCGGAGTTGGTGCGGGTCGGACCGGAGGCGGGTCACGAGATCCCCGTTTCACCAGCCGGATTCGACGGTGTGATTGTGTTGGGCGGAAGCTCTGGCCCAACCGATGACCAGGTGGCGCCCTGGCTGCCACGGGCGCGCGAGTTGATCGGCCGCTGCCTGGCCGACGAGGTGCCGTATCTCGGCGTGTGCCTGGGAGCGCAGATGTTGGCGGTCGTCGCCGGTGGGGTCGTCGCCGGTGTGCGCAAGGGTCCAGAAGTCGGACTCGGCGACCTGATGCTGACCGACGCTGCCGAGGGCGACCCACTCCTCGGCGGGTTGCCGCGTCGCCTCAAGGCCTTGCAGTGGCATTGGTTGGAGATGCATGAACTTCCTGAAGGATCGATCTCGTTGTGCACGAGTGACGCCTGCCCGAACCAGGCGTTCCGGGTGGGGCCCGCTGCGTGGGGCCTCCAGTTCCACCTCGAAGGTCTCGCGTCGACCGCTGAGGCGTGGGCTCGTGACGACAGCGAGGAACTGAGCAGCCTGGGGCTCACCGCCAAACAGCTTGTCGCGGATGTGCGCGAGTACGAGCCGCAACTGCGGCAGACCTGGGCAGAGGTCTCAGACCGTTGGCTGGCGTTCGTCGCCGAGCACGGCGCGAGGCCATCCGTCCGCTCTACTTGACGCAGGGTTGGTGCCGCCACCGGCGCCCCCGCGGCCCTGCTCAGGAGCGTCGCTCTGCCGTGCCTTCGCGGTTGTGTGCGTGCGGGACGGGGCTGGTGGAGTCGAGCCAGGCGATCACCGACAGCATCCGCTCCTCGACCTCGGCGAAGTAGTCGCGCATGCGCTGCAGGTTCTGTGATGACGGAGAATCGGCGTTGCCAATGTCGAGCAGGCCGCCGGCGGCGAGCGACAGGTAGTCCTGTACTCCGCGCAAGCCGTCCTCCTCGAGGATCCGCCACGCGTCGGGGTGCAGTTGCAGTCCGGCCTGCCGGCTTCCGGGAATGTGCACGCGTTGCGCAAGGCGTTTCGCAAGCAGGTCGCGGGTCGCCCCCGAGATAGCGCCGAGGCTGGCGAGCAACGCTTCTCGCAACTCCGACTGGGTGACCGGACCGTCCGACACCAGCAGTGCGCCGAGCACTCGGCCCGACATGCGCGGCATCCAGCCGGTGCTCTCGACCTGAAGGCCCATCTTCTCGATGAAGTCGGCGTGGGCGGGATCCAGGAGCGCAGATACGCCGGGGGCTTCTGCGGCGGATTGGGGAGCGTCGTCGGTCATAGGGGCCATTCTCGCCCATCGGGACAGTTTGGGGGCGCTGGAAACAGAATCGTAACACTTTTGTCAGTTATTTCAGTACTTACTGAAAATATGTTATGAATAACGGACACCCCTCACAGAAGCGAGCATCGATGCCCTCACCCGCCCTCACGCCCTCAGCCATCGCGGCGAAGGAGGCCGCCGTAAAGATGCATGATTGGCTGGCCAGGACTGGGCCTGATGTCGACGCGTGGGTGGAGCTGCAGACTGTTCGTTCGCAGACGTATCTGAAAACGATCCCAGCGATGGAACACTTCCACGCCGACGTTCTCCGCATTGTGGATGCCGGACACCGAACGGCCCCGACGGTGTGTGCCGGCAAGTCGTTCGACCTGCGTCGCCATCCGGGCGAGCAGCAGTCGTCGCTGTGGGTGAGCGACGAAACGGGCGAGAGATGCCTGGTGGCCGCCTCGGAATTCGATGCCATCAGCGACGCCATCACCGAATTCTCGCCGTCGCCGGATGCCCACACCGTGGTGTGGGCACTCTCGCACGGCGGCGCCGACTGGATGGTCGCGCGCTTTCGCGACACCGCGACCGGACGCGACCTGGGTGACGTGATCGACGGAATCAAGTGGCCGCACTTCGCCTGGCTCGACAACGAAACGGTGGCCTACCTCTCCTGGGGCCGCCCGCCGGCTGGCCAGGAGTTGACAGCGATGAACTCGGGTTCCAGTATTCGCCTGCACCGGCTCGGAACCCCGCAGGATCAAGACGTCGTGCTTTACCGCCCCGAGCACGTCGCGTGGGTGCTGCCGAGCGTCTCGACCGACAGGAAGTGGCTGGTGGTGGGCGAGTCGGATGGCACGGTTCCGGCCAAGATCTACCGTCAACTCGCCGCCACCGCGACAGCTGACGGCTGGGAGACCGTACTCGACGGACACGGCCACGACGAGTACATCGACGTCTACGACGACGAGACCCTCGTGCTGTCATTCCGTGAGTCGTCGGCCGGACAGGTCGTCGGCTACCGCACCGGCGGCGCGCCGCGCGTGATCCACGAGGCGGCCGACCTGACCCTGGACCGTGCCCACCTCGTCGGGAACCGACTGGTGCTGCTCGGCAACACCCTCACCGACAGCGTCGTGCACCTGCTCGACCTCGACAACGGCGACCTCACGCAGGTCGACCTGCCGCGCGACGCTGTTCTGCACGACCTCACTGTCGATACCGGCGACGAGGCCGTCTTCATTGACCTTGAACAGATCGGTGGACCGCGCCGCGTCGCCCGGTACTCGGTCGCAGACGTGCTCCAGGGCAAGACTGCCCAGGATCGCCCCGTGGCCGGCGCGACGACGGATGCACCGGAGCGCGCCGGTACTCCCGCATCCGCCTGGCAGGTCAGCACCGTCGACGTGAGCAGCGCGGACGGAACGATTGTCCCGATGCGGGTGATCCGGGCGGCGGGCGCTGTGCCGGCGGGGGACGCGAAGGTGTTTTTGTCGGTGTACGGCGGGTACGGCGTGCCGTATCTCGCATCGTCGTATGATTCGTGGCACGAAGCCTGGTTGCGGGCCGGTGGCGTGCTCGCTTATGCGGGCGTGCGAGGCGGCAGCGAGTATGGGCAGGCGTGGCACGAAGCGGGGATCCGCCACAACAAGCAGCGCGGCATCGATGACCTCATCGCATGCATCGAATGGTTCGAGAAGGCCGGCTGGTCAGGTCCGCGCAGCGTGGTCATCAACGGCATGTCGAATGGCGGCCTGATGGTCGGGGCCGCGCTCACCCAGCGCCCCGACCTGCTGGGAGGCGCCGTCCCTGAGGTGGCGGTTGTCGACATGCTGAACTTCCACCGGTACACGGCCGCTCACGGCTGGATTCGCGAGTACGGCGATCCCGAGGTTGCGGAAGACCGAGCGATGCTGGCGGCCTATTCTCCGTTGCACAACATCTCGCGGAAGGTGAAGTACCCGCCGACGCTGATCCTCACCGCCGACAAGGACGACCGGGTTCCGCCCGGTCCGCATTCCTACAAGCTGGCGGCCGAGTTGCAGGAGACCGTCGGCGGCCGCGAAGGCACTTACCTCAGGGTCGCGTACGACGCGGGACACGCCACGGGCCGGTCGGTGCTCGAGAAGGTGGCGGAGCGATCTGCTGTGCTCGCCTTCGCGGCCCACGCCCTCGGCCTTGAGAACAGTCACACCGCGCCTCATCCCGGCGCGGAGCTTGAATCGGCCAGCGCCCACGAGGCCGAGCCGGATGTCGCGCAGACGGAGCCGGCCGCGTAGGCGCCCCGGATGGCACGCATCACCTCATGAACATTTCATTGATCATCAAACGAATGGAGCTGCAGTGCAGCAATCACACCTGAGTCCGGGCGTACGAACCCGAACCAAACGAGTTTTCGCCGTCGGCGGACTTGTCGCATCCCTGGCCCTGCTGTCGGGGTGCGCCACGGCCGGCAGCACGGATGCTTCGGGCAAGCCCGATAATGCCGTGAAGACATCCTTCACCGTTGCAGCCACCGACCCGGTCAACCTCACCCCGGGGAACACCTGGTCGTCCTACATCGAGTCCCTGCTGTTCACGGCTCCGATGGCACTCGACTCCGAGAGCGGTGAGCCGGTGCCCGCTGCGGCCAAAAGCGTCACCTCTGACGACCAGCAGACCTGGACGGTCACCCTCAACGAGGGTTGGACGTTCCACAACGGCGAGCCGGTGACGGCCCAGTCGTTCGTCGACGGCTGGAACGCGACCGCACTCGGCTCGAATGCGTGGCTCCAGAACTACAACTTCGCAAACATCGAGGGTTACGACGCGCTGAACCCGGCCGAGGGCGAGCCCACGGCAACAGAATTGTCCGGCTTGACAGTCGTGAGCGACACCGAGTTCACGGTGAAGCTGACGGAACCGTACGGCCTGTTCCCGTACGCGATCACCTCGTTCGCATTCGCGCCGCTGCCCACGGTGGCGTTTGACGACCCGAAGGCCTACGACCTTGCGCCCGTCGGCAACGGCCCGTACTCCATCGCGAACTCGTACGAGCCGAACGAGCCGATCGAGCTCACCAAGTACGCCGACTACAAGGGTCAGCTGGGAGTGGCAGATGACATTTCCTTCATCATGTACCAGTCGCAGGACACCGCATACAACGACATGCTCGCCGGCAACGTCGATGTCGTGTATCCGGTTCCGGCAGACCGTCTGGGTGATGTGGAGAAGCGGGCCGACGGCCGGATTGCCGTGTCGAAGATCCCGAACCTGAACTACCTCGGCTACCCGACCTGGGATGACCGATTCACGGATGTGCGCATCCGGGAGGCGTTCTCCAAGGCCATCGACCGGGAGGCATTGACGTCGTCGATCCTCAAGGGCGCCGGGGCGCCGGCGACCGCCATCGCACCCGACACCACCTACGGTGCCAAAGAGGGCAGCTGCGAGGCGTGCACCTTCGACCCCGCCGGTGCCAAGAAACTGCTCGATGAGGCTGGCGGCTGGAGCGGCCCCCTCGTTCTCTGGGCAGACCAGTATGCGGGCAACGACCAGATCCTGCAGGCTGTCGGCAACCAACTGCGCAACAACCTGGGGATCACCGAGGTGACCTTCGAGATCCAGCCGTGGGCGCAGTACAGCGAGGCGATCGACCAGAAGAAGGTTGATGGACCGTTCCTGTCGTACTGGGGCGCCTACTTCCCGCACGTCGCCGGCTTCCTGCAGCCGATCGTCGGCGTCGGTGGTGCCGTGAACTACACCGGGTACTCAAACGACGAGGTCGAGAAGCTCGTCGCCCAGGCCGATGCGCTCCCGATCGAAGAGGGGGTCGAGTACTATCAGCAGGCTGAGAAGCTGGTCTGGCAGGACATGCCCGTCATGCCTCTCTACTACGGCCAGTACACCGCGGCGTGGACCGACCACCTCGAGTCGGTTCCGGTCGGGGTCGCCGGTCTCGGCGACCTGGGCACCGTGAAGGTCGCCGAGTAGGGCATTTCCGCCGAGTATCACCGGGGACGCCGCTGCGCGTTGCAGGCCGCGCGCGTGGCGGTGTCCCCACAACCCTCGCATTTGGTTCGCCGAATACGACACCATTCACCCCGTCAGACCCAGGCACGACAAACGCACCGCGACCCAGGAGGATGGCCCATGATCGGCTATACCGTCAGACGCCTGTTGCAGGTCATCCCTGTCTTCCTGGGAACGACGTTCTTGATCTTCACCGTGGTCTTCGCTCTGCCCGGCGACCCGATCGACGCGATGGGCGGCGGACGGCAGCACGTGTCGGAATCGGTGAAGAACGAGCTGAGGCAGCGATACAACCTCGAAGATCCGATCGTCGTGCAATACGGCAAGTACATGGTCAGTCTCGCCCAGGGTGACCTCGGGCAGGACTTTCAGGGCCGTGAAGTCTCGTCGATCATCGCCAAGAACTGGCCGACCAGCATCGCGCTCGGGCTCACGGCCTGGGTCATCCAGATCCTGATCGGTATTCCCCTCGGCATCTGGGCGGCACTGAGACGCGGCCGATTACCGGACAAGTTCGTGGCGGTGCTCACAACCCTCGCTTTCGCCGTCCCGGTCTTCGTCGTCGGCTATGTCGCACAGATCCTGCTCGGCGTGGAGTGGGGATGGTTTCCCGTCGCCGGGGTGAAGGCCGGCTGGCCGACGGCTTTCATCCTTCCGGCGACCGTGCTCGCGATCATGGGCCTGGCCGCCACCGCGCGGCTCACCCGCACCAGCCTCATCGAGAACCTGAACACCGACTACGTGCGCACCGCAACGGCGAAGGGCATCTCGCGCTCTCGTGTCGTGATGAATCATGCGTTGCGCAACTCGCTGATCCCCGTCGTCACCTTCCTCGGCATCGAATTCGGCGCGCTCATGGGTGGGGCCATCATCATCGAGGGCATCTTCAACCTGCCCGGTCTCGGAAACGAGATCTTCAAGGCCATCGGGGCCCAGAACGGGCCCACCGTGGTCGGCATCTCGACGCTGCTCGTGATCGTGTTCCTCCTCGTGAACCTGATCGTCGATCTGCTGTACGCCTACCTCGACCCAAGGATCAGACATGCTTGAGAGCACCTTCGACAAGGGCGCCCACCCGACCACGGCGCAACTGGCCGGTGCGGCATCGACAGCCCCCGGTGATGGCCCATCACCTGGCCGACCGGCGACCGGATTCGCCCGGATGATCCGCCGCCCGCGCTTCTGGTTGCCGGCCGGGGTCATTGCGTTGCTTGTCATGATCTCGCTGTTTCCGGGGCCTTTCGCGTCTTTGTTCGGCAACGGCGACCCTCGGGCCTGCGACCTGGCGAACAGTGGCGGTGAACCGTCGGTGGGGCATCCGTTCGGTTTCGATGTGCAGGGCTGCGACCTGTATGCCAACGTCATCTACGGTGCCACCCCGTCGATCACCATCGGAATCGTGGTCACGGTGTCGGCCATGCTCCTTGCGATCATTCTGGGCCTGCTGTCCGGATACTACGGCGGCTGGTTCGACACCATTCTCGGCCGTATCACCGACGTGTTCTACGGTTTTCCGTTCATGGTCGCAGCCATCGTCATTCTGACGGCCATCGGGGTGCGCAACATCGCGACCGTGTGCATCACGTTGGCCGTCTTCTCCTGGCCCACGATGACCAGGATCATGCGCTCAAGTGTGATGAGCGCGAAGAACATGGAATATGTGCGGGCAGCGAAGGCGCTCGGCGCGTCGGACTGGCGGATCCTGGTCATACACATCCTTCCGAACGCTATCGCCCCTCTGGTTGTGCTCAGCAGCCTGAGCATCGGCGGGATCATCGCGGGCGAGGCGGGCCTCACCTACCTTGGCGTCGGACTGCAACCACCGTCGATCTCGTGGGGGCTGCAGCTGAACACCGCCCAGAGCTACTTCAACTCGAATCCGCACCTGCTGCTGTACCCGTCACTGTTCCTGAGCGTCACCGTATTGGCGTTCGTACTCCTCGGCGACGCGGTGCGGGACGCCCTTGACCCGAAACTCCGCAAATGAGCGGCGCGGACAACCCCTCCTCGCTGGCCACAAAGGTTGACGCAGGGGCAGCTAGGAAAGCAGGGCCGGTGACTGAATCGCCACTACTCGCCATCCGCGACCTGGTGGTCGCGTTCCAGGCCGACGGGCGTGAGACCGTCGCGGTCCGCAATGTGTCCTTCACCATCCTCGAAGGGCAGACCGTCGCCCTGGTCGGCGAGTCCGGCTCGGGAAAGTCGACCACGGCCGCGGCGATCAACCGGCTGCTCGCCGAGAATGGGCGCATCACGGGAGGAACGGTGCTATTCGAGGGCCGCGACTTGGCCCGGGCCAGCCAGCGGGAGCTGATGAAGGTGCGCGGAGCCGGTATCGGCCTGGTGCCGCAGGATCCGTCCTCCAACCTCAACCCCGTCATCCGCATCGGCGACCAGATCGCCGAGGTGCTGATCGCGCACGGGCGGGCGAAGGGCAAGGCTGCGAAACTACGCGCCATCGAGTTGCTTGAGATGGTCGGCATCACGGATGCCGCCCGGCGGTACCGGCAGTATCCGCACGAATTCTCCGGCGGCATGCGGCAGCGCGTGCTCATCGCGATCGGCCTCGCCTGCCGGCCGAAGCTGCTCATCGCCGACGAGCCGACCTCCGCGCTCGACGTCACCGTGCAGCGCACCGTGCTCGACCAGCTCGACGAGCTGACCCGGCAGATGGGCACGGCCGTACTCCTGATCACCCACAACCTCGCCCTGGCGGCCGAGCGCGCCGATCAGATCCTGGTGATGAACCGCGGTGAGATCGTGGAGTCGGGCAACACCCGGGAGATCCTCGAGAACCCGCAGCACGAGTACACGCGCAAGCTGCTAGAGGCCGCACCGAGCCTCGCCTCGGCGAGCACGGCGCACCAGGTGGTTGCGAATAACACCGCGCGCGGCTCGTCCGCTCAGGCGGGGGGCGTCGGTGTGGCCGTCCCCGCGGATGGCCCCTCGGCGACGGGTTCTTTGCCGCCCGCCGGCGTGCGTGGCGACGATCTTGTCGTGGTCAAAGACCTGACAAAGATCTTCAACAGCCGCGGTGTCGGGGGAAAGGTCTTCACCGCAGTGGACGGGGTCAGTTTCAGCATTCCGCGGGGGCAGACGGTGTCGCTTGTGGGCGAATCGGGCTCGGGAAAGTCGACGACCGCAAATCTGATCCTGGGACTGGAGACGGTCAGCGCAGGGAGTATCGCATTCGATGGAACGCAGCTGACGACGCTGAGACGTCGGGAGTTGTTCCGGCTCAGGCGACGCATGCAACCGGTTTTCCAGAACCCCTATGCGTCGCTCGACCCCCGGTTCACCATCGAGGCCACCATCACGGAGCCGTTCCGGGTGCATAACCTTGGTACGCCGGCCAGCCGGCGGGAGTCGGTGCGCACGCTGCTCGACCAGGTCGCACTGCCGAGCACGGTGGCGAAACGTCTGCCGCACGAACTGTCGGGTGGCCAGCGCCAACGAGTGGCGATCGCCCGAGCCCTCGCCCTGTCGCCCGAGCTCGTCGTGCTCGACGAGGCGGTGTCGGCGCTCGATGTGCTGGTGCAGGCCCAGATCTTGGAGTTGTTGGCCGGCCTGCAGCGTGACCTGGGGCTCAGCTATCTGTTCATCAGCCACGACCTCGCGGTCGTGCGCATGATTTCGCACTCACTACATGTGATGAAGGCTGGGCGCATCGTTGAAAGTGGGACGCCCGGCGAAATCTTCAGGAACCCGCAGGTCGAATATACGAAGGAATTGCTAGCGGCCATACCTGGAGCCGGTTTGTCCGCAGTTTCGGCGATGGGCTCCGCCGAGTGATGTTCGAATGGCCCCGCATGTCTAGCCCCGGAATGTGCCCACAGGGCCGTCACGGGGCCCGGACTGGCCTTTATCTGCCTTTCACGCGATACTGGTGGCACTATGCACCCTGTTGAAATTGGTATGTGGGCGGTCACCGCCGTCACGGCGGTCTTCGGAATCCTCGCGCTGGTTGGGCTGATGCAGACCGAATAGGCACCACCGTCACAGTGTCGGCATCGAGTCCGGTTCGGCTTCTGCCGTCTCGGGGTTGAGAGCGCTCATTTGCGGTACGGTTCCGCGGAAACGGGGCTTTCCCGTCACGGAACCTGTGACATTCGGCAGGCGCACGAAGACTTCACTGGAACATCGGCACGGCTGATTGCCTTCTCCAACTGCGGGGCCAGAGCATCCGCTTCAACGGTCTTTCCCAACCGTTCGAGGCATTCGTGGTACCCGTGCAGGCTCCACACGTTGTTGGGGTGCTGATTCGCGCGAGCCAGGGTGTCATCAAGCCCGAGATCGGCGCGGTAGACAGCCTCGGCCTCTTCCGTGTGGCCCTGCTCCAGGAGAAGAGCGCCCAACGCGTGCCGGGTCGGCTGCATCCAGCCCCATGGTTCGTCGTAGGGCAATGAGTCATACAGTTCGACGGATCGCCTCAAGTGAGCGAATGCCGAATCGTAGTTGGCCTTGCGGTACTCGAGCTCGCCGTCGAGCATTGCCTCTGCCACCTTCAGGATGTCCAGGCAGGTGTTGTTGAACAGCGTGCGTGATGCAGGAACCCTGCCCAGCGCCGAGTCGAACAGTTTCTTCTGCTCCTCGGCCTCAGCGATACGACCGGTTGCGGAACAGGCGACACTCTTGCCATAGTGCAACATTGCCGTTGTCACGCAGTACAACTCCTGGTCATCGGGGAGCTCCAGATCGATGATCTCCTGCCATTTGCCGAACCGGATCAGCACATGCACTCGCATGGACACGAAGCCCTCGAGCCAGTCCGCCATCGGCGGCGACTCGATGCGCAGCAACTCCTCGGGAACGGATCGAGCCAGCTCATCAGCGGTTCTCAGCGCGATCTCCGACTGGCCGAGAAACATGGCGGCATAGATCTTGAAGTGATAATTGTGTGCCCGATACAACGTGTAGAAGTTCACCGGGCCTTCACGCAGCAGGAATTTCTCGTCGGCGATGATGGCCGCAGAGTTCGAATCGAGGGCCCGCTCGTAATTGCCGCACAGCACGTCGATGTGGCTCAGCATGTGCACAAGGTGGCCGGCATCCGGGGCGGTCAGGGCCAGCTTCTCGGCCGCATCCATCGCCCGTTCTGGCTGCGAAGACATCTCCAGCAGGTGCACATACATGTGCAGCACTCCTGGATGCTCGTTGGCCGCAGGAGACAGCAGTGCTGTTTCGAGCACGTGGACGGCTTCGACGGTGTGCGAGCCCGCTGCAGGTTCGCCGGTGGCCTGGTCCCACAGCGCCCACGGGGTGAGCAGCATCAGGGCATCTGCGAACAAGGTGGCAACATCGAGATCAGCGGCATGCTCCCGGTAGACCTGTCGCAGCCGGTCGACATAGTCGAGGTTCCAGACCGAATAATCGGCGGCGGGCGTCCTCGACGGATACCGTGCCGGAAGGGTGCCGATGATCGCGCGCTCGATCGGAGTGGATCCCTCACTCAATCTCACTGCTTCGTTGGTCGCGTGGAATGCACGCGCCACCGTCGAGGAGAGCTCGTTCTCCTCGAAGTCCTCCCACGGCTTGTTGTAGTTGGGGCCGAGGGAGTAGGCGATCCCCCAGAATGCCATTGCGCAGTCGGGATCGGCTTCGACGGCCTTCTCGAAACAGCGAACGGCTTCTTCGTGGTTGAAGCCATAAGTCCAGACCAAGCCGCGATCGAACCACAATTGGGCATCCGGCGACGCCGTTGTCACCGGCCGGCTGTAAGTGCCGAGGTCGTAATAGTGCGAAATCATGCACATCCTCCTAGTGGACAAACCCCAATGGTGGCGCTCACACGACCCTATAACCTTCTGTCGAGCTCTACGGAGGTCGCACGTTGGGTCGCGCGGGTCGGCTGTTCTGACTGCGATGTATCGGGCTGTGGCCGGGTGTCCGGTTCCGACCGTACCGGCCCGGCGCCGCGCGGATCAGAGGACTCACGTCTCGCCCAGAATTTGGGCATAGCGTGGATCAGTGATCACCGCACAGGGAATAAGCTCCGAGCGACGCGCGGCCGCCGCGAGCCAGCCCGCGACCGAGCGACTGTCCGCGACCGCGAGCCAGCCTGCGACCGTGCGACTGTCTGCGACCGAGCGACCGGCTTCAACCCGGACCCCGCGACTGCGCTCACTCGACGGGCTGCGCGGTGTCGCCGCCCTGATCGTCGTCGTGCACCACTCCCTGCTGATGATTCCCGCGCTCGCGGCACCCTACTTCAACACGCGTGCCCACCAGGACACCGGCCCGCTCGCCTGGCTGATGACCTACACGCCCCTGCACCTGCTCTGGGAGGGCGAGGCCTCCGTCTACGTGTTCTTCGTGCTCAGTGGGATCGTGCTCACCCTGCCCGTGTTGCGCTCGACACGGTTTAGCTGGCGGGCTTATTACCCGCAGCGACTAGTGCGCCTGTACCTGCCGGTCTGGGCGGCTATCGTGTTCGCCGTGATCACAATCACCGCTGTTCCGCGCGTTGGAACCGGCATCAGTGAGTGGCTGGCTCACCGTCCGACGCTCGTGACTCCCGCACGGATTCTGCGGGACTCCACACTGGTCAACGGGGCCGGATCCCTGGCGAGCCCTCTCTGGTCGCTGCAGTGGGAGGTCATCTTCTCACTGGCGCTGCCGGTCTTTGTGGTGCTGGCCGTGATGTTTCGGCGACTTCTCGCCGTCAAGGTCGTCCTCATCATCGGTGTCGTCCTCGTGAGTGCCGCCTACGGCAACCTTGCGGTGTTCTACCTCTCGATGTTCTTGATCGGAACCCTGATCGCCACCGAGATCGACCGTCTGCGCACGCTCGGGGACCGGATCGACGCCGCGCGACACCCGCGGCTGGTCTGGACAGTGACCTTCATGACCGGTCTGCTGCTGATGAACGCGTACTGGCTGGTGATGATCACCGACCCGCCGGGATGGATGCTCAACGGTTCACGAGGAATCGTTCTCCTGGGCGCGGTCCTGGTCGTCTTTGTCGCCATGGCTTGGTCGGGAGCGCGCCGCGTGCTGGAACATCGCGTGCTGCAATGGTTGGGAGCCATCTCGTTCAGCCTGTATCTGGTGCACGAGCCGATCCTCATCGCCAGTGCCTTCGTGTTCGGTCCGTCGCTTCTCTGGGCGGCGATCCCCGTCGGAATAGTCGTGGCCTTCGGGGTGACCATTGTCTTCCGGCGCTTCGTGGAGAGCCCGAGCCACCGTCTGGCCCAGGCGGTCAAACGCCTGCTCACGCCGAATGGTTTGAAAAATCCCTCGCGCCAGCCTCCTGCCGTCTCCATGACGGGGAGCACTGTCAGCGGATGAGCACGCCGGCCATCCGAGGTTCAGTGGTCGTGGGGTGGCTGAATGCGTGCAGGGGTCATACTCGTTCGAGACCAGGCTTCAGGTGTAGCGCACCGGCGCATCCGCCGTCATCACCCGTTGCAGTGCCTCCCGGGCTGAACCCCGCGAGGATTCTCGGCTCTGTCGATGAGGAGGGACGGCCTGTGTGGCTCACAGCCCAAACCAGACTTCGCCTACGATTGTCATGAGGCAGGCAGCTGGAGCGGAATGGGTCTTCACTGGGATCTGCCGATACGAGGAATGGTGATAGCCCGCAAGCTCAGGGAACGTGTCATTTGTCACCAGCGGCCTTCTCGCAGGATTGTCTGTCGCGGCGAGGCCGAACCAGCGTTGAATGCTGTCTCAGCGGAAGAGCACCCCGGGTGAAGCTGACAGCGACGACCTCACGCTGGAGTTTTCTACCAAGGAGAATCATGTCCAAATACCGAGTCCAGAACCCCGCGACGGGCGAGCTCGTCGAATCCTTCGAATCCGCGACTGACGCGCAGATCGAAGAAGCGATCGCCAGCGCCGATGCGGTCTACCGTGAATGGCGGGAGCGCAGCGTGCACGAGCGGGCCCAGGTGGTGGGGCGCGTCGCCGAGCTCTTCGAGGAGCGTAAGGATGAGCTGGCACGACTCATCGCCGTTGAAATGGGAAAGTCGTATGCTGAGTCGATCGATGAGGTGGAATTCGCCACTTCGATCATCGACTACTACGCAGTGCACGGTCCGAGCCTCATCACCGATTACGAGATTCCCAGTACCATTCCTGGGAAGGCATACATCGAGCATCGCCCAGTCGGCACGTTGCTCGGCGTGATGCCGTGGAACTTCCCGTACTACCAGGTCGCGAGGTTCGCCGCGCCGAACCTTGTGCTAGGCAACACGATCTTGCTGAAGCACGCAGACATCTGCGCCCGTTCGGCCCTCACCATCCAGGAGATCATGGAAGAGGCGGGAGTGCCCATCGGCGGATACCAGAACGTGTTCGCCTCGCACGACCAGATCGCAACGATGATCGCCGACCCCCGCGTGCAGGGTGTCTCGTTGACCGGCTCCGAACGCGCCGGCGCGATCATCGGCGAGCAGGCGGGTCGCCACCTCAAGAAGTGCGTGCTCGAGCTCGGCGGAATCGATCCGATGGTGGTCCTTGATGCGGATGATGTTGCGGCCGTTGCGAAGCAGGCGTGGGACTTCCGTGTTTACAACGGCGGCCAGGTGTGCAACTCGAACAAGCGAATGATCGTCATGGACGACATCTACGATGAGTTCGTGGCCGAACTGAAGAAGCTGGCTGAGGGCCTTGTTCCGGGTGATCAGTTGGATTTGGCCGAGGGCGAATACGCGCCGCTTTCAGCACGAAGCGCCGCAGAGACCGTGCACGCCCAGGTGCAGAAGGCCGTCGCGGAAGGCGCAGTTCTCGAAGCGGGCGGCGTACTCTCGGACGGCCCCGGCGCGTACTACTCGCCGGCCGTTCTCACCGGTGTGCCGCGTGATTCGGCGTCATACGGTGAGGAGATCTTCGGGCCGGTCGCTACCGTATACAAGGTGTCGAGCGATGCTGAGGCATTGGAGCTCGCCAATGATTGCGCGCTCGGCCTGGGCGGATCGGTGTTCTCGACCGACGAGGCTCGGGCGGCGGCCGTGGCTTCTCGGCTCGAGGTCGGCATGGCGCACGTCAACACGATCGCTGCAGAGGCGGCCGAAATGCCTTTTGGCGGCGTGAAGCGTTCCGGCTATGGTCGCGAGATGGGGCCGATCGGAATCGGTGAGTTCGCCAACAAGCGACTGTACTTCGTTTCAGCCTGATCAATCGGCGCACACGGCACGCCCAGGTCAGAACGCACGAGGGCCGCAGGAGGATTCTGCGGCCCTCGTCGGCCGGAGGATGCCAACCACGGTGACGAGGTCGAACGTCGACTCGTTCTGTGGCGCTGATCGAGCCTGAGTAGCGGGGGTCGTGCAAGAATCCTTGGGACGCTGTGCCGGGTTGGCATCCATCGTCATCGCCGGTCCGAGTGGGATCCGAGCGGGTGCGGGCGTAGTCTGACACTCAGGCCCGATGCCGGGTACCGTTCGTTCGTCCGAAGGCGGCAATAACATGAGTGATCATCGACCACCGGAACATGCCCCGCACGGGCGGGTGGTCGAATCGAACCGCGAGACCGTCGCAGTCTGCGCGGCTGCACACCGATGCCGCAGTCGGCGGCCCCGTTCTCAACGCCGATGACCCGCATCGCGCACGTCGCAGCGGTATTGCCCGACTTCGACTACTCGCAGGACGAGCTGACCGGGGAACTCTCGACGCTGGTGACGATGGATCAGGCACGTGGTGCGGTGATGAGGCGACTGCATGCCGGCACCGGGATACGCTCCCGAAGCACCGTACTGCCCCTCGCCGACTACAGCGCGCTCGATTCGTTCACCGTGACCAACCGACTCTTCGCTCAGCACGCGGCAGACCTGGCCGAGCGGGCCATCCGCGACGCGCTCGCCGCGACCGGTCTCAGCCCGTGGGATGTCGATTTTTTGCTGTTCACGACGGTGACCGGCATCGCGGCACCCTCGGTGGATGCGGTTGTGGCGAGCAGACTGGGCATGCGCCCCGACCTGAAACGGTTGCCGTCGTTCGGGTTGGGCTGCGTGGCGGGCGCCGCGGGAATCGCCCGCGTGAACGACTACCTGCTGGGTCATCCCGGCGACGTCGCCGTTCTGCTCTCTGTGGAGCTGTGTTCCCTCACCCTGCAACACGGTGATGAGTCGATGGCGAATATGGTTGCGAGCGGCCTGTTCGGAGACGGTGCCGCTGCCGTTGTGATGGTGGGGGATGACCGGGACCTGGCTCGCCTGCCGGGGCCGGCGGTCGTTGCAACGCGCAGCATCCTCTACCCCGACACCGCCGAAATGATCGGCTGGCGAATAGGTTCGAGCGGATTCGAGATCATGCTCACCGCGGGGGTGCCCGACGTGATCCTCGACCACTTCGGCGTGGACGTCGCGAATTTCCTTGAGAGCGCGGGTCTTTGCATTACCGATGTGGCGCACTGGATCGCTCATCCGGGTGGGCCCCGGGTGCTCGAGGCGTTCGAGACGGCACTGGCGCTTCCACCCGAAGCCCTTGCATTGAGCTGGCGTTCTCTGGAGCGAGTCGGCAACCTGTCTTCGGCCGCGGTGTTGCATGTGCTCGCTGACACGCTGGAAGGGATCGATCCGGCGCCCGGAGAATACGGGCTGCTCTTCGCGCTCGGCCCCGGCGTGAGTGCCGAGTTCGTACTGCTTCGGTGGCCCGGCGAGCGGCAGTCATGATCTGGTACCTGGCGCTGATTCTGGCCACCGGCGCCGAGCGAGTGGCCGAGCTGGTGGTCTCGAACCGGCATGCTCGCTGGGCGTTCGCGCGTGGCGGAGTCGAGTACGGTCGGGGCCATTTCGGGTCGATGGTGCTGCTGCACACCGGGCTGCTTCTCGCCTGCCTGGTCGAGGTGCAACTCCTCCACCGGCCGTTCATCCCGGTTCTGGGCTGGACGGCGCTGCTCGTGGTTCTGGCGAGCCAGGGTCTGCGCTGGTGGTGCATTGCCTCGCTGGGCGAGCGCTGGAATGTGCGGGTGATCGTGGTGCCGGGTCTACCGTTGGTCGCCACCGGACCGTATCGCTGGTTACGGCATCCGAACTATCTGGCTGTGGTGGCCGAAGGCGTCGCTCTGCCGCTCGTGCACTCCGCGTGGATCACGGCGATCGCGTTCACGGTTCTGAATGCCGTCCTGCTGCTGCGGTTCAGGATCCCCACCGAGCAGCGTGCGCTCGCGGCGGCACTGGCCGAACCGGCTTACGAATCGGCGACGCCCGGACCACGGGCATGAGGCCTGACGTCGACGTCCTGATTGCGGGAGGCGGCCCGATCGGCCTCGCGAGCGCCATCGAGGCACGGTTGCTCGGGCTCAGCGTTGCTGTGCTCGAGCCACGAACGGGGCCGATCGACAAGGCGTGCGGCGAGGGCTTGATGCCGGGTGCCGTCGCCGCCCTCGCGCGGCTCGGGGTCTTCCCGAGGGGGCATGTGATCGAGGGAATCAGCTATCATCAGCGAGCTCACCATGCGGAGCATCGGTTTCGCCGCGGTTCCGGCCTGGGAGTTCGCCGCACCGAGCTGCATGGCGCCCTCACGGCGCGGTGCACCGAACTCGGCGTCGAGTGGGTTCGTCAACGCCTTGATTCGTATGAGCAGACCTCCGATGACGTCGTTGCCGGCGGGGTGCGGGCATCCTGGTTGCTGGGCTGCGACGGTCTGCACTCCAAGGCGCGCAGATTGGCCGGGCTCGAACGTCAGCAGACACGGCCCGCCGGTGGGTCGAAGCGGTACGGATATCGTCGGCATTTCGAGCTCGAGCCGTGGAGCGATCTTGTGGAGGTGCACTGGGGCGACGAAGTCGAGGCCTATGTCACCCCGGTTGCCGACGAGCTCGTCGGCGTGGCGATTCTCGGGCCAGGCGGGGTCGACTTCGACACCGCGATCGCTGGCATTCCGGCGCTGGCCAACCGGTTGTCCGGGGCGCGGCCGGGTTCGCCGCTGCGTGCAGCGGGTCCGTTGCGGCAGGGCAGCACCCGACGCACGGCGGGTCGGGTACTGCTGGTCGGCGACGCCGCCGGCTATGTCGACGCTCTCACCGGGGAAGGAATTCGGGTGGGCCTCGCGCAGGCTGAAGCGGTCGTGGCAGCCATCCACGCCGGGACTCCGCGCGCCTATGAACGTACGTGGGAACGCGCGACGCGGGACTTCCGCACCCTGACGACGGGACTGGTTGCGTTGGCCCATTCCCCGCTCCGAAATTCCATCGTTCCGATTTCGGGTGCCGTCCCCCGTGTATTCGGGGCGGTCGTCGAGCGGCTGGCGCGCTAGCTGCATCGAAGGACGGTTGTTGCTTGGTGCGGCGGAATTCGAGGTGGGCGTTGGGTCAGACCTTGGCGTCCTGTGCGGGGAAGACGATTTTCTGCACGATGATGATGAAGGAAGCGGCAATTGGAATCGCGACCAGTGCCCCGAGGACACCGCCGACCGCGCCGCCGCCGACCGCCGCGATCACCACGATCGCGCCCGGGACGGCCACAGCCTTGTTCATGATCCGGGGGCTGAGAACATATGCTTCCACCTGCATGTAAATCAGATAGTAGATGGCGGCTACCAGTGCGGTCAGCGGGGACGCGATCAGACACACGAGCACGATGATGATCGAACCCGTCAACGTTCCGATCAGCGGAATGATGGAGAGCAGGAATGCCGCCACGGCCAGCAGCGCAGGAGCCGGAGCGCCGATGATCGTGAGGAAGATGAAGCTCAGGATGCCGTTGACCAGGGCGAGGCTGACCTGGCCGATCACGTACCGCCCGATCGCCTGGGTGATCTCCTCGCTGACCGCGATGAACCCCGGGCGCTGGGCCGCGGGAACGAACCGGTAGCTCGTCCGTTTCATCGACCGCAGGGAGGCCAAGAAGTAGAGGGTCAGGATCAGGACGATCACGGCGCCCGTCACACCGCTGGCGACACCGGCCCCGACCGACAGAATACCGCCACCGATGGCGAGCAGGTTGTTCGGATCCTGGAGAAAGTTCGCACCGCTCTGGATCGCCTGATTGACGTCGAAGGCTCCTTGGAGTTGCTGGTCCAGTCCTGTGACGAAGTCGCTCTTCGCAATGGCGTCAACCATGTCGGGGAAGCCATTGATGAAATGGGTGGTCTCGCGCACAATCACGGGGATCACGGCGAAGAGCAATCCGGCGAAGATCGCAATCACTGCGGCGAAGACGACTCCGATTGCCAGGCCGCGCGGCATGCGCCTCTCCAGCCAGGAGACCAGGGGGTCGAGGCCGAGAGCAATGAACAGGGCGACACCGATGTAGATGAGAACAGTACTGAGCAGACTGATCACGCCGCCGATGAGAAGCGCAACCAACACCCCGAGACCGCCGATGAGTCCGATGCGGAACGCGTTCACCCGCACAGTGGGACCGGCCGCCTGCGTTGTGCGCGTCTCGGCAGATTCCGTGGTCACGGTGACCTCATTCAACCCTCTGGTGCGTTTGCGAAACCTCATCCTCGACACCCCTTGTCGGTCTTGTGTTGTGAATACCCTATTGGAGGGGATGAGGGACCGTCGGCTGCACGTGATGATTGGTACCGTGTCGCCTGTTGTCCTTGCCGCCCCATGAGCGCATCACAGCGCCTTGAGCATCTGGATCGCGGTGGTCTGGTAGCCGAGGGACTCGTACAGTGTCCAGGCGGCGGTGTTGTAGCCGAAGACATTGAGTCCGAGTGAGTGCCCGCCCTCCTGGCGCACCACCGCCTCCGCAAGCGCCATCGCCTCGCGCCCGAACCCCTTCCCTTGGTGAGCGGTGTCGATTGATACGTCCCACACCCACCACGCGTCGTTGTCTGCGTCGGTGTGCGGGCCTATCCAGAGGCTGCCCACAACTGCCTCCCCATGCACCAGGTCGTAGACGTGATGATTCTTTGCCGGCACACCGCCCGGAAAGTGGGCTTCGAATGACTGGTCGGCGCTCGCCCGCGCCTCGACCGGGGTTTCTCCGGCCCGAACCCGGCTGGTGATGTAATCGGCGTGACTGGTGCTCAGCCACAGGGTCAATCGCTCGGCCGACTTCGGCTCCAGTCGAATGGTCATGTGCCCAGTCTCGCACCAGAGCAACCCACAAGCGAGTAGAAATGGTGTCGACTCGAGGGCCTGTGACCGGCGTACATCCGGGCGTAGCCTGATTCCAAGCGCTCACCGACGAGTACGGTTCATCATTCCGGCGGAGGTTGTACGAGTATGCGCATGAAACGAGTCATTCTTTCGGCCCTTTCGGTCAGCCTCCTGGTCACGGGATTGACCGGCTGTTACGTCACCCGTGCTGGCGTAGGAGATCAATCGGTCGAATCGCTCAGCAACGGACCCCAGGTGCCACCGGTCGAGGTCTCGAAAGCCGACAACTTGCTGATTCCACTCCCCGTGCACGGGGAGGCGATGCGCCTCGTTTACTCCGCCGCCGACCCGGCGATGACCGTCACGGGATCAGCCATGGCGAATGCATCCGGGTACCAACTGGTTGCAGCCTGCTCGGTACCGACGGCGGAAGTCGTGGTTGCTGCAGACACCAACGTCATGGTCACCCTGTCCCAGTCGCCGGACGGCCCATCGATCATCGCGGATGAGGTCGTTCCCTGTGACGGCAGCAC
>CAJDUP010000043.1_pt1 | contig 24793 bp, 22 predicted proteins | sample 7391181 | NCBI WGS metagenome assembly CAJDUP01 (sample SAMEA7055690, study PRJEB34461) | soil metagenome | biome: terrestrial ecosystem; feature: Peninsula; material: soil | place: Antarctica | collected 2016
TTCTTTCCTGCAGCGGGCGGCACGATTACGCGACGACTGAGGGTCTCCGCGCTGAAAGCCATTAGTCGACGCCTCAGAACACCGACCAGCCGGTTCGGGTGGTGAACTCGTCGAGGGCGCGCACGCCGACCAGGGAGTTGCCGGAGGCGTTGAGGCCGGGGGACCAGACACAGACGGTGCAGCGCCCCGGCACAACCGCGAGGATTCCGCCGCCGACGCCGCTCTTTCCGGGCAGGCCGACCTGAAAGGCGAAGTCACCGGCTGCGTCATACATGCCTGACGTGAGCATGACGGAGTTGACTCTTTTGTTCTGGCTCGCTGTCAGCATGCGCGAGCCGTCGGAGCGCAGGCCCGCGCGCGCCAGGAAGGCTCCGGCCGCCGCGAGGTCGCGGCAGTCCATGGCGATCGCACACTGCCGAAAGTAAGCGGTCAAGACATCCTGAACCGGGTGGACGAGGTTGCCGTAACTGGCGAGCAGGTGAGCGATCGCCGCGTTGCGGTCCCCGTGCAGCGCCTCGGATGCGGCAACATCCTCATCGACGTGAATATCGGGATCAGAGTTCTCGGCGCGCAGAAAGTTGAGCACGGCATCCGGATCCCCGTCGGTGACACTCAGCAGGGCATCGGTGACGACGAGCGCGCCGGAGTTCACAAACGGGTTGCGCGGGATCCCCTTTGACTTTTCCAACTCTGCCATCGAGTGGAAACCCGACCCGGACGGTTCGCGGCCGACCCGCTGCCAGATCTTCTCCCCGTCGCGCGCCAGCTCGAGCACCAGAGCGAACACCTTGGTGATGCTCTGGGTGGAGAAGGGCACCCGCCAATCGCCGACCCCGTAGACAGCGCCATTGTTCATCGCCACCGCCATACCGAACTGGTTCGGGTTCACCGATGCGAGCCCCGGGATGTAGTCGGCCACCGTGCCGTGTCCGATCAGCGGCGTGACCGCCTCGTGGACGTCTGCAAGGATGTTCTCGATGTACATGGTGCACCAAGCGTAGTGAGGTTCCCGGGCGGCGCTGGAAATCTGGCGTGAGGAGGGCTTGGCCGTGGGTGTGGGTCTCGAGACGGTCGCTGCGCGACCCCTCGACCATCGAGTGGGGGGACGGTCGCTGGGCGACCCCTCGACCATCGAGTGTCGAGACGATCGCTGCGCGACCCCCCAACCAGCAAGTGGGGAGCCGTCTCGAGCTGAAGAAGACGAAGCAATTAGAAGGTTGATGGGTGGGAAGCCGGGCACCGCTGATGGGTGCTCGGCTGGCTGAAGGAATTCAGGGCCGCCGGCCAGGCACATAAAAGAACCCCCACCATGTAGAAGCTAGGCGGGGGTTCAGTGGCTCCGACCGGCATCGATCCGGTGACCTTTCGATTTTCAGTCGAACGCTCTACCAACTGAGCTACAGAGCCAGCAGCCTCAGTGGGCTACTAGGCAAAAACCCCTCCTTTCGGAAGGGCTTCGTACCTTGCGACCCTGACCGGACTTGAACCGGCGACCTCCGCCGTGACAGGGCGGCGCGCTAACCAACTGCGCTACAGGGCCTCGTGTGAGACCTATTTAATTGTGCTGTATAACTGTACCGATATTTTCTGTGTCTCAGTGACCCCAACGGGATTCGAACCCGTGTTACCGCCGTGAAAGGGCGACGTCCTAGGCCACTAGACGATGGGGCCGTGCAATCACCAACGCCGCATGACTACCAGCGTATAAGCATACGGGAGCGAGGCAAAAACACAAAACTCTCCAGACCGTTTCCGGCTTGACCCGACGGGTGAGATGTTCGAACTGGCGCGTTCGAATGTTCCGACAGGCGGGGGATCAACCGAGCCCCAGCCCGCGAAGGCACTACCTTCGAGGTCAGGTTGAACCTTTTTAACCCCTTAAACGGGGGCTAAAAAGGCGTAATCAATAGGCGGATGCTGGCCAACCGGCATCCGAATCGCTACGGTTAAGGCTGTTAACAGTGTTACTCGTGTGACTCAAGTGGTGGGTTCACGGGGCGGAGAGCAATGAACTTGAGCACTTTCGGCCGTTCGGGCCGCCGGACGGGCGACCTGTCCGTTGAGTCGACGCGCCTCGGCGCAAAGCGGTCGCAACCCGGCCCTCGGCGGCGACTGAGGCAGCGGCTACTGGCCGGGTCGGCCTTCGTCGCCCTGCTCGCCCTGTTGAGCACCGGCAACGTCGCGTCTCCGGTGATGGCTGACGACTATCCCACGTGGGCTGACGTGCAGGCCGTCAAGGGCGACGTGTCCAGAACCAACGAGAAGATCGCGCAGATCAAATCGCTGATCGCCGATCTTGAGGTGCAGGTCGAGACCGCCCGCCAACTCGCCGAGAAGCGCGGCGCGGAGTTCCAGGCCGCCCAACTCGCGTTCGACAACGCCGACCGACGGGCCATCGACCTGCAACTGCAGGCTGAGGAGTCCGAGACGAAGGCCACCGAGGCGACAGAACAGGCCGGCCGATTGGCCGCACAATTGTACCGTTCGGGCGGAAACGACCTCAGTATGAGCCTGATGCTCGAGGGCGACAGCATGCAGGCCGACCAGCTGCTCTCGAAGCTCGGCAGCATGAGCAAGATGGTGGAGCGCTCGACGGGGGTCTACGAACAGGCCCAACTGGCCAAGAACAACGCGGCAGCGCTGACTGCGCAGGCGGAAGTGGCCCGTACCGAACGCGAGAAGTTGCGGGTCGAGGCGGAGCGTTTGCTGCAGGAGTCCATCGAGGCCCAGGTCGCGTCGGAGAACGCCCTGGCGGCACAGCAGGCACAAAGCGCCGAACTGGACCAGATGCTGCTCGCCCTTCAAGACAAAGAGGCGAAGACCGTCAAGGGCTATGAAGAGGGTGTGGCCGAGCGCGAGCGCATCCGTGTCGAGAAGGAAAAAGCGGAGCGCGCCCGAGTGGCCGCCGAGCAAAAGGCGGCACGAGAGGCAGCGGCCAAAGAGGCCGCCAACAACGGCGGCGGCGGTGGTGGCGGCGGTGGCGGCGGCGGCGGGCAGCAGAGCGGCCAGGGCTGGGCGCGGCCGGTGAGCGGCTGGATCAGCGGAAACTTCGGCTCCAGAGACGTGATCTGCACCTCGGGCGGCTGCAGCAACCCCTACCATGGCGGAACCGACATCGCGGCCTACTGCGGTGCGGGCATCTACGCGGCAAGCGCCGGGCGGGTCTCCTACGCCGGCTGGTATGGAACCTACGGCAACTTCATCCTGATCGACCACGGCAATGGGGTGCAGACCGGCTACGCCCACATCAGCCCCGGCGGCACCTACGTCGGCTATGGCCAGAGCGTCAGTGCCGGACAGAACATCGCCAGTGTGGGTACGACCGGTGCTTCCACCGGATGCCACCTGCATTTTGAAGTGAGAGCCAACGGGTCGCAGATCGACCCGGTGCCGTTCCTATCGGCGCGCGGGGTGTGGCTTGGTTGACGTCGGCGGAACGGAGCCGTTGGCGCCTGTGACGATGTTGCGCCCCGATGCGACGCGACGCCCTACGCGTCGTTCCCGGATGCCACGCATGATGACCGCGGCCATCGCCGTTGGCGCCATAGCGAGCACGGTGGGACTCGTTTCGACACCCGCCCAGGCCGACCCCGACTACCCATCGTGGAACGACGTCAAGAACGCGAAGAAGTCGGAGGCGGCGAAGCAGGCCGAGATCGACAACATCATCGAGCTGGTCGGGGCCCTGCAGCGTTCCGTTGACGCGGCATCGCGGGAGTCCAAGATCAAGGCCGAGGCCTACCTGCTCACGAAGGATGCCTTGGATCGCGCGGTCACCGCATCCGAGAGCCTGCAGAAGCAAGCCGATGCGGCCGAGGAGAAGGCGCAGACCTCGCGCATGCGTGCCGGCCTGCTTTCGGCGCACCTGGCCAAAGCGGGAGGACAGAACCTCTCGATGAGCCTGTTGCTCACCGGGGGTGAGGCATCCGAATCAGACAGCCTGCTGTACCAGCTGGGCACGATGAACCAACTCAGCGCCCAGTCGGCGACGATCTACGCCGAGGCCACCCGCGACATGAACTCCGCGAATTCATTGGGTGAGCAGGCCACGATCGCGGCCGCACAACGAGCCACGCTGGCCGATGAGGCACAGTCGAGGTACGACGAGGCGGATGCCGCCAGACGTGTCGCGCAGAACGCCCTCGACGTGCAGCTCGAGAAGACGACGGTTCTGATCGACCAACTGGCGATGCTCAAGGACTCGACCGCCGCCGTCGAACGCGAATGGCTCGACGGCGAGGCAAGGCGAAAGGCCCAGGAGGCGATCCCCGAAGAGGATCCGGCCCCGTTGCCGCCGCCCACGAGCCTTCCGACCCTTGCCCCTCCCGCGACGGGGCCGACAAACGCGCCCACAAACGCGCCGACAAGTGCGCCGACAAGCGCGCCGACACCGCAGCCGACCACGCCGCCCACTTCGCGGCCGACCCCGACTCCGACCGCAACGCCGACTTCGCGGCCGACCCCGACCCCGACCCGGACGCCGACCCCAACCCCGACCCCGACGAAGTCTCCGACACCGCCGCCGTCGACGACCCCGGTGAACCCGCCGAAGGCCTCCATGGTCGAGGCGGCCATCGGCTTTGCCTCGCAACAGCGAGGCAAGCCCTACTACTCACCCGCTGCCGGCCCGAACAGTTGGGACTGCTCCGGTCTCACCATGCGCGCGTACGAGGCAGCCGGAACCTACATCGGGCCGCATTCTGCCACGGCCCAGTACCTCACCATGCGGTCGCAGGGCAAGACGCTTCCCTTCAGCCAGCGGCAGCGCGGAGACCTCATCTGGTGGTCGTCGAACGGCCAGGTGAGCGGCATCTATCACGTGGCCATCTACATCGGTGGCGGCATGATGATCGAGGCCGCCGACTGGGGCAAGCCGGTGCGTGAGTACTACATCCACACCATGGGCGACGTGCTCGGCGAGGTCGGTCGCCCGGCGAGCTGACCGGGAGACGATTCCTCGTTCCTCGAAATCCCTCAACGCGCGAGAACTCAGGATGGGGCGGATGCCGGCACTGTAGGGCCGCCGGCGTTCGCCTGTTCCTGAAAATTTTGCCGGGACACCGGCGCTAGTGGGCGCCCTCTTCAGCGAGTTTGGCCAGCCCGGCCTCGACGATGGCGACCGCATCGGCAGCGTTGCCCCAGCCCTCGGTCTTGACCCATTTGCCGGGTTCCAGATCCTTGTAATGCTCGAAGAAGTGCTCGATCTCCCTGCGGGTCTGCTCGGGAACATCCTCGACGTCCTGGATGTGTGCCCAGCGGGGGTCGGTGGCCGGAACCGCGATCACCTTCGAGTCGATGCCCGCATCGTCGACCATGTTGAACACCGCGACCGGGCGGGCAGAAAGGCCGACGCCGGGGAACAACGGGTAGTCCAGCAGCACCAAGACGTCGACCGGGTCACCGTCGAGGCCGAGCGTGTTCTCGAAGAAACCGTAGTCAGCCGGGTAGACAAAACTCGTGAACAGCACCCGGTCCAGGTACACGCGCCCGGTCTCGTGGTCGATCTCGTACTTGTTGCGGCTTCCGCGGGGAATCTCGATGACGGCGTCAAAGCTGGACATGCGGTGGGGCTCCTTCAAAGGGTGTGAGGTCAGGCGGCCCGCATCACGCGGCCCAGCCCAGGGACACCCCTTAAAAGAGGTGGACTGCAATAACGTTAGTCGATGATGCCCATTCGCCCCAGACTGACCCCCGCCATCGCCGACGTGCGGCGCGCGGTCCGTGACGCGCTTCGGGCCTCCATCGTCGAGCCGGCGGCCGGTGCGGCGTTTACGGAGACTTCCGCGAATGCGACGTCCGCGTCAGATTCCGCGTCAGATTCCGCGTCGCACTCCGCGCCGGGTACGCCACCCGTCAAAGCATCGCTCGTACTGGTTGCCCTGAGCGGCGGCGCCGACTCTCTCGCCCTGGCCGCAGCCACTGCCTTCGAGGCCCCCCGCCTGGGCCTTCACGCGGGTGCCGTGATCATCGACCACGGGTTGCAGCCTGGTTCCGCCGATGTCGCCGCCGGTGCCGCCGAACAGGCCAGAGCCCTCGAGCTCGATCCCGTGCTGGTGATACCGGTGGAGGTGCCGGCCGCGGCACCGGGTGAGGTCACCGGTGGCCCCGAGGCGGCGGCGCGCACCGCGCGATATGCCGGCTTCGAGAGGGCGCTGTCCGACACCGGTGCATCGCACATTCTTCTCGGGCACACACTCGACGACCAGGCCGAGACGGTGCTGCTCGGCCTTGCCCGCGGGTCTGGCCCGCGCAGCCTGCAGGGGATGGCTTCGACCACTGGCTCCTGGCTCAGGCCGCTGCTCGATATTCGGCGCAGCCAGACAGAGCAGTTCTGTGCGGATTCGGGCCTCTCGGTCTGGCATGACCCCCACAACCAGCAACCGCGGTTCAGGCGGGTGCGGGTGCGCCAGAGAATTCTGCCGATGCTGGAAGAGGAACTCGGCCAAGGTGTGGCCGAGGCGTTGGCGCGCACGGCCGCGCAGTTGCGGGAAGACGCCGAGGTTCTCGACGCCCTGGCGGCCACGAGCGCTGCCACGATCACGCGGACGACCGAGGGCACCGGGGCAGAGCGCATCCAGATCGACGCGACAGCGCTCGCCGCATTGCCGGCGGCACTCAGGCAGCGCGTGATCCGGATGGTGGTGTGGAACACGTTCGCTGTCACCCTCAGCCGGCGCCACACGCTGGAGGTGGCCAGGCTGGTCACGCACTGGCGGGGGCAGGGCGAGGTGCACCTGCCACGCATTAGAGTTGTCAGAGCAGACGGGTGGCTGAACGTGAGCGCAGCACCCCCGCCGCAGGCAGAAGAACCCAGCTGACGTGTCGGGCCGCAACCTCGTGCTTGACGGCGCCTTTTCGTTCGAAGAGTAAGGAACAGCCACACCATGGACTCCAGTCACGTTGACGGTGAACTGACCAGCATTCTGATCACCGAGGCTCAAATCAAAGACCGGCTGGCCGAGTTGAGCCGCGAGATCGAGGCCGACTACGCGGGCGCCAACGTGCTGCTGGTCGGCGTGCTCAAGGGTGCCGTGATGGTCATGGCCGACCTTGCCCGTGAGCTCAGCCTGCCCATCACGATGGATTGGATGGCCGTCTCGTCCTACGGGTCGGGCACCAAGTCGTCCGGGGTTGTGCGCATCCTGAAAGACCTTGACTCCGACTTGTCGGGCCGTCGCGTCCTCATCGTCGAGGACATCATCGACTCGGGGCTGACCCTCAGCTGGCTGCTCGCCAACCTCAAGTCGCGGGGGCCGGAGTCGGTGGAGATCCTCACCCTGCTGCGCAAACCCGATGCCGCCAAGGTCGACGTCGACGTGCGCTACGTCGGTTTCGAGATCCCGAACGAGTTCGTCGTCGGCTACGGCCTCGACTACAACGAGAAGTACCGCAACCTGCGATCGATCGGCGTGCTCGCCCCACACATGTACGACGGCAGCTGACCCGGGCCCCGGGGAGAGCAGGTCGCATTGGGCGCCGATGACCGCCTGACCGGTTACGCTTTGGGCAAACACGCAGGGGCGGCCCAGCGGCGACACGATACTCTTACAGCACCATGAATGTGAAGAAACTTTTTCGCGGACCATTCGTCTATATCGCGTTGGCCGTGATCGCCCTGTGGATCGGTACCAGCCTGATCACCGCATCCGGATTCAAGGAGATCTCGACCCAGCAGGGTCTGGAGTTCCTGAAGCAGGACAAGGTTGCCGAGGCCACCATCGTCGATGGCCAGCAACGCGTCGATCTCACGCTTACCACCGCCGACGCCGACCTCGGCACCCAGGTGCAGTTCTACTATGTGCAACCGCGTGGATCTGAAGTGATTGCTGCGGTCTCCAAGGCCGCGCCCAAAGGCGGGTTCAACGATGAGGTGCCGCAGACGAACTGGTTGACCTCCATGCTCGGCTTCCTTATTCCGGTGCTGATCATCGGCCTGTTCTTCTGGTTCATGCTGTCGAGCATGCAGGGTGGCGGCAGCAAGGTGATGCAGTTCGGCAAGTCGAAGGCGAAACTGGTCTCGAAGGAGACCCCGAAGGTGACGTTTGCGGATGTCGCCGGTGCCGACGAGGCCATCGAAGAGTTGCACGAGATCAAAGACTTTTTGCAGGACCCGGCCAGGTTCCAAGCGGTTGGTGCCCGAATTCCCAAGGGCGTGTTGCTGTACGGTCCGCCCGGAACCGGTAAGACGCTGCTCGCGCGGGCCGTCGCCGGCGAGGCCGACGTTCCCTTCTACTCGATCTCGGGCTCAGACTTCGTGGAAATGTTCGTCGGCGTCGGCGCCAGCCGCGTGCGTGACCTGTTCCAGCAGGCGAAGGAGAACTCACCGGCGATCATCTTCGTCGACGAGATCGACGCCGTCGGCCGTCACCGCGGCGCCGGGATGGGCGGCGGGCATGACGAGCGCGAACAGACCCTGAACCAGCTTCTGGTCGAGATGGACGGGTTCGACGTGAAGACGAACGTCATCCTGATCGCGGCGACAAACCGCCCCGACATTCTCGACCCAGCACTGTTGCGCCCCGGCAGATTCGACCGCCAGATCGGGGTGGATGCCCCAGACATGCTCGGCCGCAAGAAGATTCTCGAAGTGCACGCCCAGGGCAAGCCCATGGCCGACGGGGTCGACCTGGAGATCCTCGCCCGCAAGACCCCGGGTTTCACCGGCGCCGACCTCGCCAACGTGTTGAACGAGGCCGCACTGCTGACGGCCCGATCCAACGCACAACTGATCGACAATCGTGCACTCGACGAAGCCGTCGACCGTGTGATGGCCGGCCCGCAGCGCCGCACCCGTGTGATGCGCGACAAGGAAAAGCTCATCACCGCCTACCACGAGGGCGGACACGCCCTGGTCGCGACGGCCATGCGCAACACCGACCCGGTGACCAAGATCACCATCCTGCCGAGGGGGCGCGCGCTCGGCTACACCATGGTCATGCCGTTGGAAGACCGTTATTCGGTGTCGCGCAACGAATTGCTTGATCAACTCGCCTATGCGATGGGCGGGCGTGTTGCAGAGGAGATCATCTTCCACGACCCCACCACGGGAGCGTCGAACGATATCGAGAAGGCCACGTCGACTGCACGCAAGATGGTCACCGAGTTCGGCATGAGCGCCTCGGTCGGACCGTTGAAGCTTGGTCAGGGCTCCGGCGAGGTCTTCCTCGGCCGAGACATGGGACACCAGCGCGACTATTCCGAACGGCTTGCGGAGCGAGTCGACAACGAGGTGCGGGCGCTGCTCGAAGCCGCGCACGATGAGGCCTACCTGGTGCTCAACCAGAACCGGGAGATCCTGGATCGCCTGGCAGCCGAACTGCTCGAGCGTGAGACGCTCGACCAGAGCGCGCTGGTCGACATCTTCAAAGATGTCGTCAAGATGCCCGAGCGCCCACAGTGGCTGTCCAGCGACACCCGCCCGGTCTCCGATGTTCCTCCGATCACGATGCCCGGGAAGGCGCCGGTCGAGGCCGGGCTGACCGACGGCGGAATCGAATCAGAGCCCGAAGGAAAGCCCCAGCGCACACACTTACGCAAACCGCGCCCGGCCACTGCGTAGGGCGCCATGGGGGTCGACAGGGCACGAATCGAACGGGCCGTTGCCGAACTTCTGTCTGCAATAGGCGAAGATCCGGCGCGGCCGGAACTCGTCGACACACCGCGCCGAGTGGCTGATGCCTACCAGGAGTTCTTCGCCGGAATCGACGTCGACCCACTGGGCCACCTGGCCGAAACTGTGCCCCTCGACGGCGGAAAATCGGATACCGTCATCGTGAGGGGGCTGCGGTTTCGCTCCATCTGCGAACACCACCTCCTGCCCTTCATCGGGGTGGCACACCTGGCCTACCTGCCCTCTGACCGTATCGTCGGCCTCGGCAGGCTGGGGCGGGTCGTCGAGACGCTGGCTGCTCGGCCGCAGCTTCAGGAGAGGCTCACCGAGCAGATCGCCGACGCCCTGGTCGACGGGCTCGACCCCCACGGAGTGCTGGTGGTGCTTGACGCGGTTCACGGCTGTGTCACGACCCGCGACCTCCGGCAGACCGGCAGTTCAACGGTGACCATCGTCGCCCGCGGGCTCTTTGTCGAGCCCGAACGGCGCGCCGAGATGATGGCCCTGATCGGAGCGACGCGTGACTGAACCTGGCGCGGGCCGCACACGCATCATGGGGGTGGTGAACGTCACGCCCGATTCGTTCAGCGATGGCGGGCAGCATGCCCGGCTCGACGACGCGATTGCCCACGCGCTTCGGCTTCTCGGCGAGGGCGCCGACATCATCGACGTGGGCGGCGAGTCGACCAGGCCCGGTGCGACACGGGTGAGTGCCGAGGAGGAGCAACGACGAGTGCTGCCCGTGATCGCCGAATTGGCCTCTCGAGGCGTGACTGTGAGCGTCGACACGATGAACGCCGACACTGCTGCCCGCGCCGCCGAACGGGGCGCCTCCTACATCAATGATGTCTCGGGCGGGCTCGCCGACGAGCGCATGGCGGCCACAATGATCGACTTGGACCTGCCGTGGGTGGTCATGCACTGGCGCGGCCACAGCGCAACCATGAACGACCGCGCGCAGTACCAGAACACCGTGGCCGAGGTGAAGGGCGAACTGGTGAACCGGGTCAGCCAACTCGTCGAGCAGGGGGTGAACCCGGCACGGCTGATCCTCGATCCGGGCCTGGGCTTCGCGAAGCAGAGCGTGCACAATTGGCAGATCCTCGCCCGGCTCGACGAGTTCGTGAGGCTCGGCTCGCCGATCGTGATCGGCGCCTCCAGGAAACGGTTCATCGCCAAGCTGCTCGGGCCCGAAGCGGACTACGCGCGCCGGGATGAGGCCACCGCCACCGTCAGCGCGCTCGCTGCCCAACACGGTGTGTGGGGCGTGCGGGTGCATGACGTGGCCAAGACCAGGACAGCCCTCGACGTTGTCGAGGCGTGGAAGGCAGGAGAGCAATCATGACCATTTCCGAACTGGGCGACAGCATCACCCTGACCGGCCTGCGCGTCTTCGCGCACCACGGTGTTCTTGCCAGTGAGCGCCAGGAGGGCCAGGAGTTCGTGATCGACGTCACGGTCTGGCTCGACCTTGCGCCAGCGGCAGCGGGAGACGAGCTCACCGAAACCATCCATTACGGCGAACTGGCGGCAGAGGTCACCGACGCGGTGAAACACAACCCGGTCGACCTGATCGAAACCGTCGCCGAGCGTGTGGCCCAGGTGGTGCTGGTGCACGATGCCGCCATCGGAGTGCAGGTCACCGTGCACAAGCCCTCGGCGCCGATCGACGCGGCGTTCGATGACGTCTCAGTGAGTATCACTCGCATGAGGAAGTCTGCGTCACCCGTGGTGGGATTCGGGCGGTGAGGGTGGTGAAGCCCAAACCGCAGCGCCTGCAGGTCAGCCAACGGGCGGTGCTGGCCCTCGGCAGCAACCTGGGAGACCGGGAGGCCACCCTTGAGGCCGCAGTGAGGGATATCGGTGCGATCGACGGGGTGCACGTCGAATCGGTGTCGAGCCTGGTCGAGTCGGCGGCGGTCAAACCCAGCGGTGTCGACCGGGCCGCCCCCTCTTACCTCAACGCAGTGATGTTGGTGCGCAGTGTGATCGGTCCCGAACAGTTGCTCGATGCCGTGAACGCGATCGAAGACCGGCACGGCCGCGTGCGCGAAGAACGGTGGGGAGACCGCACCCTCGACATCGACATCATCGCCTTCGACGGCGTGCAACGGGCAGATGATCGCCTCACGCTCCCGCATCCGCGTGCAGCCGAACGAGCCTTCGTCGTGCAACCCTGGCTCGAGATCGACCCAGCGGCCACGTTGCCGGGAATCGGTCCCGTCGCCGACCTGCCCGCGGCGAGCGACGGCTCGGTGCGCCGGGTCACGAACCGAGACGATCGATGACGCGCACCAAACCCGGAATTCTGGTGGTTCTCGCCGCAATCGGTATCGTCGGCGGGTTTCTCACCCAGGTGATCCTTGTCTCGATCGGCCGACCGATGCTCATTCCGCCGGCGACTCTGGCCGTCACCCTGGTGGCGATCGCCGGCATCATCCTCGGTTTCGCCATTCCCATCCGTCGGTCGGTGAAAGGTCACTCATCCGGGCCGGTCAATCCGTTCCAGGCATTTCGCGTGGCCATTCTGGCCAAATCGTCCGCGCTCAGCGGCGCGTTGCTCACCGGGGCGACAGCAGGCTTTCTGATCTTCATCGTCTCGCGCACCGTCCTGCCTCAGGCCGGGTCGATCTGGCTCGCAGTGGTGGCGTTGGGTGGGGCCGCGATCCTGTTGGCCGGCGGGCTGGTCGCCGAGTGGCTGTGCACCCTGCCGCCCGGGGATGAACCCGACCAACCCATGGGGAAAGGCGTTCCCCATGAATCCTGATCGACCACGAAGCCGAAGGAGTCCGAGTGTCTGAGAGCAGTGGGCGGCTTGAACTGCCCGACGTGCTGTGGCAGCGAGTGTCCCCCAAATACATCACCGTCGAACTGGTCAGTTCACTGATCACCGGCCTCATCATGTGCGCCGTCGGCCTGGTGCTCTTTCTCACCGTGCTGGGCGGCACGGTGTGGGGAACCCTGCTGCTGGCCGCGGCTGTCGTGATCGCACTTCTGCTGGTGATCCTGGCGCCGCGGCGGGCCCGCGCCATCGGCTACCGGATGCGTGAAGACGACCTCTTGTTTCGGCGCGGAATCATGTTTCAGCGTTTCGTGTCGGTGCCGTACGGGCGTATGCAACTGGTCGACATCAGCCGTGGCCCCTTGGCCCGAATGCTGGGCCTTGCCGACCTTCGGTTCGTCACGGCCGCCGCGGCCACCGGTGTGAGCCTTCCGGGTCTTGCGAGCGACGACGCCGATGCGCTGCGCGATGAACTCGTCACGCTTGCCGAGAGCAGGCGGTCTGGCCTGTGACATCCGCTGACGGCCCAGAAGGCTTCGAGCCTCTTGCGGCGCCCGCGAGCTTCGGTCATGAGGAGGCGCACGGCCGGCTCGCTCCCGCGCGGTCGGGTGATTCGGCGCTCGCCGACGGCCAATGGCACAGGCTGCACCCGGCCACGCCGCTTCTGAAGGGCGGATTCGCCCTCTTGGTCATACTCGGATTCGTCGTCAGCAACCTGCGCGACCGGGTGATCCAGCTTTTCACGGGCAACCCGGAGTTTGCGGGACAGGATCCGATCACCGAGATCTACGAACACGGGCTGGTCGGGTGGGCCCTACTCGCGATCGCGGTTGTGATCAGTCTGATCGTCGTTGCCTTCTACTTCTCGTGGCGCATGCACACATTTCGCGTGACCGACGAATCGGTCGATGTGCGCAGCGGAATCCTGCTTCGAACGCACCGTCAGGCCCGGCTGGACCGCATCCAGGGCATCAACGTCGTGAAGCCGCTGGTGGCGCGCATCTTCGGTGCGTCAAAGCTCGAAGTGACCGTCGCCGGCCAGGGGGCGAACGTGCAGTTGTCGTATTTGGCGACGAGGGCCGCCGATGTGTTGCGGCGCGACATCCTGCTGCGCGCATCGGGTGTGCGCCGAGAGCGGGTGCAGGCAGATGCGGATCAGACCGCGGCCCCGTTGCCTCTGGAGCTCGCCGGTGACGCGACCGAGCCTCACAGCATCTTGGGTGACCGGTTGAATGAGTTTCTCGCGCCCGAGCTCGACCCGGATGCGGCCCCGCCAGAATCGGTGGTGCGAATTCCGCCCGGACGCCTGATCGGTTCGCTCGTGCTCAGCGGGTTCACAGTGTTCATGCTGTTCGCGCTCGCGGCCGTGATCGTCGGCGTGGTGAACGACCAGTTCTGGGTGCTCTTTTTGCTGCTGCCGGGAGTGATCGCCTCGTTCAGCTTCTACAGCAGCCGATTCCTGAAATCGCTGCGATACTCGGTGGCCAACACCGCCGACGGCATCCGCGTCGGTTTCGGGCTGCTGTCGACGACCAGCGACACGATTCCGCCGGGTCGCATCCACGCAATCGAGGTGCGGCAGCCATTGCTGTGGCGACCCAGTGGTTGGTGGGAGGTGCGCATCAACCGCGCCGGACACTCAAGCGTCAAGGGCGCGGCCGGACAAGGCAATACCACCATCCTGCCGGTGGGTGACTTCGCCGATGTGCAACGCATACTGGCGCTGCTGGTGCCGACATTCACCGGGGAGAAGGCCGTCGGTCTGGTTACGGCCGGTGCCACGTCGCGAGGTGGCGATGGACTGTTCGTGGATGCTCCGAACCGCGCTGCCTGGTTGCGACCATTTTCCTGGCGGCGTACCGGTTATGCCATTCACGGTGGTGCGGTCGTGCTGCGTCGGGGGGTGGTGTGGCGGGAACTGATCCTCGTGCCGCTGGCACGCATCCAGAGTCTTGGCCTGCAGCAGGGGCCGCTGCGGCGCGCCCTGGGGCTCGCCATCGCCGAACTGCACACGGTGCAGGGGCCGGTGAGCGCCGCACTCGGCGTGATCGACACCGCTGAAGCGCTGACGTTTTTTGAGCGGATAGCGAGAGCGGCCGTGTACGAGGCGGGGGTCGATACCAGTGAGCACTGGGCGAGGGGTGATGATGAAAGCCACTGAACGCAGCGGTCGACTGGGTGTCGGCATCGTCGGGGCCGGAAAGGTGGGGCCCATTCTCGGGGCAGCGCTCGCGGGCGCCGGTCACGCCATTGTCGGCATTTCGGCGATCTCGGCGGAGAGCCGTGATCGCGCGGGGGCGATCCTGCCCGGCGTGCCCATCATCGACGTTCCACAGTTGATCGAGCGAAGCGAGCTCGTGATTCTGGCAGTACCGGAGAACGAACTCCTCGCGTTGGTCGAAGGGCTGGCCGCGGCCGGGGCCTGGCAGCAGGGCCAATTGGTTCTGCACACTGTCGCGGGGCTCGGCACGGGGGTGCTGGCCGCGGCGATGGCGCAGGGCGTGATCCCGTTGGCCGTGCATCCGGCAATGAGATTCACCGGAACCAGTATCGACCTGGCGAGACTCAGCGAGAGCTACTTCGCGGTCACAGCCCCGACACCGGTGCAACCCATCGGCCAGGCGCTCGTGCTGGAGATGGGTGGCGAGCCGGTGATCATCGCCGAAGATGACCGCGCCGCCTACGCGGAGGCGATCCAGGTCGCGAGCACATTCTCGAGTGCGATCGTCGACCAGGCCACAGGAATTCTTGGCCGTATCAACGTGGCGTCGCCGGGGAGCCTGCTCGCCGGGCTGGTGCGCTCCTCGGTGGAGATCGCGCTGGCCAGGGCGACCACCCCGGGGGCCGTCGAGCCGGGACTCACGGTCTTTGGCACCGGGCCAGGATCCGAGGGGGCGGTCGGAGCGGGGCCGCAGGGTGCCGAGGCGCAGGGTGTCACGGTGCACAGTTCCGATTCACACCCGGCCGGATCGACCGGTGAAATCCCGGCAGAAGACACTGATGACTCTGACGGCGCGAAGGAAGGGACGAGTAGATGAATGCGAATACTCCATTGATCCCCGTCGTGACGACGATCGACACCGTGCGGTCAGTCGTACGTGAACGGCGTGGCACCGTTGCCCTGGTTCCCACCATGGGCGCCCTGCATGGCGGGCATCTGGCGCTGGTGGAGCAGGCACTGAACCACGCCGACACCGTGGTGGTCTCCATCTTCGTCAACCCGTTGCAGTTCGGTGCCGGTGAAGACCTGGACACCTATCCGCAGACACTCGAAGCCGATCGTGACGCGTTGGCGCCCCTGCAGTCTCGGCTCGATGCAACAGATCCGGTGACGGCGCGCATCGTCGTGTTCGCGCCGCCTGTCGCCGAGATGTACCCCGACGGCCAGGAGATCACGCGCGTCACCGCACCGGCGGTCGGGGCGCTCTTCGAGGGGGCCAGCCGCCCCGGTCATTTCGACGGAATGCTCACGGTGGTGGCAAAGCTTCTGGCGATCGCCACACCCCAGGTGGTGGTATTCGGACAGAAGGACGCCCAGCAGGTCTTTCTGGTCGAACGCATGATTCGCGACCTGAACATCCCGGTGCGGGTCCTCACCCATCCGACCGTGCGGGATGACAACGGGTTGGCGAAATCCAGCCGGAACCAGAACCTGAGTGAGGGCGAGCGACGAAGCGCTTTGGCCCTGCACACGGCGCTTTCGGCAGCGGCATCCGAGAGCTGCAACGGAGCCTCAGCAATGCGCGCCGCGGGCCACAACGCGCTCGAGCAGGATTCGCTGGTTAGGCTGGACTATCTGGAGATCGTGAACCCTCAGGACTTCCTGCCCGTCGCCGATGACCACCGGGGCCCTGCCCTGATCATCGTGGCCGCGCGTGTCGGGGCGACCAGGCTGATCGACAATGAACCGGTGGTCGTCGGAGCACCATACTGACCGCACGAACCCGAAGTGCGAAACGTCAGGGTCAGGCAACTGCAGAGCACAGTCCTCAGAGCACAGACCCCAGAGCACAGGCCCCAGAGCACAGACCTTCAGAACACAGAGTTTGCAAGCACAGTATTTTTAAGCAGAGCACTTCAGAGCACAGCACTTCAAAGCACAGTATTTCAGAGCACGAGACAGCCGTGACGAACACCCAAGGAGAACCAGCCAGATGACCGAGCCTGCCCCGGTGGCCACCGAAGAAGACGTCAACGAGCAGATGGCCGTGCGGTTGGCCAAGCGAGAGCGGTTGAACGCGTCGGGTGCCGAGGCCTATCCGGTGCAGCTGCCGATCACCGATTCGATCGCAGATGTTCGCAGCCGGTTCGCCGAGATTGAGCCCGACACTGCAACCGGGGTGACCGCCGCCGTCGCCGGGCGTATTGTGCACTTGCGCAACACCGGCAAGCTCTGCTTCGCCAGCCTGCAGGCGGGCGACGGAAGCCGCATCCAGGCGATGGTGTCACTGGCCGAGGTGGGGGAGGAGTCCCTCGCCGATTGGAAAGATCTCGTCGACCTGGGTGACCACCTCTTCGTCTCGGGTGAGGTGATCGCGTCGCGCCGCGGCGAACTCTCGATCATGGTCACCGATTGGCGGATCGCGTCCAAGGCGATCCGGCCGTTGCCGAACATGCACTCGGAGCTCAGCGAGGAGTCGCGGGTGCGGGCCCGCTATCTCGACCTGATCGTGCGGCCGCAGGCTCGCGAGACGGTTCTTGCGCGTTCGGCTGCGGTGGCGTCGCTGCGCCGAACCTTTGCTGCACGCAACTTCGTCGAGATCGAGACCCCGATGCTGCAGACGATGCACGGCGGCGCCTCGGCACGCCCCTTCTCCACTCACTCGAATGCGTTCGACACCGAACTGTTTTTGCGGATCGCACCCGAGCTCTTCCTCAAGCGGGCCGTTGTGGGCGGGCTCGAGCGGGTGTTCGAGATCAACCGCAACTTTCGCAACGAGGGCGCCGACTCCACGCACTCACCCGAATTCGCCATGCTCGAGGCGTATGAGACCTACGGCGACTACAACTCGATCGCCGACCTCACCCAGCAGCTGGTGCAGGATGCAGCGCTCGCGGTGGCTGGCGACCACGTCGTGACCTGGGCCGACGGCACCCAGTTCGACCTGGGCGGTGAGTGGGCGCGGATCAGCATGTACGACTCACTGTCCGAAGCGGCGGGGGTCACGATCACGCCCCAGACCCCGGTTTCTGAACTGCAGGCCCTGGCCGACCGGGAGGGTGTTGAGGTGGACTCCCCGAACCACGGCAAGCTCGTCGAGGAGCTGTGGGAGCACTTCGTCAAGGGCTCGCTGACTCGGCCGACGTTTGTGATGGACTTTCCGGTGGAGACCAGCCCGCTCGTGCGCGGCCACCGGTTGATCCCGGGCGTGGTCGAGAAGTGGGACCTCTACATTCGCGGATTCGAACTGGCCACCGGGTACTCCGAGCTCGTCGACCCGGTGATCCAGCGTGAGCGCTTCGTGCAGCAGGCCGCCCAGGCGGCGGCCGGCGACCCCGAGGCGATGCGGTTCGACGAGGACTTCCTGACGGCGCTCGAGCATGGCATGCCGCCGACCGGGGGCATGGGCATGGGTATCGACCGGATGATGATGGCGTTGACCGGATTGGGCATTCGCGAAACGATCCTCTTCCCGTTGGTGAAGTGACCCGGGGCGCCTCGGGTAGCCCATTGTCAGCATTTGCACGTATCCTGAACCAGACATGGAAAATTTCTGGCTGAATGCGTTGTGGTCGGTGATCCCGACCGTGGTGATCGGACTCATCTTCTGGTTCATCATGCGCTCCATCATTCGCATGGACCGCACCGAGCGTCGCATCTACGCGCGAATCAAGGATCAGGAGCGGGCCAAGCTGCAGGCCTCCTCCGACCCGGTTCCGCCGTCTGCAGCCTGATCATCGCGTTCATTCTCGGGCCGTCGCAAAACGCTCGCTGACCGTGGGATACGGTAGGAGATACTGAGCACCTGAGAGAAGGACGATCCGCCGGATGAGCAGCAGTGATATCACCCTGTGGACGGGTATTCTCCTGCTGGTGGTGGACTTCTCCTTTCGTGTTCTGGCCATCATCATCGTGCCGCGCAACCGCCGCCCCACGTCGGGGATGGCGTGGTTGCTCGCCATCTTCTTCATTCCGTACGTCGGGTTCCTGCTGTTCCTGCTGATCGGCTACCGCACCCTTCCGCGCAAGCGGCTGGAGATGCAGGACGAGATCAACCAGTTCATCCTCGACACCACCGACGGCATGGAGCGGGTCACTCGCGACAGCCCCTGGCCCACCTGGCTTGAATCGGTGGTGCAACTCAACCGCAACCTCGGCGCCATGCCCCTGATCGGTGGCAACACGGCGAGCCTGATCAGCGACTACGGCCAGTCTCTGGCGGCGATGACCGCAGAGGTCGAGGCCGCGAAGCGATATGTCCACGTCGAGTTCTACATCATCGCCTTCGACCCCACGACCACACCGTTCTTCGACGCCTTGGCGGCGGCTGTGGCCCGCGGCGTGACGGTGCGGGTGCTGCTCGACCACGTCGCATCGCTGCGCTCGCCCGGCTACAGGAGAACTAAGAAACGGCTCACCGAGGCGGGCGTTGACTGGCAGTTGATGCTGCCGGTGCAGCCGCTGCGCGGCAAATGGCAACGACCTGACCTGCGCAATCACCGCAAGCTGCTGATCGTCGACGGCCGGGTGGCGTTCATGGGGTCACAGAACCTGATCGACGCGAGCTACAACAAGCGCTCCAACCTGCGTCGGGGGCTGCAGTGGAAAGACCTGATGACGCGTCTGGAGGGGCCGATCGTACAGGGCCTGAACGCGATCTTCATCACCGACTGGTACAGCGAGACGCACGAGTTGCTGCTGCGGGAGACCGAGCCCATGCATGAGCGGGTGATAGAGAACGAGCTCGACTGCCAGGTGGTGCCTTCCGGGCCCGGGTTCGAGGGGGAGAACAACCTACGGCTATTCCTGGCGTTGATGTACTACGCCAACGAGAGGATCATCATCACCAGCCCGTATTTCGTGCCGGATGAGTCGATGCTCTATGCGGTGACGACGGCGGTGGAGCGCGGCATCCACGTCGAACTGTTCGTGTCGGAGATCGGGGATCAGGCGCTGGTCTACCACGCCCAGCGCTCCTACTACGAGGCGCTGCTGCGGGCAGGCGTGAAGATCTTCATGTACAAGAAGCCCACAATTCTGCACGCGAAACACTTCACCATCGACGACGAGGTGGCGGTGATCGGGTCGAGCAACATGGATATGCGCTCGTTCAGCCTGAACATGGAGGTGTCGCTGATGGTGCGGGGCCACTCGTTCGTTCAGGAGATGCGAGCAGTCGAGGACATGTACCGGGCGAACAGCCATGAGCTGCTTTTGGACGAGTGGATGCGCCAGCCGTTGCGGTCGACGATCCTCGACAACCTCGCCCGGCTCACCTCGGCCGTGCAGTAGGGGGCAGCGGCGGCTGGTGGCAACGGTGCGGGTTCCGGCCCATCCGTTCACGGCGCCAACTGCCAGAGTGTGACCGTCTCATCTGGCCCGTTGCCGTAGCTGATGCTGCGAATCTTGTGCAGTTCGGAGCCGTAGCGCGTCGCCCAATCCGCGGTGCACGCGCCGTCGGTGACCAGTCGCAGCGCGTTGGCAGAGACGGCCGAAGCTACATCCAGTCGGCCATGATGCCGGTTGCTGATCACCTGGTCGAGGGCCTTGTAGCGGGTCGGCCAGGCCATGCCCACCCGGAATGTCGCCATTGGAGCGTCGGCGGTCACTTTCAGAAACTCCGGATTGATACACGGATCCGTGATCACTGGCGCCGATCGATTGGTGGCGGCGGAGAGCTCAGCGAGGTCGGTCAACGCCGATTCCCGCGGGGTGGAGATGGTGAGAAAGGCGTTCTCACCGATGGTGCGATAGAACCTCAACCAGTCTCCGGCCGAACCGGCGGCGATCACAGTGCAGAGCACGATGGCGACCGCGATGACGGCACGGGAGCTGCGCGCCTGCCACGAGCAGCGCACGGCCAGCACCAGCATGGGCAGGGTGGTGAGTGAGACCAGAACGAAGGCGTTCAGCCAGAGCCGGTAGGGTTCCGCGTCGACTCCCCAGACGTTGTTCTCGGCGAGCAGAAACCAGGCTCCGGGCGCCGCTATGGCGTAGGCGCCCCACAGTGGCTTGCGCCGTGCGATCGCGGCGGTTCCGATGAACGCCACCGGAACCAGAACGGCCAGTCCGGCGGCAAGGCCCACCACCGGCGGCACCGAGAGGTTCTCTGTCACCACCACGCGATAGAGCAGGAACGGGTCGTGGGCGGCCAGGCCAGCGAGGGTGCCGACCACCTGTGGTGCGGCCGCGGCGGCGCCGGCAACAAGATAGACGGCGGCGAGTCCCCGCGTTCTGATGACCAGCGCGATCATCCCGGGGGCCGCAGGGATCAGACCGAACATGAGCGTGACCAATTGCCCTCCGGCCTCTGAAACGCTCGGGCCGAGCAGGAAGACGGCCCCGACCAGGAGCACGGTCGCCCCACCGTAGATCCAGCGTCGGCGCTCCAGGATCGCCCAGACGGCTGCGACGAAGACGACAATGTAGACGGCGCTGATGAACGTATAGGTGTGCACGTTGGCGAGCCAGCCGATCGTCAGGCTGACCGCGACCGTTGTCAGTACTCGGGTCATCGGGGCGTGCGGCGTCTGCCAGACCCACAACAGGGTGAGCAATGCGATCCCGGCAACGCACAGGGCGAACGCCTCCCCATTCAAGGTGTGCAGCACACCGAACGGCCCCCACAAGACCGCGTGGGCGGTCAGTTGCAGGTGCCACCCGGTGCTGACGGTCCAGGCGAAGGTGCCGAGGATGAACGGTGCCGGCGCCAGCAGGCCGGCCCACCAGTGTCTGCTCAGTGAGATCAGAACGAGGCTGAGGGCCGCCACCAGCGCTGCCTGGGAAAGGATTCCGAACAGGTTCCACGCCGTGATCGGGTCGAGCCCCAGTGCACGAGATGCCTGTCCGAGCAGCACGTAATACGAGCGCGGATAGTGGATCGTGCCGGTTTCGGTGAACGGCTCCACATCGGCGGAGTGCCCGCGCGCCACATTGGCGGCGATACTCAGGTAACCGAGCTGGTCGGGCCAGAAGTAGTTGCGAAACTGGGCCAGCGACCAGTTCGGCAGGGTGAACAGCATGCCGTTCTGAAGCCAGGTGTGGCCGACCATCGCGATGATGACGGCGAACGCCGACAGCCACCGGTTCGGGGCCGGTGGCCGGGATCCAGCCGTCTCCGGCGCCGTGCCTGCCATGATTTCGCAGTGTACGCGCGAGATTCGCCGGGGAAAGGGCCACTCACGCCGCGCGCCGCTCGAGCGCTCGGCCGCCGATCCGCTCGTTCCCAGCATCGGTCGACGGGGACAGGCACCCCGCGCGCGCCAGAGGGAACGCTTCGCCCCGGTTTGACGGGGCGCGATCTGTGCCAGGTGGCGCCCGGCGCGCGCGCCTTCTGAATGACGGGGATGTCGGTGAGCCGGAACGGTGGCTGAAACCCGTGAGACACCCCGGCATCCGGAACGAAGATCAGTTCCACCCGACGGTTCTGCGCGTGGGCCGCCTCGCTGGTGCCCTCGACGCGCGGCTCAAAGAGGCCCCGGCCGTCGACTGCGGTGTCGTAGCCGCTGAGGTCGATGAAGTCTCCCCCAGGCTGACCAGTGGGCGACCCGATTTTCGATGTCGTGGGTTCCGACAGTCGTGGTGAGAACGACCCCGCTGGTGCGGGGGCCGACGCCGCCGTCGGCGAAGAGGGCGCGTCCTGCGCGGACGGCGCCGGCATCGGCGCGGAACCGTTCGTGCAGGCCGCGGTCACTGCTTCGCAGACGACGAGCACCAGGGCTTCCGTGATTTTTCTCAGCCCCAGAACCTAGCCAAGCAGCGACACCCTTTCGGGGGCATGGAGGCTGCCGCGACTGTGGCCGGCTGTGCGCGAGCCGACGCGGGCACGGAATCGTCGGCGGGAGCGCTACCGGCGCGGACGCAGACGCACGTTGGGCATTGCCGGCGCGCGCAGTGGAGGGCCATCGAAGCCACGCACCGCACCGAACCGGCCACTAACGGTGCCGCCCTGGGTGACATCACGTTCCCACTCGCTGCGGTACTGCACGATCTCGTCATGGCTGCGGCCGATGAAATTCCACCACATGACGATCTGCTCGTTCAGCGGTTCACCGCCGATCAGCAGCATCCGGGCGGCGGATGCCCCGGCCGTCAGTGTGATCGAAGGGCGACCGGTGGCGAGGTAGGCCAATTCGGCGGTATCCGCCATCACGTCGTCGACCGTGACCTGACCGGTGTCGACGAGTAGACCGTGTTCGAACCCGGGGTCGAGATCGAGGGTCACCGACGAATTCGCCGGCAGGTCGATCTGCGCGCCGACCAACGGGCTGAAGGTCGTGACGGGTGACCGGGTGCCGGCGATCTCACCGAGAAAGACACGCAGTGAAGCCACTCCGGAGCGTGTGACGGGGGGCACGTGGTGCTCGAAGTTGGGCTCGGTATGGCGGCTCTCCACGGGCAGGGCGACCCACAGTTGCACCCCGTGCAGCACCGTCGTCGTATCGGTCGACACCTCAGAGTGCTGGATGCCCCGGCCGGCCGTCATCAGATTGAGCTCGCCGGCATACACGCTCGCGTGAACTCCAGTGCTGTCTCGGTGATCGATGGCGCCGGAGAAGAGCCAGCTGACCGTCTGAAGCCCGGTGTGCGGATGCGGCGGAACGCGCATGCCTCCCGAGACCGAGACATCGTCGGGGCCGTAGTGGTCGACGAAACACCAGGCGCCGATGAGGCTTCGGTCTCGTTGCGGGAGGGTGCGGCGCACCAGCATCGCCCGCGGGCCGCCCAGCGGCACCTCGCGCGGAGTGAGGATCTCGACCGGCTGCGGCAGATCGACATCCGGTGCCGTGCCGGACGCCGTGCCGGATGCCGTTCCGGACGCCGTTCCGGATGACTCGCAGACCAGTTCCTGGGGCTCGGCTTCGAGGTTGCTCATGCAGGTAGCCTAACCAGCGCTATCGGGATTTGGCGGTGTGACGGGCAATCGCGGGGCCGCGTTGGGCGGAGCGGGGCTGCGGGCGCGACGTTGGTCTTGTCGGGCGCGCCAGGTGGAACGCATCGCCCCAGTACGAACGGGCGCGATGTGTTCCGGCTGGCGCGAACCACTGAGCCGACGCGAGCTGTGACCGGGCGGGAGAAATGTGGGCGGGAGGAATGTGGTCAGGAGAAATTGTGGTTGGCGCGAGTGACCGTCACAATGAACATCATGGACTCACGTCTGCGACACCTGAGATTTGCCGACTACTCACAATCCTGAGATTTGCCGACTACTCACAATCGCGGTGGAAGAACGGCCGGGGCGTCACCCGGGAGATCGCTGTCGCTCGAAGCCGTGATGCCGAGCCGCCCGCGTGGCGCATCAGTATGGCGACAATTTCGGAACCCGCGGAGTTCTCGACATTTCCCGGCGTGGATCGCAGCCTCGCGGTGGTCGATGGCGGCGGTATCGAGTTGACCGTCGACGGAGTCAGCCGGGTCTTGAGTGTGGGGGACGAACCGGCCCGGTTTTCAGGTGACAGCGAGGCATCCGCCCGGCCCATCGCCGGAGCCACTCTCGACCTGAACCTGATGGTGGATCCACTTCGCGCGGTCGGCGTCGTCAGTGCGGCATGCGCCGGCGAGCACGAGACCGCCGAGGGCCGGTGGTTCGTGGTGGCCCTCACCGACGGCCTCGAGGTGCGCATCGCCGGTGGTGGCCGGCTGGTGGTTGACCGACTCGACACTGTCACGTTCGAGGTTGGCGACGGGCAACACTGCTGGGTGTCGCTGGTGCCCGACGGCGCCACGTCCGACGGCGCCACGTCTGACGGCGCCACGTCTGACGGCGCCACGTCTGACGGCGCCACGTCTGACGGCGCCACACACGCCAATGCCACACACGCCAAAGAATCACGTGTTGGCGTCACAGCTGACGGCAACACCGCTGACGGCAAAGGGTCGGCGTGTGATGAAGATCACGCCGCGGTAGGCCGGGTCTCCCCACGAGACCAGGCGGTCGAGCGGTGTTTGCCTGAATGGAGCCTTTCCTTTCTAGTGGCCGGAAACATGATGTCGGTCATCACGCGCCCGACGACCGTCGCCGGTCGCGCCGAGCGCCAGATGGAACACTTCGCCCTTGTTCGAACGGGCGCGAAGGGTTCCAAGTGGCGCGATGCTGAGGTGGGGCAGCCGGCATCCTCACGATCCGTCGGTAGCGGCCCTTTGGTCAACTGCGAGCACGTCGCCCACATCGCATTCCAGTGCCTGGCAGATCGCGTACAGGGTCGAGAAGCGAATGGCCTTGGCCCGGTTATTCTTCAGC
>CAJDUP010000027.1_pt1 | contig 24028 bp, 21 predicted proteins | sample 7391181 | NCBI WGS metagenome assembly CAJDUP01 (sample SAMEA7055690, study PRJEB34461) | soil metagenome | biome: terrestrial ecosystem; feature: Peninsula; material: soil | place: Antarctica | collected 2016
GTGGACCGCGCTCGCCCCCAGTTACGAAATGGTGGTGGCATCGCGAGTGCTGGGCGGGTTGGCGCACGGCGTGTTCTGGGCGGTGGTCGGCGCGTACGCGAGTTACCTGGTGCCCAGGCGCCTGATCGGTCGGGCCGTTTCGCTGGTGATCAGCGGGGGAACCCTCGCCTTCGTCCTCGGCGTGCCGCTCGGCACCTGGCTCGGCCACATGCTCGGCTGGCGACTCGCCTTCGGAGTGCTGGCCGGCGTGACCCTCCTGATCACCATCATGGTGGCGCGGTTCTTGCCTGCCGTGGTCCGTGACCAACCGGCCCCGGCACGGACGACAGCCGCCCGTGCGACATCCACGCTGACGACAAATACTGATCCGGTATCGGCCAGGGCCGCGCGCCGCGCTCGTCGGGATCCGACCATTCTTGCTGTCGCCCTGGTCTGCACAATCACTTCGATCGTCATGATCGGGCACTACTCCTTCTACACCTACATCGCCCCGTACCTGATCGACGCGATGGGAATGAGCACCGATGCGGTCGGCCCGCTCCTGTTCGTCTTCGGCATCGCCGGCGCTGGCGGGCTGGTCGTGGCCGGATCCCTCGGTTCGCAGAAACCACGGATGTGGTTGCTGATCGCCCTCGTCGCCTCTGCCGTGACCGCGACGGTGTTGGGACTGTTTGCCGATCAGACGGCGATCGCAATGATCGCCTACGTGTTGTGGGGGCTGGCGTTCGGCGCACTGCCGCCGCTCCTTCAGACCCGACTGTTGCACGTGGCGTCTGTCGGCATCCGCGACACGGCGAGTTCGTTCTACACCACCGGGTTCAACATCGGCATCGGTGGCGGCGCGTTGCTCGGGGCGATCGTGTTCGACCAGATCGGCCTCGCCGCGCTCCCGTTCGTCTATGTGGGCATTCTCCTGGTCGCGCTCACCCTGGTTCTCGTCGGTGACCGGTTCGTGCCAATGCCGGTCACCGCTCAACTCTCGACGATCCGGTCACGATAACAGTCAGCGGCCCGTCGTGCCCAGCGCTGCGTGCCCAGCGCTACTTGCCCTCTTTCTCCAGGCGCTTGCGTCGTGCTTCCGCCGAGATCTGAGTGATCAGAACGAGAATGATCGCCAGGAAGAACACTGCGGATGCAATCACGTTCGCTTCAGCCGGGATGCCGCGTGCCGCCGAGATGTAGATGAACTTCGGGAAGGTGCTGGTGGTGCCCGCGTTGAAGTTGGTGATGATGAAGTCATCGAAACTGAGTGCGAATGACAGCAGTGCAGCGGCGATGATGCCCGGCAGCAGCAGCGGGAACGTGACCCGCCAGAACACCTGCGCGGGGGAGCCGTACAGGTCGCGCCCGGCCTCTTCCAACGCGGGGTCGAGCGTTGACACTCTGCTCTTGACCGCGACCACCACGAAGCTGATGCAGAACATGGTGTGGGCGATGATGATCGTGCCGATGCCCTTCTGAACGCCGGCAGTCAGGAACTCGGCAGCCAGGGCCGCACCCAGGACCACCTCGGGGGTGGCCATCGGGAGGAACAACAGCAGACTGATCTGGGATCTGGCCCGGAACCGGTAACGCACGAGCGCGATCGCAATCATGGTGCCGAGGGTGGTGGCGATAACGGTGGCGACCACGCCGATCACCAGCGAGTTGCCGAAGGCCTCACACACCTCGATCTTCGCGCAGACGTTGGTCCAATTGTTGAGGGTGAACCCGCGCCAGACAACGTTCGACTTGAGCGCGTCGTTGAAGGAGAAGACGAAGGTGTAGGCGATCGGGATCGCGAGGAACACGAGCGCGACGAAGGCATAGATCGGAAGCACCCAGGATCCGAAGCCGATCCGGCCGGGTCGCGCCGTCGCGGTGCGGTCGGTGACCGCTTCGGAGAGTATGCGGGCCTCTTGGGTGCTCACAGCAGGTCCTCCGTTCCACTTCGCTTGATATAGACCACGACCATCACCAGGATGACGGCCATCAGGATGATCGACAGGGATGCCGCCGCCGGATAGTTGTTGGTGACCAGGAAGTTGCTCTCGATCACGTTCCCGATCATCGCGGTCGACGGTCCCCCCAGAAATTGTGGGCTTGCGTTGATGTAGTCACCGGCGGCCGGAATGAAGGTGAGCAGCACACCAGAGACGATGCCGGGCATCGACAGTGGCACGGTGACCTTGAAGAACGTGGTCGCCGGCCTGGCGTACAGGTCGCCGCCAGCCTCCACCAACCGGGTGTCCAACCGTTCCAGGTTGGCGTACAGCGGCAATGTCATGAACGGAATGAAGTTGTAGGTGAGGCCGAACACCACGGCGGCGCCGGTGCCGGTGAAGTGCGCGTCCGGAGCCATCAGCGACAGCGCCTTCAGCGAGCTCACCAGGAAACCCTCATCCGACAGAAGCGACTTCCAGGCCAGCGTGCGCAGCAGAAAGCTGATGAAGAACGGGGCGATCACCATCACCAGCATGAGCTTCTGCAGCAGCGGCCACGGCCGGGCCTTCACCCCGATGAAGTAGGCCAACGGGTAGGAGAACAGCAGGGCGAAGATGGTGGCCATCAACGCGTAGCCGAACGACCGCAGAATGTGTTCGCCGTAGGTGGAGATCGCGACGACGTAGTTCTCCCAGCGAAATGCGGTTTCGTACTCGCCGATGTCGCCGAACTCGGCGGGCGCCTGCAGCGACGTCATCACCAGCGACACCAGTGGCACCAGGAAGAACAGCATCATGTAGAGGATGCCCGGCAACAGCAGCAACAGCGCGATCCTGCTCTTGCGACGGGGGGCCTGCTCCTTTGCGGTCCCCGTTGCGAATGCGGCGAACGCCATTGTCAGCTGACCTCGAGTTCGGCCGCCAGATCGCGCTTCGCCTGCACTGCGATCGTCGCAGTGTCGAGCTCGGGCGCGAACTTGGCTTCTTCGGAGGCAGAGTCTTCGAGGCCGAAACCGTGATCGACCTTCCACGACACCCACACCTCGGTGCCGGGGGTCACCATCGGTCCGAAGTCGAGGTTCTGGGCGAACACGGTGACGCTGTCCGCACCGGGAACATCCACCTGGTATTGGGTGGAGACGCCGCTGAAGGAGACATCGGTGACCGTGCCGGGTCCGAGAGTGTTGACGCCGGCGGTGGTCGGCGGGGCCTCGGTGAGCAGGCGCAGCTTCTCGGGCCGGATGCCGACGGTCACTTCGCCGCTGTGCTTGCGGGCGCGGGCCTTGGGCACCAGCACCCGTGTGCCGGCCACCTCGACGGCGATGGCGTGTGACGTGGCTTCCAGCACCGGCCCGGTGAACAGGTTCGACTGGCCCAGAAAGTTCGCCACGAAAGCGGTGTGCGGCAGCTCGTAGAGATCCTCCGGGGCGCCGAGCTGCTCGATCCGTCCCTTGTTCATCACCGCAACGGTGTCAGCCATGGTCATGGCCTCTTCCTGGTCGTGGGTGACGTGCAGGAAGGTGAGGCCCACCTCTTCCTGGATCGACTTCAGCTCGAGTTGCATCTGGCGTCGCAGCTTCAGGTCGAGCGCACCCAGCGGCTCATCCAGCAGAAGCAGCGCCGGGCGGTTGACCACCGCGCGCGCCAGGGCGACACGTTGCTGCTGGCCTCCAGAAAGCTGGGTCGGCTTGCGAGACGCGAGGTGCTCCAACTCCACCAGTTCCAGTGCCTCCTGCGCCAGTTCCAGTGGCTTCGCCATCTTGCGGCGGCGCAGGCCGAAGGCTACATTCTCGAGCACCGTCATGTGCGGGAAGAGGGCGTACGACTGAAAAACGGTGTTCACCGGGCGCTGAAACGGCTTGCGATGGGTGACATCTTCACCGCCGATCAGGATCGACCCCCGGGTGGGATCCTCGAGACCGGCCACCAGGCGCAGCGTGGTCGTCTTGCCGCAACCTGATGGGCCGAGCAACGCGAAGAACGAGCCCGCGGGGATGACCAGGTCAAGGTGCTCGATCGCAGTGAATCCGGGGAACCGTTTCTGGATCCCAACGAGTTCGAGGTCAGCGCCGCTGGTGGCGAAGGATCCTGTCGCCATCACTAAGCCCCCAGGATGAGCGCCTGGAACTCGGCGCCGTACTTCTGCTCCTCTTCGGAGGTGAGGGTACGGAACACCTTTGAGTTGGCCAGAGTTTCATCGTTCGGGAAGATCAACTGGTTCTCGGCGAGCTCGGGATCGATCGCGATGGCCGCTTCCTTGGCGCCGACCACGGGCGGAATATAGTTCACGTACGCGGCAACGATCGCAGCGATCTCCGGGTCGTAGTAGTGGTTGATCAGCATCTCGGCGTTCTTTTTGTGCGTGGCACCCATCGGGATCATGAAGTTGTCGTTCCACAGCGGGCCGCCCTTCGCGGGCAACGCGAACTCCCAGCGGTCGCCGGCCTCTTCATTGAGCATGGTGATGTCCCCCGACCACACGATCGCCGCGAGAGTGTCTTCGTTCTGCAGGTCTTCGGAGTAGGAGTTGCCCTTGATGTTGCGGATCTGACCGTTGGCCACATTCTCGCTCAGCACAGCCATCGCCTGGTCGAACTCGTCGTCGCCCCAGTCGCCCGAGATGTCGGTGCCCTGGTCGAGCATCAGGCAACCCATGGTGTCGCGCAGCTCGGAGAGCACGCCGACGCGGCCCTTCAGCGACGGATCCCACAGGTCTGAGACGGAGGTGAGCCCGCCGGGCAGCGCTTTCTTGTTCCACGCGATGCCGGCGAAACCGCCCTGCCAGGGCAGGGTGAACTTGCGGCCCGGGTCATAGTCGAGGTCTTTGAGTGCAGGAACCAGGTTCGCGGTCACATTGGGCATGTTGGCGTAATCCAACGGCGCGAGGTAACCGAACCGGATGAGACGGCTGACCATGAAGTCGGTCATACAGGCGATGTCTGCGCCAATGTCCTGGCCGAGCTTCAACTGGTCCTTGATCTTGCCGTAGTAGGAGTTGTTGTCGTCGATCGCCTCGGTGTAGGTCGGCTTGATGCCGGTTGCCGCTTCGAACATATCGAGCGACGGGTAGTCTCCGCCGTCGGTGACGTCGAGGTAGTACGACCAGTTGTCCCAACGCACGACCTTCTCGGTGTCAGAGACATCTGTGGCCGGGCTGAGCTCAGACTGCCCACCGGAGGAGCAGGCCGCCAGCGTCAGGGCGGCGGCGCCGACGCCCATGCCCTTCAAGACGTTACGGCGTGAGAACTGAGCCTGCTGCGCCTGCAGCACCAACCGGCGCAACATGGGGTCTTGGGGCAGGGGTCGGGTCATGTCTTCGATCTCCTTCACGGCAATGTGAGATTGGGCGAGCAATGTGCGCGCGAGCCGGTTTTCGTCTACTGTGCCATGTTTCCGGCCGTGGTTCCACATCGTCACGGCTGAATACCGCCGTCATGGTTCAAATTGTTACGAAATCAGTATAAAGTCGCCTGCTTTTGGTGCGATTTCAACGTCTGATGTGAGGACGCTGGGAGCCGGTTGTGTGAATGGCTGCGTGTGTGGGAGACAGGAATGCCGTCGGCAGTCCGATGGCTATCCGCTCGATCCTGATCCCCGGTCGTGAGTTTGGCGAGGGGCCGGCAGTCGCAGCATGTCAACAGTCGCAGTATGATGCGCGGCGCGGTGCGGTACCGTTGTAAGGTCATCCGTCCGGATGCCGCCGGCCCAGTTGCCGAGCCCGCCGCTGACGAAACGCGCGAATACAAGGAGCCCCCGTCTTGACTGACAAACTGCCCTCAACCTCAACCTTCACCGACCCACTCTCCGTCGTGGACCCCGAGATCGCCGCTGTTCTCGACCAGGAACTGGGCCGTCAGCGTGACTACCTCGAGATGATCGCCAGTGAGAACTTCGTGCCCCGCGCGATACTCCAGTCGGCCGGCTCGGTGCTCACCAACAAATATGCCGAGGGATACCCAGGGCGCCGTTATTATGGCGGGTGCGAATATGTGGATGTCGCCGAGCAGTTGGCGATCGATCGCGCCAAAAGCCTGTTCGGGGCAGAGTACGCCAACGTGCAACCGCACTCGGGCGCCACCGCGAACGCGGCCGTGCTCGCGGCGATCGCGACCCCTGGCGACACCATCCTCGGCCTCGAGCTCGCGCATGGGGGGCACCTCACTCACGGGATGCGACTGAATTTCTCGGGCAAGCTCTACCACGCCACCGCCTACGGGGTGAACCCTGACACCTTCCGGGTCGACATGGACGACGTGCGCGCCAAAGCGCTCGAACACCGCCCGACCGTGCTCATCGCGGGCTGGTCAGCATATTCACGCCAACTCGACTTCGCCGCCTTCCGCGAGATCGCCGACGAGGTCGGTGCCAAGCTGTGGGTGGACATGGCCCACTTCGCCGGACTGGTCGCCGCAGGGTTGCACCCCAACCCGGTGCCGCACGCGGATGTGGTCTCATCGACGGTGCACAAGACCCTTGCCGGGCCGCGCTCGGGATTCATTCTCAGCCGCGACATGCAGCTGGCCAAGAAGCTGAACTCGAACGTGTTCCCCGGCCAGCAGGGCGGGCCGCTGATGCACGTGATCGCGGCGAAGGCCACGGCGTTCAAACTGGCTGCGACCGATGAGTTCAAGAACCGACAGGAGCGCACCGTGCGCGGCGCACAGATTCTGGCCGAGCGCCTCGTCGCCGAGGATTCGAAGGCGGCCGGCATCGACGTGCTCACGGGGGGAACCGACGTGCACCTGGTGCTTGCCGACCTGCGTAACTCGCCGATGGACGGCCAACAGGCCGAAGACGTTCTGCACGAGGTGGGCATCACGGTCAACCGCAACTCGGTTCCGTGGGATCCTCGCCCGCCGATGGTCACCAGCGGGCTGCGAATCGGCACACCGGCACTGGCCACGCGTGGCTTCGACGACGCCGAGTTCGTTGAGGTCGCCGAGATCGTGGCCGCCGCACTCATGCCGGGCGCCAATGTCGACAGCCTGCGCTCGCGAGTTCGCGCGCTGACCGAGGCGTTCCCGCTCTACTCCGGCCTCGAGTCGTGGTGATCGGTTTCCCGAAGGCCGGACCTCTTCGATGACTGCGACAAGACTCGACGGGCGAGCGACCGCGACCTCGATCAAGAACGAGCTGTCAGAAAGGGTCGTGGCGTTGCACGCCTTGGGCGTGCGGCCGGGCCTCGGAACCCTGCTTGTCGGAGATGACCCGGGCTCGCTGTCGTACGTCAAGGGTAAGCACCGCGACTGTGCCGAGATCGGGATCGAATCGATCCGGGTCGACCTGCCCGGTACGTCAAGTGAGCGCGACGTGCTTGCGGCGATCCGTCATCTGAACGAGTCGAACGCTACGACCGGGTACATCATCCAGTTGCCGCTGCCCGAAGGTCTGGATGAGCGCGCCCTGCTGGAGGAGATGGATCCTGACAAGGATGCCGACGGTCTGCACCCGATGAACCTCGGGCGGCTCGTGCTCGGGGTCGACGGCGAACTCGCTTCACCGCTGCCCTGCACCCCGGCAGGCATCATCGAGCTTCTGAATCGGTACGACGTGCCGATTGCCGGGCGGCACATGGTCGTCGTCGGGAGAGGGCTGACCGTGGGACGGCCGCTCGGGCTCCTGGCCACCCGACGAGGAATTGACGCGACGGTGACTTTGGCGCACTCGCACACGAGGAATGTGGCCGAACTCGTTCGTCAAGCCGACATCGTTGTCGCTGCAGTGGGGGTTCCCCGGATGATCCGCCCGGAGTGGGTGAAGCCGGGTGCCGCAGTACTTGACGTCGGGATAACCCGGGTTGCGGATGAAGAGACGGGCAAGACGAAGTTGCGGGGCGACGTGCACCCGGATGTGGCCGAAGTCGCCGGCTTTCTCACACCGATGCCCGGCGGGGTCGGCCCGATGACCCGCGCAATGCTGCTGGAAAATGTGGTTGGGTCAGCTGAGCGTGGCGTAGCCGCAGATAATGCGCGCACGAGTCGGCCGATGACCGCGGCCTACAGGACAGTGGACGGAGACCTCTAGGTGGAAACGCAGCCTGTTGACACGCATCCCGCGGTCACCCGGGTCGAAGAGGCGCTGCGCGCCAAGGGTGCAACGGGTGAGACCCGTTGGCTTCCTGACGCGGTCACCACTGCTGTGGCGGCGGCCGAGGCTCTCGGGGTTTCGCCCGGTGCGATTGCGAACTCCCTCGTGTTCACCCTCGACGGTGAGCCGCTGCTGGTGATGACCTCTGGCGGGCACAGGGTCGACACGGAATGGTTGGGCCGGCAGCTGGGCGGCACGATCGGCCGGGCATCCAAAGAGGTGGTGAAGGATGCCACTGGCCAGGTCATCGGCGGAGTCGCTCCAGTGGGGCATCCGGCACCGCTTCGCACCCTGGTCGATGAGGCGCTCGCCGAGTTCCCGGTGCTGTGGGCCGCAGCAGGGCACGCCCGCACGGTCTTCCCGCTGACCTACGAGGAATTGCTGCGCATCACCGACGGCACCGCCTGCGCCGTCGTGCCCGACTGACGCGCGCCTCCGCATGCGTTTGACGCGCCGCCGACGTGGCACACGTTCGCTGTTTCGCGGGTCACGCGTCACGAGTCGCGACCGATGCTCGCGAGCGAACACCGTGGTACGTGGTTCTCGATCAGAGGCCGTGGTTCGCGAACCACGGCACGGGATCGATGTAGCCGCCGTTGATATAGAGCTCGAAGTGCAGGTGGGGGGCGACGCTCTGCCCGGTGTCACCGACGTTGCCGAGCAGTTGGCCCGAACCCACCCAGTCGCCGACCGACACCCGCAGGGTTCCGACGAGCATGTGGGCGTAGGTGCTGCGCACCGTCTGCCCGTCAATCTGGTGCTCGATGAATGCGTGCACGCCGAGGCCGCCGTCGTCGAGTGCGGAAGTCGCGACGACCACACCGTCGGCCATGGCGTAGATCGGGGTGCCCTCGCCGGGGTTGAGGTCGATGCCCTTGTGGAAGGTGGAGCAACCCTCGCACGGCGCTATGCGCGGGCCGTAGCCGTCACTGAACTGGTAGGGCGGAACCGGCCATTGCAGCCCGGATGTCCCTGACCTCGCGATGACCAGTTCGGGTTTGGGCGGCGGCTTCGGAACCTCCCCGATCGTGAAGGAGTCGCGCACGACCGGTGACGCCGTGAGGCCCACGATGGCCAGCGATTGCAGCTGCTGGGCGATCGCCGGGACGGCCTGGTTGGCCATCGAAAGGAGCGAACGGTTGCCTTCGGCCCGCACCGCCGCGGTCGGAGTGGACATCGTGAGCACCGTGATTCCCACGCAGAGCACGGTGGCCGACACGAATGAGATACCAAACCGCCCGGAGCCGGCCCGCAGTCGGCGTGCGGAGCTCGCCGAAGACCTCCGGGTAGCTGCGCCGCGGTGGCGCGACCGTTGGATGCGCGTGGCGCGCCGACGCGGTCGCGATGCGGTTCTTTCCGCTTCTCGCAATTCGCGTCGAGTCGGATGGGCAGCCAACTGGCGAGGAGCCGGCGGTTCCACTTCGCTCGAACAACCAAGATGAAAAGGTGTCGTGTTCAGCATTCACGGCCCATGCTAGGCGAACATAGTGGCCGCTTTCGCCCCCCAGCTCAAGGGCCAGAGGCGGGATCCAGTGCTCGCCCGGGCGCCGACTCACCCACTCATTCCGCCAGCGATGGTCACGAGGTCGAGCGCTAGTCGCGCGCGGGTATCGCTCGACCGCTGGGGGCGAATCTGCTGGGGCATCCGGCGGCGTAATGCCGGGGAGGACAAACCCCGAGGCTAGAGGCCGTGACCGGCCATCCAGGCGATGGGGTCGGTGGCGACCCCGTCGACGTAGATCTCGAAGTGCAGGTGTGGCCCGGTGCTCTGCCCGGTGTTGCCCACGTTGCCCAGCATCTGGCCGACGCCGACGACCTCACCGACGGATACCAGCAGCGAGCCTTCGATCATGTGGCCGTAGGTGCTGCGCACGGTCTGCCCATCGATCTGGTGCTCGATGATCGCGTGCACACCGAGACCGCCGTCGTCGTAGCTCGACGTCGCCACGACGATGCCGTCGTACATCGCGAGGATCGGGGTGCCTTCGCCCGGGGTGATGTCGACCCCGTCGTGGTAGGTGGAGCAGCCGCCACATGGCGCGGAGCGCGCGCCGAAGTAGTCGCTGAACGTGTCGTGGGGGACGGGCCACTGCAAACCGCCGGAACCCAGCCCGGCAATGGCGAGTTCGGGCACGGGCTCTGGCTCTGGCGGTGCCGGAATCGCGCCGACCGTGAAACCGTCGCGGGCGACCGGTGTCGTCGCGGAGCCGGTGACGGTCAGCGCCTGCAGATCCAGTTGAGGGGCGGGCGCCATCGTGGATGTGGGCGCGGAGGTCATGGTGCTCTCTTCGACGCCGACCGCGTTTGCGGGGGTCGACGTGGTGAAGAGGGTGATCCCGACGATCAGCAGGGTTCCCGCAACAAAGCTTGCGCTCCAATGGGCCCGCGAGTCGGGCGTTCGGCGTGCGGGATGGGGGCGACGCGGCCTGCGGGCGTCGCGGGCGGCCCGCTCTGGCGGGGCTCCGGCGGGGTTGTGCTGCGTGAGCACGTGAGGCTGGGTGGCATCGCCTTCTGCGTGAAGCGCCGCTCGTTCGGCGTCACGGCGTTCGCGCCGCGTGAGGGGAGCGGGTCGTGACGGAGAGGCGGCGACGGGGGTCGGCAGGTCAGAGTGAAAGGGGGAGTGTGATGGGGGCAGCATACCCGCGCTACAGTAGGTGAAGTTTCAGAGCGCCGCGTGAGTATTGGACGGCCGTCACTGTGCCGTTTGGTGAACGAGGACGAGGCGCGCTTCACCAAATACCTCACGGATCAGGGATTATCTCTCCCAGTCTGGGTGCGGTGGGGAATATGGCCCTCTCAGTGTCGGTGAGATACACCCGAGATTCTCAGCGGAATCCACGAAACCATCAGCTTCGGTGGGGCGAATCGACCGGTCGTGGCGGGCTCAGGCCAGCGCGGCCGCCGTGATGTCGTCGGCGGCTTTCATCCCGCTGCGCAATGCGCCTTCCATCAGGCAGGTGAACTCGGGGTCGACGTACTCGCCGGCGAAGTAGAGGTTGCCGATGGGGCTGCCCACCTCGGTGCTGTCGGCGTCAGACCAGCCGGGCGCGTGCGAGGAGAAGCTTCCCCTGGCCCAAGGGTCTTCATCCCAGACGGTCAGGACCCGGCCCAGGTCATCGTCGAGGTCGAGGTCGGGCCGGATTGCCTTGATCGCGGCATACAGTTTGCCGTCGCCCTCGTGCACCTCGCTTTCGCGAACTGCTGCGGGCGACCCGACGAGCGAATTGAGCACCGCGCCGACCTCGCCGGAGGCATCCATTGCGGTCCAGGTCCAGAACCGTCCGGCGACCGACATGATCGCGCTGGTCTCGGGCCGGGCGGCAAGGGGGATGTGCAGTTTCGCGACGTGACCCTGGACGATGCGGGAGAGCACCGTGCGGCGGCGCCGGGTGATCGGAAAGTGGAAGAGTTCTGGGTTGCTGACGAACGACAGCGGGAGGGCCACCACGACGAAGTCGAAGCGCTCATCGCCGGCCGCACTGTGCACGACGGCCTCGTCGCCGTCGAACGACACCCCGCTGACCGGTGTGTTGAGTTTCACTCGGTCGCCGAGTTCGGCCGCGAGGCCGAGGGCGATCTGCTGGTTGCCGCCGCCGACCCGCCAGCTCGGCTTGGGGTCGAACGCCGCCGTGTGCTGCAGGGTGGAGGCGGCCACGGTGTCGGCCTCGCAGGCGGTCGAGATCTCGATCCGGGCCTTGAGCCCCGCCTTGATCTCGGCGTCGATCTCCAACTGGTCGAGCACGTCGGACACCGACGGCTCCACCTCGAACGTCTGCGCCAGCTCGGTGGCCTGCCGGCCGGCGTCCGCGACCTGGGAGGTGTGGATGTGCGGGGTCTCGGCGAGCTCGCGCACGTAGTAGCTCATGCCGGTGTCCACCAGGGAGAGTCTGAGCCGTTGGGCCACGGCTCGCAGCGCGTCATAGCCATCGAGCACGAACTCCGCGCCACGTTCGATGGTCACACCGCCGTGTTCGGGGGTGTTGATCGTCTCCGACCAGACGCGGCCGCCCACCCGATCCCGGGCCTCGAAGACGGTCACGTCGAAGTCGCGAGTGGCCAGGGTGCGGGCGGCGGAGAGGCCGGCGAAGCCGGCGCCGAGAACGGCGACCCGAGGCTGTGCTGCTGGGGGTGTGTCGCTCATCTCACTCCTCGTTGACGCGGATACGCATCACCACCTTATTGGGTATTCGGGCGGTGCAGGGCGGTCAACGTGAGATATCCGGCGGCATTGGCGCGGATGTGCTCGAGCTCCTCATCGGTGACGTCGCGGCGCACCTTGCCCGGAACCCCGGCGACCAGCGAACGCGGAGGAATCTGGGTTCCCTCGAGAACGACGGTGCCGGCGGCGATCAGGGATCCGGCGCCGATCACGGCCCCGTTCAACACGGTAGCGCCCATACCGATGAGCACGTCGTCCTCGATGGTGCAGCCGTGCAGTACGGCGCCGTGGCCGACCGAGATTCCGCGACCGAGGGTCAACGGAAACTCACTGTCCACGTGGCAGGACACGTTGTCCTGCAGGTTCGAACCTTCACCGATGGTGATCGGTTCGGGGTAGTCGGAGCGCAGCACCGCGTTGTACCAGACGCTGGCACCGGCGGCCAGGTGCACGTTGCCGACCACGACGGCGCCGGGCGCCACCCAGGCGTCTTGGGCAATCGTGGGGGTGGGGATGGTCTCGAGGGAGAGGATGCGGGCATCCGGGTGACTGGTCATAGTTTTCCTTACTCTTCGCGAATGGCGCCGTGGGAGGCGTGGACGAGAAACATGTCGGGCTGCCCGTAGCCGTGTTCGGCGAACGCCCCGTCGATGGCGGCGCGCAGGTGCGAGACCGCGTGGTCGGGAACGAGGGCGATGGCGGCGCCGCCGAAACCACCGCCGGTCATCCGGGCACCGATCGCACCGTTCGACTGGGCGGTCTCGACGGCGAGGTCGAGTTCGGGCACGGAGATCTCGAAGTCGAATCGCATGGAGCGGTGCGAGGCGTCGAGCAGGTCGCCGATCGCGGCGGCGCCCTCCTGGCGCAACAGGGCGACGGTGTCGAGCACCCGTTGGTTCTCGGTGACGACGTGGCGCACCCGCCGCAGGGTGACCGGGTCGAGCCGGGTGGCGGCATCGGGGAGGTCGGCCTCGGTCAGCTCGCGAAGCGATGCGATCCCAAGGGTCTGGGCGGCGAGGTCGCAGGAGGCCCGCCGGTCGGCATAACCGCCGGTGGCGTGCTCGTGGCTGACACCGCTGTCGATCACCAGGATCTCCAGCCCGGCCTCGGCCAGGTGCATCGGCACGATCTCGGATGCGCCGCTCCGGCAGTCGAGAAAGACCGCGGCCCCGTGCTGGCCGAGCAGCGACGCGGTCTGATCCATCACCCCGGTGGGGGCGCCGACCGCATGGTTCTCGGCGAACTGCCCGACCGCGGCGAGGGTGCGGCGGTCGAGACGGAGCTGCCAACTGTCGTTCAGTGCGACCGCGACGGCACATTCGATCGCGGCCGAGGAGGAGAGCCCGGCACCGATGGGAACATCCGAGTCGATGAACGCGTCGAACCCGGGCACCGCCGCCAGATCCGCGCCGAACTCGCCGAGCGCCCAGACCACACCGAAGACGTAGGCCGACCAGCCCGCGAATGCCTCCGGGTGCAGGTCGTCGAGGTGGATCTCGGCCACCTCCTCGCTGAGGGCGCTGGCAACCCGAATGACGCGGTCGTCCCGGGGATCGATGGCGACGGCGGTGCGCAGCCCGATCGCGAACGGCAAAACGAACCCGAGGTTGTAGTCGGTGTGCTCGCCGATCAGGTTGACCCGGCCCGGGGCGGTCCAGAGGCCGACCGGTTCGCGGCCGAAGGTGTCCAGAAAACCCGCTCGGGTGTCGTCGCGGAGGTCTCTCATGCTGGTCCGATCGGTGACGTGGGAGTAATGTGTGGAGCCGGTGCCGCCGCGGTGGACTGCTTCGCGGCGCTGCGGGCCAGGGCGGCACGCAGGCTGCCGGCGGCGGCCTCCGGCACGATGTCGCCGATCCAGGCGCCCATGGCGGCCTCGGAGCCGGCCAGATATTTGAGCCGGTCGGCCGCCCGGCGGGGAGAGGTGACCTGCAGCATCAGCCGCACCTCGTCGCGGCGGGTATGCACCGGGGCCTGGTGCCAGGCCGCGATGTACGGGGTGGGGGTGTCGTAGAGTTCGTCGATTCCGCGCAGCAGGGTCAGGTAGAGAACGGCCAGTTCGTCGCGCTCGTCGCTCGTGGTCGCGGCGAGGTCGGGCACATGGCGATGGGGCAGCATGTGCACCTCGAGCGGCCACCGGGCCGCGAACGGCACGAAGGCGCTCCAGTGCTCGCCGGCGAGGATCACCCGCATTGACGATCGTTCCTTCGCCAGGATGTCCTGGAACAGGGTCGGCCCATACGTGTCGATCGCGTGCAGCAGGGTCGTGGTGCGCGGAGTGACGTAGGGGTACGCGTAAATCTGTCCGTGCGGATGCGGCAGGGTCACGCCGATCTCCTGGCCGCGGTTCTCGAACGGGAAGACCTGCTGGATCCCGGGCAGTGCGCTCAGGCAGGCGGTCCGGTCGGCCCACGCCTCGATCACGGTGCGCGACCGCGACACCGACAGCCCACTGTACGAGCCCTCGTGCTCGGGGCTGAAGCACACCACCTCGCAGCGGCCGTGCGCCTCGGCGGTGCGCTCGAGTCCGATGCCGGTGGGCGGCGGATCGCCCCCGGCGCCCAGCGCCGGCCCGAACGACGGCGACCGGTTCTCGAACACGGCCACGTCGTAGTTGTCGGGAATCTCCGACGGGTTGGTCGGGGTTGCCGGCGCCAGCGGGTCGAGCTCGGCGGGCGGCAGGAACGCACGGTTCTGCCGGGTGGCGGCGATCGAGATCCACTCGCCGGTGAGCGGGTCCTGGCGCATCGTGGCGGTGCCGGGCCGCGGGTCCAGCTCGCGCAGATCAGGTTTGCGTTCCGGCGACAACCGGGTGTCGGCGTCGTCGAAATAGATCAGCTCCCGGCCGTCGGCAAGACGGAATTCACGCTTGGTTATGCCGCCGGTCGTCATCCGTCAACGATATCGCGGTCCGCCGGCTGCAAGGAGAAGGTCACATTTGAAGGATGCGCTCCCAGACATCTGTCCCCTCAATCCCACTTTCGCCGTGCAGCGCGCAGTGCACCGCGCGCAGCACGGTCAGAGCGGTCGTTGGGGAAGGACTCATTATCGGGCGGGTCGCGCGGTCACGGCGGACGTGATGGTCTGGCATAATTACACGGTGAGCCCCTCTAGCTCATTCGGAAGAGCAACAGACTTTTAATCTGTGGGTACTGGGATCGAAACCCAGGGGGGGCACCTTCGAAGCAGGCGTGAGCCCAGTGAGTATCTGGTAGTTACGGGAGCCCATTGGAGAATCCGCCACGGGTGCTGGCCGGTGAGAGAGAGCTTGCTGCGCAGTGTTTGAAAGCGGCCCCTTCCATCTGTCGGCAGACGCCACTATTCAAGCCTCACGGCGCCGTGCGCGTGGCGCGTTCGAGTATGCGCGACGCGCTATTTCGTCACCAACGGAGTCGTAAACCCTGATGATTATTGACTTTAGCCGTTTGGCTAACTAATATAGCCACATGTCCTCCAATGACGCCAGTCAGAACGCAACCACGCGGTTCCTCCCCACCGAGGAAGGTCGCATCGCCTACGACATGACGGGAGCGGGTCCGCTCGTCGTGCTTGTTCCCGGCATGGGCGACCTCCGCTCGAGCTACCGGTTTCTTGCGCCCGAACTGGTCGCCGCCGGGTACACGGTGGTCACCACCGATCTGCGCGGCCACGGCGAGAGCGATGCCACTTTCGGCTCGTATGGCGACGTCGAGACTGCGCGCGACATCACGGCGCTCGTGGAGTCGTTTCATCGCCCGGCATTCATCATCGGCAACTCAATGGCAGCCGGAGCCGCCGTGGTGGTCGCTGCGACGCGGCCGGACCTGGTCGACGCTCTGGTGCTCATCGGCCCATTCGTTCGGCAGCCGGCTTCCAGCTCGGCGCTGTCACGAGGTTTTTTGCGCGTGCTCCTGGCCAAGCCGTGGGCCGCAACGGTGTGGAAAACCTATTTGCCGAAATTGTACGCGGGCACCAAACCGGTCGATTTTGACGCGTACCGCAACCTCGTCGTCGCCGGGCTTCGCCGCCCCGGATATGCCAAGTCGTTCAGCCTGACGACGAGGACCAGCCACTCGGATGCCGAGGCCCAACTCACCCTCGTCACAGCGCCGACACTCGTCGTCATGGGGGCTCGGGATCCCGACTTCAAGAATCCGCGCGCGGAGGCAGAATGGATCGGCGCAGCACTCCACGCACCCGTCGTGATGATCGACGATGCCGGTCACTACCCACAGTCCCAGCAACCGAGACCCACAGCACGTGCGATCATTCAATTCCTGGGCCAGGTTAAAAGTAATGGCTAAGGCCGCGCTGAACGGTCAGACCGTCATCGCCGAGGCCGCGCGACTGGTCGACGCGCTCGGACCAACCTCACTGACGCTGGCGGTGCTCGCCGACAGCCTCGGCGTGAAGATCCCGTCGCTCTACAAACACGTGAACGGAATGCCCGGCCTCCAGCGCGGCATCATGCTCAACGCCAAACGGGAGCTGGCCCACGTCCTGAGACACGCTGCGGTCGGTGCGTCACGCGACGATGCCATCGAGGCGATCTGTGTCACGTACAGAGAGTGGGCACTTGCACATCCCGGTCAGTATCCTGCCGTCGTGCACGCGCCCGTCCCCGGGGATGATGCAGACGAACAGGTCTCGCGAGAGCTCATCGAAATCCTGTTCAAGGTATTGGCCGGCTACGACCTCCACGAAGACGTCGCCGTCGATGCCGCTCGATACTTTCGGTCCGCCATTCATGGCTTTGTGTCGCTGGAGACCTCGGGCGGGTTCGAGCTTCCGAATGACCTCGACCGCAGCTTCGCCAGAATCATCGACAACCTGGCCGCAGCGTTCGCAGCCTGGTCGCGCACGTGAGCGCCGTTCCGCCTCAAGACGCGCCCTCCACGCCGTGATCCGTGTTGCAGCGCGTGGCTGGCTGATCGCGTGCGCTGGCCCACGAGATCACTGTTTCGGGCGGATGGTTTGCGGAGCGGGCTGCTCGATCCAACGTTCAAGGCCATCGAGGATGAGATCGAGGCCGAACGGGAATTCGTCGGCGTAGTTGTAGCCGGGTTTGAGAACATGGTCTGCCGTCAGCTCGGCAAGGTACGGATACTCGTCGGCCGGAAGCTGAGCGAGCATGATGTGCGCCATGGCAGCTGTCTCTTCCTCGGTGGTGAATGGAAGGCTTTTCTCCTGCATGGCAAACCCGTAGATGTAGCTGTCAAGCGCTGAGAACGCGTGGGCCGCCATGGCAACCGAGAACCCCGCGTTTCGAAGGGTGCCAATGACGCGATCGTGATGCCGCAGTGTACTGGGCCCCGGGTTCGTGCCCGAGTCTTTGAGGGTGGTGGCCCACGGATGCCGTGACAACACCGCACGGAACGAGAGTGATCGCTTGCGCATTGCCGTCTTCCAATCGTCACTGTGCGACGGCAGCTCGATCTCGTGGAACACTGCATCGACCATGCCGTTCAGCAGCTCGTCCTTGTTCGCCACGTGGTTGTACAGCGACATTGCCTCGACGCCGAGCTCCTCACCGAGCCTGCGCATCGTGAGCGATTCGATGCCTGAGGCGTCGGCAAGTTCGATGGCGGTTCTCAGCACTCGCTCTCGATTCAGTCGCGCTCGCGACGTCACCTTCGCCGTGCGTGATGATTTCCCCATAATTCCCCTATCTGGACTCTTGACAACCTTACCATGTAGATGTAATTTACTTACATAGTAAACATACAACGTAAGGAATTGAAATGGTTCTGACCACGCTTCACTCGAACGGACGTGACTCGAACAGGCTCGACTCGAACAGGCTCGACTCGAACGCGTCCGAGGCCCGTCGGCATGTGCTGGATTTCACCGCCTGGTCACCGCGTACCGCGGCGCTGGTCGCGGGGGTCGCTCTCGCTGTCATGGCGGTGCTGGGCGGCTTCGGCAATTTTGGTGCGCTGGTGCCTCTGATCGTTCCGGGAGATGCCGTGCTGACGGCCCAGAACATCTCTGGCTCCCCGTTGCTCTTTTTTGCGGGCGTGGCGAGTTTCGTCATTATTGCCGTGCTCGACATCATCGTGGCGGGCGCCCTCTTCGTACTGTTCAGGCCGGTCAGTCGCCGCCTCTCCGCGACAGCCGCTTGGATGAGAACCGTGTATGCCGTGCTGCTACTGGTGGCAATCAGCCGGCTGGTGATCGGGTTCTTGATGCTCGGCGATCCAGAGGCGGCTCTGCCGGTGTTGGTATCGTTCAACACCATCTGGGTCATCAGCCTGGGCCTGTTCGGCATGTCCCTGCTGCTGATCGGCTACCTCGCCTTCCGCTCCGGGTTCATCGCCAAGGTCTTCGGCATTCTGCTCGTTGTCGCCGGCATCGGATACCTGGCGGATGCTGTGGGCATGGCCTTCGTCCCCGAGTTCACCGCGGTGTTCGCCCAATTCCTGTTCGCGGGTGAAGTCGCGATCATCTTCTGGCTGCTCATCAGGGGCCGCCGACTTCCCGCCAACTGACCTTCACCACCCGAAGGAGCGACCCTCATGAACACGCCCGCACCCGCACACCCAGATCTCCGCGACAACGGCACGATGAAAGCCCTCGTTGCCCGACGATATGGCGGGCCAGACATTCTGGCGATCGAAGAGGTTGCGAAGCCGGTTCCCCGCGCCGGCGAACTACTGATTCGAAACCGCGCGTCGGTGGTGACCGCTGCGCTGTGCCACGCGCGCGCCGGTCGTGGTCTTTCGACCCGACTGTACTTCGGTCTGAGAAAACCGAAGTGGCCCGTTCTCGGCACTAACTTCTCTGGCGTGGTCGAGGCAGTGGGCAGCACCGTGACACGCTTCCAGGTGGGTGACCACGTCGCGGGAACCACCGCAACCAGCTTCGGTGCCTTCGCAGAATTTGTTCTGGTCGCCGAGGACGGCGCGGTCGTCCCGAGGCCCGCTGGCCTGAGTGACAGTCAAGCAGTAGCCGTTTTCGACGGGGCGGTCACCGCGTTGCCGTTCCTGCGGGACTCCGCACGGCTTCAGACCGGTCAGTCCGTCCTCGTCAACGGGGCATCCGGGGCCGTGGGAACGGCGGCGATCCAGCTCGCCAAGAATTTTGGCGCCACAGTCACCGCGGTGTGCAGCACGGCCAACCTCGAACTGGCAAAACTTTTGGGGGCGGATGCCGTGATCGACTACACGGCGCATGACTTCACCCGCAACCTGGACACGTACGACGTGATCTTCGACACCGTCGCGACAAGCTCGTTCTCGCGCAGCAGGCGAGCGTTGAAACGCGGGGGCAGCTACTTGACGACGACACCGTCGCCCACGATCTTGGCGCAAATGGCGTACACCTCCCTGATCGGTGGGAAGAAGGCCGCAATCGCCTTCACCGGTTTGGCCAAGCCGGCCGAACTCGTGAGGACCCTCGCGTTTATCGCCGGATTGGCCGAAACGGGCAGATACGTCGCTGTCATCGGGGCCGCGTATCCGATCGAAGAAGCGGCTGACGCGCACCGTCTCGTCGACACCGGGCACAAGACCGGCAGCGCCGTTGTCACGATCGGTGGGATTCTCGGCTAGGGACAGGTTCTTACTGATTGGAGAGCTGACGTTGCCGCGGGCTTTGATTTGCTGGGTTCACGGCGTCACCACTCCGAGGCTTTGATGCAATTGGCGGGATTGCTGCGCACGTCGATGAATCACGTACTCGGCCACCATCAGGTTGATGACCCACCCGGCTCCCATGCAGAGGGCTCGAGGAAGCTCATCGGCGGGCTTGAAGACGATCGATTCCGGTATGAGGACGAGTGCCTGGGTGCCGGCGCCCAACGCGATGGCATAGGCGCGAGTCATCCATTCACTGTGTACGACGAAGTCGCGGTGGCCTATCGCGCGCACTGCCAACCCAATACTGGTGAGCATCGCGAGCCCAAAGATCAGGCGCAGCACAACAAGAAGGTCTCCGTCGCCCGCTGGGTGCGGGTAGAAGGCCGCCATCCACATGCCCGACAGCGCAGTGGCCACCCCGGCAGGGATGAGGAGACGGCCAGCCCGGCGGTGCCAGCCGTTCCTTCGGCGTCGCAGCGATGGGACGAATTGAAAGGCTCCCAGCAGACTGAAGATGCTTACGCCCACGATGTGGACGATCACCGGGATGGGCGAGTCCAGAAAGCGTGCGTTCTGCGCCGTCTCGACGGCACCACTGGCGAGTTCGGACATTCGAGCACCGCCCGCGAGAACCGGAATCATGCTCAGAAGGATCAGCCCAGTGGGTACGGGCCACTGCGGTCTGCGGGTCTTTCGAGCTGATGCGGGGCGGATCGCTATTGACATGATTGTTCTTGACATGATTGTTCTTTCTCGTCGAGAAGGTTGACGGAGATAAGGGTGACGCCGAGGTCGCCGATGCGCCTCAACAGTCCGTGCAGGGCGGCCTGATCGATGACGGGACCGGTGAGGGTCGTGTTTCCGTCGCTGCCCTGCACCAGCGTGAATCCGTCGAACCACTCGCTCCATCGCTCATCAAGCTGCCCGCGGATGCGAATCTGATGCATGAGAGCGTCAGACCGCTGAGGTCAGGTCTCGATCGGCCTTGTCGAGGGCGACCTGCGTTTTCGTCGACGTGCCTCGCATGGTCGACCAGAGCGAATAGCCCAGCCAGGCCAGAGCGGCACCCATCGGGAGTGCAGCCATCCGTTCGAGTGTGTGCGGAAGCAGTGCGCCAGCGACGGGGGTCACGATTGCGGCGGCGATCATGAGAATGCCAGCACCCCGGGACAGCACGCGAGCGCGGATGACCGCCACGCCGAATAACAGGGCCCCGCCGACATAGAGCAGGCTGCCGACGGCTGGCAAGGCCCCGAGCACTCCGAGATCGGATACGGGAGCGACCCGGCCGAACAGGCCGACGATATCGACGGCGAGCTGAGGGGCCTTGACAGCGATCAGCGGGGCGATGAGGGCTTCAAAGAAGTTGAACGAAGCCTGCAGCACGAAGAAGAGCCCGAACATTGAGTAGGCCACGAAGCCCAGGACTTTGAACCGTGGCACTTGGCGAAGATAGATTCCGGTGATCCCGATCAGGGCGAGAACGGCCTCGGCGAAGCTGATGACGTGCACGATCTGCCACCGCTGGGTGGTGAGCGACGCGACGACGTCAGCGGGGTGAATGAACTGGATGACAATATACAAGAGGCCCGCAAGCATGGCGGCGACGGCGGCCCCTCGGGTGAGGGAGGAAGTTGTGATTTTCACGATAGTGCTCCGATGTGTCGGTGTTTTCAGGTGGTTACCTGATGTGCCGAATCTACGAAGACCCGTGGTGACGGGGCATCACCACAGATGGTGATCGAAGTGGTGATTCTGTGAAAGTGTTGTCTCGATCAAGCGGCGTTGCCTAAATCAAACCCAGTGCTCTGGCGTGCTGCACTGCCGCAATTCGACTATTAGCGCCGAGCTTCTCGAAAATGTGCCTGGTGTGGGTGCGCAGAGTGTTCAGGGAGATGAAGAGTTCACGGGCGATCTCGGGGCCGGTGAGTTCGCTCGCCAGAAGCTTGAGCACTTGCAGCTCGCGTTCGCTCACACGTTCTGTGCCCGTTGCTGGCGTCGCGCTCTGACTTTGACTGAACGCCTGAAGAAGTGAGTGAACATAAGCGGACTGGCGCCCCGTGGCGATTGCCGCACGAAGCAACTTTTCCATGGGTGCACCCTCGTCAACGAATAGGCGCACATAGCCCTCTGGTTCTGCCTGCTCGAGTGCTTGGTTCAGAGCCTCGCGGGCGTGCGCGTCATCGCGTTTTCGGCTGTAGGCAAGCGCTTGAAGAACAAGGATCTCATTGGCAACTCCGGAACGTCCACCGGTTTCCGCAGCTTCGAGGAGCCTATCCAGAAACCCGATCGCCTCCGGAGCCTGCTCGGCAATCAGCAGCCTCGCCAGGGTGATGTGCGCGTACTCGCTCAGGTAGCTCAGCGTGTCTCGCGAGGTAAGCGCCCGTTGCTCCGCCCAGGCCCGCGCCTCTCCCAGACGCATCTGTGCGATCCAGATCCGTGCCTTCATGGCGTCGATCGGGCGCGCCTCAGCGAAGAATCCGCGCCGGTAGCGCTTCTCTGCTTCGGCCAGAAGGTCGAGTGCACCATCGAACTGTCCCTGGGCCTGCCTGACCCGGGCCATCGACACGAACCACCGATAGCGGTGCTCATGCGAGAACGCTGCTTCGCCCAGTTCTTCAGCGGCCAGCAGATGTTCTTCCGCGACTTCCAGTTCACCGCGCTCCGAGAGTATCTCACTGATGCCGGAGTGAAGATCCGCGGCAGGTAACCCACCGTTGAGCTGATCGCTTGCTTCTCGAAGCGCTAACTCGTAGGCAGCCTGTGCCGCGCGCAAGCGGCCCAAGGGTACAAGCATGTCCGCGATCACCAGTGTTGTTGTCAGGGCGTCGGTGAGGTTTCCCGCGCGACGCAGGCTCGCCGCCGATTCCCCGAATGCGCGCACCCCGGTTTCGAGCTCGCCGCTGGCCCAGCGCTCGAGGCCCAAAAGCCCGGCGGCCGCGCCTTGGCCCAGGTAATCCACTGGCTGAGCAAGCGCCAGCGCTAACGCAGCCTGCTCTTCGACTTTCGAGAGATCGCCTGTGGCCAGGGCGAGTGATGCGCGATACAGGGCGATCGTGACGGGGAGTGCCTCGAGTTCCGGGCCGGGCTCGGAATCGTGTGCTGGCGAGTCTGCGGAGGACGGGGCGGCCAGCAGGAGTTCCGCGTGGGCGAGCTGCGGCTCGACGGCCGCAATGTCACCGGAGACCAGAGATGACCACGCAGAGAACACCATAAGCACGGGTCTGCGTGCGATGGTTTCCTCCGGCAGCGCGGCGAGCCAGTTGAGCACGCCCCAATCCTGCCGGCTCTTTCTGACCTGCGGAATAGTGCCTTCGATGACTCTCGCCGCACGCGAGAAGTCCTGTGCTTCGAGCGCGTGCCGCACGGCTTCGTCACTATCGCCGTTCTTCTCGAACCATTCGCTGGCCAGGCGGTGCAAAGCGGCCACGTGTTCCGAGCCACGGGTGAGAAGGCGCGACCGGAGTACATCTGCGAAGAGATGGTGGTAGCGAAACCACCGACGGTGATCGTCTAGCGGCACAACGAAGAGATTGGCTCGCTCCAGTGATTCGAGCATGGCTTCGCTGTCGCTCTGCCTGGTCACCGCATCACACAGGGGTCCGCTGAGCCGGTCGAGGATGGCAGTCTGGAAGAGGAAGTCGCGCACGTGAAGCGGAGTGCGATTCAGCACTTCTTCCATGAGATAGTCAACGACGAAGCGGTTGCTGCCGGCGAACGCCGCAACGAAGTCGGTGACGTCAGTACGATTCTGCAGTGACAATGCGGCGAGCTGCAGGCCGGCAACCCACCCTTCTGTTCGGTCCTCCAGGGCGGCGACATCGGCGCTGGAGAGCGCCAATCCCATTGTCTGGGTGAGGAATGCTGAGGCCTCGTCAGGAGTGAATCGAAGGTCCGCTGCACGCAACTCCGTAATTTCGCCCCTCGCCCGCAACCGCGCCACGGGCACGAGAGGGTCGGACCGGCTTGAGATGACCAGGTGCAGATTGGAAGGAACGAGAACCAACTCATGCGACACCCGGTTCACCTCATTGACCAGGGCCGCCAGGGCTCCATCAACGGCGGACTGCGGGGTGAGCAGATCTACTCGTATCTCTGGATCCGCAGTCTGAAGAGCTGAGATGAGATAGTTCAAAAAACGGACCGGGTCGTTGTCGTTTGCCTCCAGTGACAGCCAGGCCACTCGAATACTTGTTTGTCGTTTCTGGATCGCTGCCATCCACTCGCTGAGGAGCGTGGACTTTCCGAATCCGGCAGGGGCAGAGACGAGCGTCAGTCTTTTGCCGGACCGGAGGCCCTCGTCGGTT
>CAJDUP010000026.1_pt1 | contig 23985 bp, 21 predicted proteins | sample 7391181 | NCBI WGS metagenome assembly CAJDUP01 (sample SAMEA7055690, study PRJEB34461) | soil metagenome | biome: terrestrial ecosystem; feature: Peninsula; material: soil | place: Antarctica | collected 2016
GGTGAAGCACCCACAGCCTCACCGATGCTCGTCCTGTTCCTGATGGTGGGGCTCGGCCTGATCGGGTTCCTGGACGACTTCTCGAAAACGCGAAAGCAACGCAGCCTCGGCCTCGGCCCGTGGGCCAAGCTTGGCGGCCAGGCGGTCGTCGCGGGAGTGTTCGCGGTCCTGACGCTGCAGTTTCCGAACCAGTATGGCCTCACACCCGGGTCGACCAAGATCTCGTTCATTCGTGAACTCCCGATCGATTTCATGGTCCTGGGCGCGGTCGGCGGGGTCATCGCCGTGATCCTCTGGACCGCCCTGATCGTGGCGGGAACCTCCAACGGGGTGAATATGGCCGACGGCCTCGACGGCCTCGCCACCGGCTCGTCGATCTTTGCGATCGGCTCATTCGTGATCATGGGTTTCTGGCAGTCGAACCAGTCCTGCGTGGCGTTGAACCTCGATCCGGCCGTTGCGTACAAATGCTACGACGTTCGTGACCCGTTCGACCTGGCCATCATCGCCGCCATCATCGTCGGGGCATTGATCGGGTTCCTCTGGTGGAACACGTCCCCCGCACAGGTCTTCATGGGTGACACCGGCTCGCTCGCCCTCGGTGGCGCTCTGGCCGCCCTGGCCATCTTGAGCCGAACCGAACTGCTGCTCCTCCTGATCGGCGGGCTGTTCGTGATCGAGGTCGGCTCGGTTGCGATGCAGAACCTGTACTTCAAGGCGACGAAGGGCAAACGGATCTTCCTGATGAGCCCCCTGCATCATCATTTCGAATTGAAGGGCTGGGCCGAGGTCACCGTCGTCGTACGATTCTGGATCATCGGCGGCCTCCTGGTGGCGGCCGGAGTCGGAAGCTTCTACCTCGAGTGGCTGTCACAATGATTGCCGCGCAGCCGTGACACCGCGAGAGTTCCGCGATCTGTCGGCCCTCACCAGTTGGCATTCCGATTGGCGCGGGTTGAAGGTCGCAGTGCTCGGCCTCGGTGTCACCGGGTTCGCGGCGGCAGACACCCTGGCCGAACTCGGCGCCGAGGTTCTCGTGATCTCCGCGTCGCACGACGAGATGCACGAGAAATTGTTGGCCGTGATCGGGGCGAGGTTCGTCCTCGCCGTCGACCAGGAGTCGCCGCCGGAGGCGCTGATCAGCTTCGGTGCCGACCTGGTCATCGTCTCGCCCGGTTTCGCCCCGCGTCATCCCTTCGTGCAGTGGGTCGAGGATACGGGTATTCCTCTCTGGGGTGATGTGGAACTGGCCTGGCGACTGCGCGACAAGGTGGGCACCCCCGCCGAGTGGATCCTGGTGACCGGTACCAACGGCAAGACCACCACAGTGCAACTGGCCGCGACCATGATTGCGGCAGCCGGTATCCGGGTGGCCCCCTGCGGAAACATCGGCACACCGGTGCTGGACGCGATCCGCGACCCGCAGGGCTTCGACGTGCTGGTGGTCGAACTCTCCAGCTACCAATTGCATTACCTGGGTGAGATCGAGCCATACTCATCCGTCTGCCTGAACATCGCCGACGACCACCTCGACTGGCACGGCTCCGAGGGCGAGTACATCCGGGCAAAGGCCAAGGTTTACGCGAACACCAAGGTCGCCTGTGTGTACAACAGAGCCGATCCGGTCACCGAGCAGATGGTGCGTGACGCCGACGTCACCGAGGGTGCCCGGGCGATCGGCTTCGGCCTGGATGTACCTGGGCCGAGCGACCTCGGCCTGGTCAACGGCATCCTGATCGACCGGGCCTTCCTCGACGAGCGTGCCAGCCACGCGCTGGAGATCACAACCCTCGACCAGTTGGTGTCGCTCGGTCTCGGCGCCGGGCACATCGTGGCCAACATTCTGGCCGCCAGTGCCCTGGCCAGGTCGATCGGGGTCGAGCCCCGGGTCATTCGCGATTCTCTGGCCACATTTCACCTCGATGCCCACCGCATCCAGCCGGTCGCGAACGAGGCCGGCATCGTCTGGGTGGATGATTCCAAGGCCACGAACCCGCATGCCGCTGACGCGTCGCTGAAGTCATTCGATTCGGTCGTGTGGATCGTCGGCGGGTTGCTGAAGGGGGTCGACCTCGACGACCTGGTTCGCGCGCACGTGGGCCGCCTGCGGGCCGCGGTCATCATCGGCGCCGATCGCACTGCACTGCGGGCGATATTCGCGCGACACGCCCCCACCCTCACGGTGCGAGAGGTCGAGGAGAACGAAACTAGTGATGTGATGGCTTCGGCGGTGCGTTTGGCCGCCGAGCACGCGCGGGCAGGCGACGTCGTTCTGCTTGCGCCTGCAGCAGCCTCGATGGATCAATTTCGCAATTATGCGGAGCGCGGCACAATGTTCGCGGCGGCGGTACGGGAATTCTTGGGAGGTGAGGCGGATGGCGAATCCGCCTCGGACGACCGCTGAATCGCCGGCCAACCCCCACGGGCACCACGAGCCGCACACTCCCGCGGTCTCGGGCGCCCGAGTGCGATTGACCCGCCTGTTCGGCACCGAATCGGTCAACTACTTCCTGTTGCTCGGAACCACACTGTTCCTCGTCGTTCTCGGTCTGATCATGGTGTTGTCGTCGTCGTCGGTCGAGCAGTACGCCGGCGGCAACGGCTTCTTCAGCGGATTCTGGAAACAACTCACGTTCGCCGCCGTGGGAGTCCCGCTGATGCTTGTCGTCAGCCGTTTGCCGGTCGGGTTTCTGAAGAAGTGGGCGTGGCTCGCGCTGATCGGCAGTTGCGCATTGCAGATGTTGGTCGTGTTCACCCCGCTGGGTGAGGAAATCGGTGGCAACACCAACTGGTTGCGCATCGGCGGGTTCCAGTTCCAGCCATCGGAGATCATCAAACTCGCCCTGGTCCTCTGGCTGGGTCTCGTGCTCGCGAGGAAACAGCCGTTGCTGCAGAGCTGGAAACACTCGTTGATCCCGGTGATCCCGATCGGCGGTGGGGCTATCGCATTGGTGATGGCCGGCGGCGACCTCGGCACCGTGCTGATCATGCTGATGATCCTCTTTGCCGCGCTGTATTACGCGGGTGTCAGGTTGCGGGTCCTCGGTGCCCTCGTGCTCACCGCGGTGCCGGTGATCTACGTATTGACCCTTGCCAGTCCGAGCCGCATCCGACGTATCACGATGTTCTTCGGCGACGGCTGTGTCGACTACGAGAACGCGTGCTGGCAGCCCCTGCACGGAACCTGGGCGCTGGCGAACGGCGGAATCCTGGGAGCCGGCCTCGGCAACTCCAAAGCGAAATGGTCGTGGCTGCCCGAAGCAGACAACGACTACATCTACGCGATCATCGGTGAAGAACTCGGACTGATCGGAGCGGTGGTCGTGTTGATGCTGTTCGCCCTGCTGGCGTTCAGCTTCATTCGCATCATCCGCTCCGCCCGTGACCCGTTCGTACGCGTGGTCACCGGTGCGGTGATGGTGTGGCTGATCGGCCAGGCCTTCGTGAACATCGCCGTGGTGCTGGAACTGGCTCCCGTGCTCGGGGTGCCTCTACCACTGATATCCAGCGGAGGAACGGCATTGGTGAGCACCCTGGTCGCCATCGGCATCGTGCTGTCCTTCGCCCGGGTGGAGCAGCGACCCGAGAAACGGGCGCCCATGAAAACGGACGGGTCACACCGGTGACCACGTACCTTTTGACCGGTGGGGGCACTGCCGGGCACGTGAATCCGTTGCTCGCGGTGGCCGATCAGCTGCGCTCCGAGGAACCGGAGTCGAGCATCCTCGTACTCGGCACCCGTGAGGGCCTCGAGGCCCGGCTGGTTCCAGAGCGGGGCTACGAGCTGATCACCATCGACAAGCTGCCATTTCCCCGCCGCCCGAACGTGGACGCGCTGCGCTTCCTGCCCCGTTTCGTGCGCGCCGTGCGCGAGGTGCGCCGGGTGATTGCCGAGCGAGATGTTGACGTCGTCGTCGGTTTTGGCGGTTACGCGTCTGCCCCGGCCTATCTGGCTGTGCGGCGTACCGGCCGGCCGCTGATCATCCACGAGCAGAATGCCAAGCCGGGCATGGCGAACAAGCTCGGCGCCCGAATCACGCGCCATGTCGGGGTGGCCTTCGAGCACACCCCGCTCCGGCACGGCCAGCTGGTCGGAATGCCGTTGCGCCACGAGATCGAAACGCTCGACCGCACGGCCCGCCGCGCCGAGGCGATCGAGTTCTTCGGGCTGGATGCCGATCGCCCCACCGTTCTTGTCACCGGGGGTTCCCTCGGGGCCCGCCGCATCAACCAGACGGTCACAGCCTCCGCCGAAGCGATCGTTGAGGCCGGCTGGCAAGTGCTCCACGTCACGGGGTCTCGCGACAGGGTGCCGGATGCCGGCGGTGAGCACTACCGGGTGATCGAATACTGTGACCGGATGGATCTCGCCCTGGCCGCAGCCGACTTCGCCATCGCCCGAGCCGGTGCGAGCACCGTCAGTGAATTCTCGGCCCTCGGGGTCGGCGCGCTCTACGTTCCCTACCCGGTCGGCAACGGTGAGCAGGCCATCAACGCCCGCGAAGTGTGCGCAGCCGGCGGTGGCCGCCTGGTCGACGACGACGCCTTCACCCCAGATTATGTGCGGCACAGCCTGGTTCCGTTCCTCACCGACCCGGACAACCCACGTGTGATGGGCGACCTCGCGGCCACCACCGGGGTGCGTGACGGCGCCCGGCGCATGGTCGCCCTGATTCGATCTGCACTGCGATGATCTGCACCGGGCTGATCTGCACCGTGTTGACTGGCACGGCGATGAGGTCGCGTTCAGCTGCGTACAGTACAGATTGTTTCAGCACCCACGGGTACGGTGTCGACGGCGGCCAGAGCCTGGATCGCCGGCCGCCGGAATCCATGAAGAGGAAGGTTTCACGGTGATCTCGTTCGATCCGACACTGGTCATCCCCGATGAGCTCGGCTCGCTGCACTTCGTCGGCGTCGGCGGTGCTGGAATGAGCGGTATCGCCCGACTCTTCCTGCAGGCCGGCCACCGGGTCACCGGTTCAGATGTGCAGGAGAACGCCAACACTCGCGAACTGGTGAGGCTCGGGGCCACCATCCACCTCGGACATGATGCCGCACACATCGGCGACGCCGACGCCCTGGTCGTCACCAGCGCCCTGTGGGAGGACAACCCCGAATATGTCTGGGCGAATGAGCACGGCATTCCCGTGCTGCACCGTTCCCAGGCGTTGGTCTGGTTGACCCGCAAAGCTCGCGTGGTCGCTGTGGCCGGTGCACACGGCAAGACCACCTCAACCGGCATGATCGTGAGCGCACTGGTCGCCCTCGGTGAGAACCCAAGCTTCGTCAACGGAGGGGTCATCGAACCGATGGGAGTCAGCGCCGCTGCCGGCTCCGGCGAACTCTTCGTCGTCGAGGCAGACGAGTCGGACGGCTCCTTCCTGCTCTACGACACTGCAGTGGCACTGATCACGAACGTCGACCCCGACCACCTCGACCACTACGGGTCCCGGGAGGCATTCGAGCAGGCTTTCGTGGACTTCGCGGCCGGGGCCAGCGAATTCGTGGTTGCATCCAGCGACGACCACGGGGCCAGGCAGGCGGTTCAGGGCCTGGGACAAAAACGCGTGATCAGCTTCGGTGAGAACCCGGACGCGACGGTGCGAATGCATTCCGTGCAGACGAACGGGCCGGTCGCCTTCCGCCTCGACTACGAGGGCCAGACCCTCGATGTCGCGATGCGGGTTCCCGGCCACCACAATGCGCTGAATGCCGCCGGCGCCTTTGCCGTGCTGGTCGGGCTGGGCTTCGACCCCGTGAAGAGCGTGGCCGCGATCGAGTCGTTCGGCGGCACCCAGCGGCGGTTCGAACTGCACGGCACCGTGGGCGGAGTCAGCGTCTTCGACGATTACGCGCATCACCCGACCGAGGTGCGAGCAGCGCTCACCGCCGCACGCACGGTCGTGGGCGACGGCCGCATCATCGCTGTGCACCAACCGCACCTGTACAGCCGAACCCGGTTGTTCTGCGGCGAGTTCGCCGAGGTTCTGGAAGAGTGCGCCGACCATACGATCGTGCTCGATATCTGTGGTGCACGGGAGGATCCGGAGCCGGGGGTGACCGGCGAGCTGGTTTCCGCGAAGTTTCGGGATGCGAGCAAGGTCGCCTTCATCCGGGACTGGCAGCAGGCTGCCGAATACACCGCACAAGTGGCTCGCCCCGGTGATTACGTGATCACCCTGGGTTGCGGCGATGTGTACCGGATCGTGCCGCAGCTGCTTGAATCATTGGCCGACGCGTCGAAGACCACCGGCGGATGAAACGCCCCCAGGGTTTCGACGTGCCCACCGAGGCGCCACCGGTCTCGCGCGCGAAGAAGAAGTCGTCCGCGCCACCGGTGGCCCAGCAGGCTGCCGCGCAGAAGGCGCAGGGAGCCACCCGACAGAAGACACCGCGGGGCACAGCGCACACGGTGAACGGCGATTCGCCGGCGGGGCCTAATGCTGCCGGGGCCCGAACGGGGGAGCCATTGGCCCCTGTGTTGCCCCTGTGGAGGCCGTCGAGCGGGCCTGAGGCATCGGACGCCCAGCACGACGATCGACGGGGAGGGGCCACGCGGCGCGCGGGACAGGAGGCGCGAGCCGCCCGGAGACACGCACGGGCTGCAACTCGGGATCGGCGGCGTTATGAACGTGACGAGGTGCGCCGTTTCACCCTGCGCAGCCGGCGCCGCCGAACCATCTGGACGGTCTGCCTCGGAGCCGTTGCACTGCTGGTCGCATTCGTCCTGATCGGCGCATTCTCGCCGCTGATGGCGTTGCACACGATTGACGTGCAGGGGGCGGACCGCATCAGTGAGGACGACATCGTTCAGGCTCTGGATGGCCAGCTGGGCAGGCCTTTGACGCTGATCGACTACGGTGAGGTCGAGCAGGTCTTGGGAACATTCCCGCTGATCCGCAGTTACTCCACCGAGGCGAGCCCGCCGAACACCCTGATCCTCAGAATCATCGAGCGAACCCCCGTGGCCGTGCTGAAGGTCGCCGACGATTTCCAGCTGGTCGACCAGGCGAAAGTGGTGATCGAGCAGACGCCGAAACGCCCCGAGGGCTACCCGCTGATCACAACCGCAGAAAAAGATGGCGACGACACGGGGTTCACGGCAGCCATCGCCGTGATCGACGCGTTGCCCGGCCAACTGCGTAAAACAGTCGACACGGTGACCGCGGGAACACGAGACGACGTGACCCTCATGCTCGCCGGAGGGGCCCGAGTGGTTTGGGGCAGCGCCGACGACTCTGAATTGAAGGCCGTCGTGTTGGAACAGCTGATGAAGAACAACGACCCCAAATCAGTGACCGAGTTCGACGTGTCGTCGCCCGAGAGCGCCGTCGTCCGCTGACCGGGCGCAGGCGGGCCAGCGCTCCGAGGGAGGGCACCTCTGCCGCATCCGACGCATCCCCGAAGTTTTGGTGGGAATTCATCGCGAGTTTCGCGACACGCCTGAGAGGGGCACTGCTCGGGCGGCAGGAGCGCATACCGTACAAGACAAGTAATTGTATACCCAGCATAACTTTAAACTTCGACTAGAGGTTTAACGTTTCCACCGGAGGCCGACGTGACATCAAACCAGAATTACCTTGCCATCATCAAGGTTGTCGGAATCGGCGGAGGGGGTGTCAACGCGGTCAACCGCATGATCGAACTCGGTCTGCGCGGGGTGGAGTTCATCGCGATCAACACAGACGCCCAAGCCCTGCTGATGAGTGACGCCGATGTGAAGCTCGACGTGGGACGGGAGATCACCCGAGGCCTCGGCGCGGGTGCCGACCCCGAGGTGGGCCGCCGCGCCGCCGAAGACCACGCGGAAGAGATCGAAGAGGCCCTCGCCGGTGCTGACATGGTATTCGTCACCGCAGGAGAGGGTGGCGGCACCGGAACCGGTGGCGCGCCCGTTGTTGCGCGCATCGCGAAGTCGATCGGCGCCCTGACCATCGGCGTCGTCACGCGCCCGTTCAGCTTCGAGGGCAAGCGGCGTGCCGCTCAGGCCGAAACCGGGGTCTCCACCCTGAAGAACGAGGTGGATACGCTGATCGTGGTTCCCAATGACCGCCTGCTCGAGATCAGTGATCGCGGCATCAGCATGCTGGAAGCATTCGCCACGGCCGACCAGGTTCTGCTCGCCGGTGTGCAGGGGATCACCGACCTGATCACGACCCCCGGGCTGATCAACCTCGACTTCGCCGACGTCAAGTCGGTCATGCAGGGCGCCGGATCCGCGTTGATGGGCATCGGCTCGTCGCGGGGAGCAGATCGAGCGATCAAAGCCGCCGAACTGGCCGTGGCTTCACCCTTGCTCGAGGCGAGCATCGAAGGCGCCCACGGCGTGTTGCTCTCGATCCAGGGTGGCTCCAACCTGGGTATCTTCGAGATCCACGACGCGGCCAAGCTGGTTCAGGAGGTCGTGCACCCCGAAGCGAACATCATCTTCGGTGCGGTGATCGACGACACCCTCGGCGACGAGGTGCGGGTGACTGTCATCGCCGCGGGCTTCGACGGGGGAGAGCCACGCCAGGTCAGTTCCGAGCCAACCGGAGCGCGTGTCCCTGATGCATCTGAGCCCGATGTGCTGACGGCCCAAGCCGTCTCACAGGACTCCGCGGTGACCGAGGGTGCGACAGCCGATGCTCCCGAATGGAGTTCCCCGGTCCCCGTACACGCGGTGGTCGGCGGCGACTCGTCATTCGACGACGACGACGACGATCTCGACATACCCGATTTCTTGAAGTAGTCAGATGTCGTTGAGTTCCCTCCGGTCACCGGCTGATCGGCTGGCCGAGATCCGTGAGCGGATCTCGGCCGCCGCCACGGCCTCCGGGCGCGACCCGGCCGAGATCACCACGATCATCGTCACCAAGTTCCAACCGGTGTCGCTGGTGCGTGAACTCCTTGCCCTCGGTGCTCATGACTTTGGCGAGAATCGGCACCAGGAGGCGCAGCAGAAGGCCCGCGAGCTTGCGGGGGAACCGGTCACCTGGCACTTCGTCGGACAATTGCAGAGCAAGAAGGCGCGCCAGGTTGCAGGCTATGCCCACGTGATTCACTCGATCGATCGAGACTCGGTGGTGAAGTCTCTGGCCGGCGGTGCCAGTAGCGACCGCGTCGATGCGGGGCCCCGACCGGTAACGGACTGCTTTGTGCAGGTGAACCTCACCAGCGACCCGCGACGCGGAGGTGTCGCTCCAGAGAATCTGGAGCCCTTGGTCGAAAAGGTTCTCACTACCGACTGTCTGAGGCTGCTGGGAGTCATGGCGGTGGCACCGGCAGACGGCGAACCTGCACGCGCCTTCGCCGAGGTGCGCACGTACTCAGAACGTGTGCTGGCGATGGCCCCGGAGGCTCGATTTATCTCCGCCGGCATGTCACACGATTTCGAATCCGCGATCGCGCACGGGGCGACACACCTGCGCATCGGCAGTGCAATCACCGGATATCGCCCCGAACACGGTTAATCTCAAGATGAGCAGTAATTTTCGATACGGAGGAACGACATGGCCAACCCGCTGAAGAAGACGATGGTCTACCTTGGCCTGGCAGACGAAGAGCTCGAGTACGACGAGCCCGAGCAGGTGGTGACGGCCGTGCCGGCTCCCACTCCCGTGGCGACGCGTGCCCCGGTGACCCCTCTGCGCAAGTCGACGAACACAAGAAATGCGGCACCAGCTGAAATGAATGAGATCCTCACCGTTCACCCGCGGGAGTACCGTGACGCACAGTCGATCGCGGAGAGCTTTCGCGATGGGGTTCCGGTCATCATCAACCTTTCACAGATGAGTGAGTCAGACGCCCGTCGGCTGATCGACTTCGCCAGCGGCCTGTCCCAGGGGTTGTACGGAAAGATCGAGCGCGTCACGAAGCAGGTCTTCCTGTTGTCGCCATCTCACGTGTCGATCTCCGGCGACCGGGGGAACAATCAGGCCGAGGGTGACTCCTCGTTCTTCTCACAGACTTCGTGAGCGCCGGAGCCTCGAAGCGTCATAAGGCCGGGTGACCATGTCGTTCATCGCGACGATCCTCTACTTTGCGTTCCTGCTCTACTTCTTCGCGCTCTGGGCCCGATTCATCCTCGATCTGATCCGGGCATTCAATCGGTCCTGGCGCCCACACGGGTTCGGACTGGTTGCGACCGAGGCGGTCTATTCGATCACCGATCCGCCGATCAAATTCTTTCGGCGCATCATCCCTCCGATCAGGTTGGGACCGGTCGCATTGGACCTCGGGTTCACCCTCACGATGCTGATCTGCCTGATCGGCATGGTCATCACCGGGGGTCTGCGGTGACTCCGGCGCGCTGACCCGAACAGTGGCGCCGGCTGGCGGCAGTGTATTCTTTGAAACACACTTCGATTGACTGCACGTGAGTCAGTCAGCGTGCACGCGGCAGAGTTTGCTAGCGTGGAGGAAGTGTGTACACGTGTTCATTCAGTCTCGAGTTTTAAGGGTGGGAAGCCATGGCGCTAACTCCGGAAGATGTTGTCAACAAGCGGTTCCAGCCGACAAAGTTTCGGGAGGGCTACGATCAGGACGAAGTTGATGACTTCCTTGACGAAGTCGTCGTCGAACTGCGCCGACTGAACCAGGAGAACGAGGAACTGCGTCAGCGTCTGATCGCCGATGAGTCCCGGTTCGCCGAACTGCAGCGAAGTGGTGCACAACCGGCCGCGCAATCGGAATTCGACGCCGAGCCGCATCACGCAGACCCTGTGGCCGCAGTGCAGGAGCCCGTGGCCGAGCCCGTCGAGGCCGAGACCGTCGTTCCCGAGCCCGTTCAAGCCGCTCCGGTCGCACAGCCCGCAGCGTATGCTGCCCCGACTGATGGCTTCGACGAGAGCCAGAGCACCAACAACCTGTTGCAGCTTGCCCGCCGTCTGCACGACGAGCACGTCAAGGAAGGCGCCGAGAAGCGCGACTCCTTGATCGCTGAAGGGCACGCCACGGCGGCCCGGGTGGTTGCCGAGGCGGAGAGCAAACAGCGCGAGCAGATGAATGTGCTCGAAGCGGAGAAGTCGAAGCTCGAGCACAAGATCGACGAACTGCGCACCTTCGAACGCGAGTACCGCCAGAAGCTGCGCGGCTACATCGAGGGGCAGCTGCACGAACTGGATGCGTCCGCGTCCTCCTCTGGTCTGGCATCGGCCAACGCCGGCGACTCGGCCGACGAGGCACGCGCACAGACGTACCAGGGCTTTGGGGGCTGACGCAGCTGCGAAGGTGAGAGCGTGGGCGCTGGTCGTTCTGGCCGCTGTCGCCCTCGTTGTCTACGCACTCGATCAAACAGCCAAGATCTGGGTGACCGAGAATCTGGAGTTGGGTGTTCCGCACCAGGTTCTCGGTCCACTCCTGACTGTGCAGTTCGTGAAGAACCCCGGTGCGGCGTTCTCGCTGGCATCCGGTGCCACCTGGATCTTCTCGATCGTGGCTGCAATGGTGACGGTGTTCATTATTTGGTTCGCCCCGCGAATCCGTTCGATGGGCTGGGCGATCATGTTCGGTCTGCTGCTGGGCGGCGTTCTCGGCAACCTCACCGATCGACTGTTTCGCGACCCGGGGTTCGCCGTCGGGCATGTCGTCGATTTTTTGAAGATTCCCTTTCTGCCGGCGATCTTCAACATTGCCGATGTCGGCATCGTCTCAAGCATGGGACTGTTCATCATTCTGACCATGCGTGGCGTGGCGCTCGATGGGACCAGGCACGTCAAACGCGCCGGTGGTTCCCCCGGCGCGCCGGTGCCGGATCGAGAGCCGCGCGCAGATCAGGATGCTCTCGGCCCGGATCATCAGCAACCGAACCCGGAGCTGAAGGGGTAGTGCAGTGACCGAAACGCGTTCGCTCCCGGTTCCGGAGGGCCTCGACGGCACGAGGGTCGATGCGGGCATCGCCAAGCTTCTCGGTTTCTCCCGCACCTTCGCGGCGGAGGTCGCAGAAGCCGGCGGGATCAGCATCGACGGTCGCGTGTTGGGCAAATCAGACCGCCTGACCGCCGGAGGCTGGTTGGAAGTCAGTTGGCAGCCCAAGGAACCGGTTCGGGTGATTCCGGTCGCCGTGCCCGATCTCACGGTGGTCTACCAGGACGACAGCATCCTTGTGATCGACAAGCCGGTCGGTGTGGCAGCCCACCCGTCGATCGGTTGGACCGGCCCGACCGTGCTGGGTGCCTTGGCGGCAGCCGGGTACCAGGTGGCCACCAGTGGCCCTGCGGAACGCGCCGGGATCGTGCACCGGCTCGATGCGGGCACGAGCGGGCTGATGGTGGTGGCGCGGTCTGAGTACGCCTACACCGTGCTGAAGCGGGCCTTCCACGACCGGGAGGTCGACAAGGTCTACCATGCCGTTGTCCAGGGGCACCCCGATCCGCTCACCGGCACCATCGACGCTCCGATCGGCCGTCATCCACGCGGCGGTTGGCGCTTCGCCGTGGTCGCTGACGGCAAACGCTCGATCACCCACTACGAGACGCTCGAGGCGTATCCGAGTGCGTCGCTGCTGGAGATCCAATTGGAGACCGGGCGCACCCACCAGATCCGGGTGCACATGGCCGCCCAACGGCATCCGTGCGTGGGCGATTCGATGTATGGCGCCGATCCGACGATCAGTGCTCGGCTGGGTCTCACTCGGCAGTGGCTGCACGCGAAACAGCTGGGGTTCAGCCATCCTGATTCCGGACAACACGTCGTCTTCGAGTCTCCGTACCCTGCCGACCTGCAGCATGCCCTCGATGTGCTCGACGTCGACCAACGCTGACGACCGCTGACCAGCGACCCCGAGAGCACTGCCTGGCGCGCCCACCGAACGAGACCGATAGTGGATCGCCAGGAGTTCGGTTTAGGCTGGTGACAGTCAACCTCAGGAGTTCAATTCGTGCCCACCACCGGCGACTCGTTCGCTCATCTCCACGTTCACAGTGAATACTCGATGCTCGATGGAGCTGCCAGGGTAAAACCGCTGGTTGAAGCCGCCGTGGCGCAGAAGATGCCCGCCATCGCGGTCACCGACCACGGCAACATGTTCGGGGCTTACGACTTCTGGAACACCGCCACCGACGCCGGAATCAAGCCGATCATCGGCACTGAGGCCTACATCACCCCGGGCACGGCGCGCGGCGACAAGACCCGGGTGCGCTGGGGCGACTCCACGAGCGGCCGAGACGACGTCTCCGGCGGCGGCTCGTACACCCACATGACCTTGCTGGCCGAGACCACAGAGGGCATGCACAACCTGTTCCGCATGTCGTCTTTGGCCTCGCTGGAAGGTTTCTATTTCAAGCCAAGGATGGACCGCGACCTGCTGACCCGTTACGCCCCGGGGGTGATCGCCACCACCGGATGCGCCGGGGGCGAGATCCAGACCCGGCTGCGCCTCGGGCAGTACACGGAGGCCAAGAAGGCCGCCGCCGAGTTCCAGGACATCTTCGGCAAGGAGAACTTCTTCTGCGAGGTGATGGACCACGGCATCGACGTCGAGCGGCGCACAATGAGCGACCTCCTGCGGCTGGCCAAGGAGCTGTCCATGCCGCTGCTGGCCACGAACGATCTGCACTACACCCACGCGGAGGATGCCAAGGCCCACGCTGCGCTGCTCTGCGTGCAATCTGCATCGACCCTCGACGACCCGAACCGGTTCAAGTTCGACTCGGACGAGTTCTACCTGAAGACGGCCGCGCAGATGCGGCACCTGTTCCGGGACAACCCGGAGGCCTGTGACAACACCCTGCTGATCGCTGAGCGTTGCGACACGAGCTTCGCCAAACGCGACCTGATGCCTCGTTTCCCGGTGCCAGAAGGAGAGACCGAGTCGAGCTGGTTCCAGAAGGAGGTGGACCGCGGGCTGGCGGTGCGCTTCCCCGGTGGAGTTTCTGACGCCCACGTTGCCCAGGCCAAATACGAGGTCGACGTGATCAACCAGATGGGGTTCCCCGGCTACTTCCTGGTCGTCGCCGACTTCATCACCTGGGCCAAACAGCAAGGCATCCGGGTCGGACCCGGCCGGGGATCTGCGGCCGGCTCGCTCGCGTCCTACGCGATGGGCATCACCGAGCTCGACCCGTTGGCGCACGGGCTCATCTTCGAACGCTTCCTCAACCCCGAACGTGTCTCCATGCCCGACGTCGATGTCGACTTCGATGACCGGCGGCGCGGCGAGGTCATCCGGTATGTGACCGAGAAATACGGTGACGATCGAGTGGCGCAGATCGTGACATACGGCACGATCAAGGCCAAACAGGCGTTGAAGGACTCTTCCCGGGTTCTGGGCATGCCCTATTCGGTGGGCGACAGGCTGACCAAGGCGATGCCGCCATCGGTGATGGGCAAGGATGTCACCCTGACCGAGCTGACCGACCCGGCAGCCAAACGGTACAAGGAGGGCGCCGACTTCCGGGCGTTGATCGAGAACGAGCCCGAGGCTGCCCGGGTCTTCGAGACCGCGCGCGGGTTGGAGAACCTGAAACGGCAATGGGGTGTGCACGCGGCCGGAGTGATCATGAGCGCGGAACCGCTGCTCGATGTGATCCCGATCATGAAGCGCGAAGACGACGGCGCCATCATCACCCAGTTCGACCAGCCCCCGTGCGAAAGCCTGGGCCTGCTCAAGATGGACTTCTTGGGACTTCGCAACCTCACGGTGATCCAAGATGCGCTGGCGAACATCCGTGAGAACAACGGCGACGAGGTGGTGTTGGAGGAGCTTGACCTCGACGCCGATCAGAAGACCTACGAACTTCTGTCGCGCGGTGACACGCTCGGCGTGTTCCAACTCGACGGCGGGCCGATGCGTTCGCTGCTTCGGCAGTTGAAACCGACCCATTTCGAAGACATCTCAGCCGTGATCGCACTGTATCGCCCGGGCCCGATGGGAATGAATTCGCACACCAACTACGCCCTGCGCAAGAACGGGTTGCAGAAGATCGAGGCGATCCACCCCGAACTGGCCGAGCCGCTGGCAGAGATCCTCGACACAACATACGGGCTCATCGTCTACCAGGAGCAGGTGATGGCGGTCGCGCAGAAGGTGGCCGGCTTCAGCCTCGGACAAGCCGACGTGCTGCGCCGCGCGATGGGCAAGAAGAAGAAGGAAGAGCTCGACAAGCAGTTTGCCGGCTACTCCGCGGGCATGGAGGCCAACGGCTACAGCAGGGATGCGATCAAGACCCTCTGGGACACCTTGATGCCGTTCGCCGACTACGCCTTCAACAAGGCGCACAGTGCCGGCTACGGCGTGCTCAGCTACTGGACGGCGTACCTCAAGGCCAACTACCCGGCCGAGTACATGGCCGCCCTGCTGACCAGTGTGGGTGACTCGAAGGACAAGCTCGGAATGTATCTGAGCGAGTGCCGACGCATGGGCATCCGGGTGCTGTCGCCGGATGTGAACGAATCGAACGGTGTCTTCTCCGCGGTCGGCAGCGACATCCGGTTCGGCCTCGGGGCGGTGCGCAACGTCGGAAACAACGTGGTGGAGGCGATCAAGACCGCCCGCGCCAAGGAAGGGCAATTCACCTCGTTCTCCGACTACCTGAAGAAGGTGTCGGTGCAGGCGACCAACAAGCGCAGCATCGAATCATTGATCAAGGCGGGCGCCTTCGATTCACTCGGCTCGACCCGCCGCGCCCTGCTGGAGGTGCACGAGGATTTTGTCGACGAGGCGGTCAAGCTGAAGAAGAACGAGGAGTTCGGCCTGATGGCCTTCGACTTCGGCTTCGATCTCGAGGAAGACCCGAATCCGGTGCCAGAGCGGCCGGAGTGGTCGAAGCGTGACAAGCTCGCCTTCGAACGTGAAATGCTCGGGCTCTATGTCTCGGATCATCCGTTGGCCGGGTTGGAGATCCAACTGGCCAAACACGCGAGTATCACCATCAGCGACCTTCTGAGCTCCGAGCACATCCAAGACGGTGAAACGGTGACAGTGGCAGGGCTGATCACCGGGGTGCAGCATCGCATGGCGCGCAAATCCGGAAACATGTACGGGATGGCCGAAGTGGAGGATTTCGGTGGGGAGATCACCGTGATGTTCATGGGCAAGGCCTATCAGGAGTTCTCCCCGGCGCTGGTCAATGACAGCGTCGTGGCCGTACGCGGCCGAGTGAGCATGAGAGACGACGGCATGAACCTGCACGCGTTCAGCATGTTCACCCCCGACCTCGGGCAGAGTTTCGGCAGCGGGCCATTTGTGCTTTCGTTGGAGGAGTCGCGCGCCACAACCGATACGGTGCAAAGCCTGTGTGACGTGCTGATCCGTCACCGCGGACCGAATGAGGTCAGGTTGAAGCTGGTCAAGGGCGACGTGGCCCGGGTGTTCGAGATTCCCTATCCGGTCACGGTGTCAGCCGACCTGTACGGCGAGCTGAAGTCGCTGCTCGGCCCGAACTGCCTGACCTGAGCGGCCGCACAGGCTGTGCGTCATACAGCCAGTGGCGGGTTCGGCGGGTAATCTATTGGGATGCACTGCCCTTTCTGCCGGCATCCGGATTCTCGTGTCATCGACTCCCGCACCACCGACGATGGCGTCGCAATCAGACGTCGCCGCCAATGTCCGGAGTGTGGTCGACGCTTCTCGACCATCGAAACGGCGAGCCTCAACGTGGTCAAACGCAACGGGGTGATCGAGCCGTTCAGTCGGGAGAAGATCATCTCCGGTGTGCGCAAGGCATGCCAGGGTCGGCCGGTGACCGACACCGACCTGGCCATGCTGGCCCAGAAGGTGGAGGAGAACATCCGCGCCACTGGGGTCTCCCAGATCGACGCCAACGAGATCGGGTTGACCATCCTGTCGCCGCTGCGCGAACTCGACGAGGTCGCTTATCTGCGGTTCGCGAGTGTGTACCAGGCATTCGATTCATTGGAAGACTTCGAGAGCGCGATTTCTGACCTCCGCGTCGAGCGGGTCGGAGACGACGTCGAGAGCTGATCGTCTGGTTCTGCGAGACGTGGCGGCGTGCGGGGCCAGAGTGTGGCCGCCCGATAGTCTGGGGCAGCAATGTACTCTCTGATCTTTCAACTCCTTCTTCGCAGGCTCGACCCGGAGCGCGCGCACCATCTGGCACTGGCCGTGATTCGAGCCCTGCCGGCTCTCGGGTTGGGTGCCCTGCTCAGCCGATTCACCCGGCCCGATCGCAGTCTTGCGGTGCAGGCTCTCGGCATCTGCTTCGACAGCCCGTTCGGGGTGGCGGCCGGGTTCGACAAGGATGCCCGGGCGGTCATCGGCCTCGGCCAGTTGGGGTTCGGACACATCGAAGTGGGCACGATCACGGCGTTGGCGCAGGCCGGCAACGAGAAACCCCGGCTGTCTCGCCTGGTCGCTGACCGTGCGGTGATCAACCGGATGGGTTTCAACAATGAGGGCGCCGAATCAGCCCAGCCGAGACTGGCCGCGCTCCGCCGCAGGCGCACCCGGCCGGTGATCGGCGTCAACATCGGCAAGAGCCGGGTTGTGGATGTTGCCGACGCCACCGCTGACTACGTCACCAGCGCGCGCCTTCTCGCCGGCCATGCCGACTATCTGGTGGTCAATGTGTCGAGCCCGAACACCCCAGGTCTTCGCGGGCTGCAGGAGTTGGAACAACTCGCGCCCCTGTTGACCGCAGTGAAAGAGGCCACGGTCGGCACCCCGCTGCTGGTCAAGATCGCGCCGGACCTCACCGATGACGAGGTTCGCACGGTCGCGCAACTGGTGGTCACTCTCGGCTTGGAAGGCATCATCGCGACCAATACGACCCTGAGCCGCGAAAATCTCGTGTCACCGGCCGCCCTGGTCGCCGCTGCGGGCGCTGGCGGTCTCTCCGGGGCACCACTGTACGCGCGCTCCCTCGAGGTGCTGAAGCTGATTCGAGCTGTGGTGCCCGCCTCGCTCTGCGTCATCTCGGTCGGCGGAGTAGAGACTGCCGCCCAGGTCGAGGAGCGGCTCGATGCCGGGGCGACCCTGGTGCAGGGCTACTCGGGGTTCATCTACCAGGGCCCGATGTGGGCCAGGCAGATCAATCGCGGTCTGCTCGCGTTGCGGCACGGGCGCTGACCGCGCACTCACCGTCAACACGGTTATCGGTGGGCGCTGAATCTGCCGCAAACCACTAGGATCAGCGAGCCGATCTCAGGCCGGGTACTGGCCGCGTTTGACCTGGGGCTTCGGCAGGCGCATCACCCGCAGCTGCAGGGCCCGCATGGAGGCATACCAGGCGGTGCCCTTCTGGGCCGTATCGACCTTGAAGCGCTCCTTGATCTTCGCCTTCACCCGCATACTCAGCCAGATGCAGTCGAGCACGGCGGCCGCGAAGAAGATCCACAGCACCAGAATGCCCACGCTCTGAATGGTCAGGTCGGGCAGGAAGGTCAAAATGATCACCACGAACATGATCGGGATCATGAACTCGCCCACATTGAACCGGGCATCCACCCAGTCGCGAACGAACCGGCGTTGAGCGCCCTTGTCCCGCTCGGGCAGATACTTCTCCTCGCCGGCGGCCATTCCCACCCGCGCGCGGTCGCGGGCGTGGCTCATCTTCGCCCGGGCGTCTTTGTTCGCCTGTTTGCGATCGCCGGAAACCAGCGGGCGCATGAGCGCCGCCTCCTGCTGTTTGCGGGTCGGGGTGGGCGCACCCTTGCCCGTCGGGGGCACTTCGGGCCCGGCAGGCTCGGGCAGGTTGGTCGGGTTAGTCTTCTTGGCCACATCAGTCCTTGAGTTCGTCTCTGCCTTAAGATTACCGGTATGACCGAATCAGAGCAGACCCAGGACACGAATACCGGCGGTTCAGTGCTCGGAGGCACCAATGCCGCCGAATCGGCAGCACGGGGAGCGGTGATTGCCGGGCTCGACCGGGCGATCGACGAGTTGAAAGCGCTGGTGCGCATCCCGTCTGTGTCATGGGACGCGTTTGATCCGCAACACGTGGCCGCCAGCGCCGAGGCGGTGGCCGAACTGGTCAGAGGGCTGGGTGTGTTCGATACGGTTCAGATCAAACAGGCCCGGATCGGTGAGGGCGACGTGCTCGGACAGCCCGCAGTTCTCGCCACGCGGGCTGCCCGCAACGGGAGGCCGACGGTGATGCTCTACGCCCACCACGACGTGCAACCACCCGGTAGGGACGAGGATTGGGATTCAGCCCCGTTCGACCCGGTCACCCGCTCCGGGCGCCTGTACGGCCGGGGTGCCGCCGACGACAAGGCCGGTGTGATGGCGCATGTCGCGTCGATCCGTGCGCTGGTCGCCGCAGCCGGCACGGAGTTCGATCTGGGGCTCGCCCTCTTCATCGAGGGGGAGGAGGAGTTCGGTTCGCGCTCCTTCGCGAACTTCCTGGCCGACAACCGTGATGAACTCGCCGCCGATGTGATCGTCGTCGCCGACTCAGACAATTGGAACACCGAAACACCGGCACTCACGGTCGCACTGCGCGGAAACGTCACCTTCAAGCTCTCCGTGCGCACGTTGAAGCACGCTTCGCATTCGGGCATGTTCGGGGGAGCGGTGCCCGACGGCATGCTCGCCATGATCCGGTTATTGGCCACGCTGCACGACGAACGAGGCTCGGTGGCGGTGGCCGGCCTCAGCCGGTATGAGATGGAGACCCCCGACTACGACGAGGCCCAGCTTCGCCTGGAGGCGGGCCTGGCTGATGGGGTGAGCCCCATCGGCGATGGCACCATCCTCAGCCGGTTGTGGGCGCAGCCGGCGATCACGGTGACCGGGATCGACGCGCCGACGGTGGCGAACGCCTCCAATACGCTGTCGCCGGAGATCTCGGCGCGGATCAGTGTGCGGGTGGCCCCCGGACAGGACTCTGCCGACGCCTACCGGGCTGTTGAAGAGCATGTGAAGGCCAACGCCCCCTTCGGCGCGCAGGTCGTTATCTCCGAGGTCGACCAGGGGCAGCCGTTCCTGGTCGACACGTCGGGGTGGGCGGTCGCCGAAGCGAAGCGGGCGATGAAGGATGCCTGGGGAGTGGAACCTGTTGAAGCGGGGATCGGCGGTTCGATCCCGTTCATCTCCGACCTCGTACGGGTCTTCCCCGAGGCGGAGATTCTCGTGACCGGAGTCGAGGATCCGGATTCCCGTGCCCACAGCCCCAACGAGTCGCTGCACCTCGGCGTGTTCGAACGGGCGATCCTCACCGAGGCTCTGCTCCTGGTCCGGCTGAACGAGCGGGCCTGAGCCGAATCAGCAGTCTTTCGGCTGTCGCGGGTAAGATTCTGGTAACGAATCCGCCGGAGCATCGCGCCCGGCGGTAGCGATGGGCAAGGAGCATTCATGACCGACACGACGACCAACGACACCCTGACAGACCACGGTGGCGCTCAGGCTGTCGACGCCCCCGCGCACGGGGTCGACATCACCGATACCGCTATCGGCAAGGTCAAGAGCCTCCTGGCCCAAGAAGGCCGAGACGATCTGCGCCTGCGCATAGCCGTGCAACCGGGAGGATGTTCCGGCCTGATCTATCAATTGTTCTTCGACGAACGCAGCCTTGACGACGACGTGAGCGTCGATTTCGACGGTGTGGGCGTTGTCGTCGACAAGATGAGTGTTCCGTACCTTTCCGGGGCCACCATCGACTTTGAAGACACCATTCAGAAGCAGGGATTCACCATTGACAACCCCAACGCCGGAGGCAGTTGTGCCTGCGGAGACTCGTTCAACTAGGGAATTCTGGCCGGAAATCGGTTAAGCTGAGGTTCCTAAGTGCACGATGAGGCGCGTGTCGCCCGGTAGGGTGTGTACTGAGCAAATACAGTTGTAATCGAACTGTTCACGAGTTTTTGAAGGGTCACTGGTGCGATCTACACGTCGATTCCGATGGGCTGCGATTCCGGTAGCAGCCGCGTTGGCTTTTGTCCTGGCTGGTTGTACCCAGGCCCAACTGAACGGGTACCTGCCCGGGCACATTGAAGGTGCGCCGCCGGCCACGAACCAGACTGACCGGATCACCGGTCTGTGGGTGACATCCTGGACCGTCCTGTTGGTGGTCGGCCTTGTCGCCTGGGGTCTCACGATCTGGGTCATGGTCGTCTACCGCCGGCGTAAGGGCCAGACCGGTCTTCCCGTGCAGCTGCGTTACAACATGCCGATCGAGATCTTCTACACGGTGATCCCGCTGATCCTCGTGATCGGTTTCTTCTCCTTCTCGGCCAGAGACTCGTATGAGATCGAGACCCGGTTCGACAACCCAGACGTAACGATCCACCTGCTCGCCAAGCAGTGGGCGTGGGACTTCAACTATGTCAACGAAGACGTCTACTCACCAGGGATCCAGGCGCAGCCAATCGATACCGGGCCGCAGGGCTCGATCGATGAGGCGTTGCTCCCGACCCTGTATCTTCCGGTCAACAAATCGGTCGAGATCATTCTCGATTCTCGTGACGTGGTGCACTCGTTCTGGGTTCCCGACTTCCTTTACAAGAAGGACGTCCTGCCCGGCAAGACCAACTACATGTCGATTATTCCTGAGCGTGAAGGCACCTTCATGGGGAAGTGTGCTGAGCTCTGCGGTGAATACCACTCATTGATGCTGTTTGACGTGAAAGTCGTGTCGCAGGCCGAGTACGACGCGCACATCGCATCCCTCCGTGCTGCCGGCTATGTAGGCCAGCTGGGCGTTGAATTCGACCGCAACACGAACCTGCCGGGTGTCACAGCGCCTGACGCATCCGAGAAGTAGAGGTTATTCCGATGACTACCACGACAACGGCGCCGGGTCAGGCAACTGCTCCCGGAACACCTCCCGGCTCCCAGGGGACGGCCAGGGCGCAGACGAAGGGTCACCTGCTCGTCAACATCGTCACGACGACGGACCACAAGATGATCGGGTACATGTACCTGGTCACCTCGTTCATCTTCTTCTGTATCGGTGGCGTGATGGCCCTGATCATGCGCGCCCAGCTGTTCGAGCCGGGTCTTGAACTGCTGGCCACCAAAGAGCAGTACAACCAGATGTTCACGATGCACGGCACGATCATGTTGCTGCTGTTCGCGACACCACTGTTCGCCGGCTTCGCCAACGTCATCATGCCGTTGCAGATCGGTGCTCCCGACGTTGTGTTCCCCAGGCTCAACGCGTTCGCGTACTGGCTCTACAGCTTCGGTGGCCTCATCGCGGTCGCGGGCTTCCTCACACCGCAGGGTGCCGCAGCTTTCGGCTGGTTCGCCTATGCTCCACTGTCCAGCGCCACATTCTCGCCGGGCGCGGGTGGTGACCTGTGGGTGATGGGTCTGGCCCTCGGTGGCTTCGGTACGATCCTCGGTTCGGTGAACTTCATTGCGACGATCATCACGTTGCGGGCACCGGGTATGACCATGTTCCGCATGCCGATCTTCACGTGGAACACGCTGGTCACCGCGATCCTCGTGATCATGGTGTTCCCGGTTCTGGCCGCCGCACTGCTGGCTCTGGCCTCTGACCGGATCTTCGGTGCGCACATCTACGACGCCGCCAACGGCGGGGCAATGCTGTGGCAACACTTGTTCTGGTTCTTCGGGCATCCGGAGGTCTATATCATCGCGTTGCCATTCTTCGGCATCGTGACCGAAGTGTTCCCCGTTTTCAGCCGCAAACCCATCTTCGGCTACAAGACTCTGATCTTCGCGACGATCGCGATCGCAGCGCTGTCGGTGACGGTGTGGGCTCACCACATGTACGCGACCGGATCGGTGTTGCTGCCGTTCTTCTCCCTGTTGTCGATGCTGATCGCGGTGCCCACCGGGGTGAAGATCTTCAACTGGATCGGAACGATGTTCCGAGGCTCGGTGACGTTCGAGACGCCCATGATGTGGGCGATCGGCTTCCTGCTCACCTTCACCTTCGGTGGCCTTACCGGTGTCATCCTGGCCTCGCCGCCGCTTGACTTCCACGTCACGGACTCCTACTTCGTTGTGGCGCACTTCCACTACGTCGTGTTCGGCACCGTGGTGTTCGCCATGTTCAGTGGGTTCTACTTCTGGTGGCCCAAGTGGACCGGGCGCATGCTCAACGAGACCCTCGGCAAGTGGCACTTCTGGTTGCTGTTCATCGGCTTCCACACCACGTTCCTCATCCAGCACTGGCTCGGTGTCATCGGGATGCCGCGTCGCTACGCGAGCTACCTTCCCACCGACGGCTTCACCTGGATGAACCAGTTGTCAACTGTGGGTGCGATGATTCTCGGTGCGTCGATGATCCCGTTCTTCCTGAACGTGTACATCACCCATCGCAGCGCGCCGAAGGTCACGGTGAACGACCCCTGGGGCCACGGCCGGTCGCTCGAGTGGGCGACCAGCTGCCCGCCGCCCCGGCACAACTTCACCTCGATTCCAAGGATTCGTAGCGAGTCTCCTGCTTTCGACCTGAACCACCCAGAAGTCGGCATGCCGGTCGGGATCGGCCCGATGAAGGATGCGCCGGAAGCTGCGGTCTACGACAAGTTCGACGGAGAGGTGAAGTAGCGTGAGAACGAGCACGAATGTTTTTTGGATACTGGCCGCGTTCTACGCTTTTTCAACAGTGCTCTACGCCGTGTGGAGCCTGTCGGATCCGTTCCACCACGCAATCGAGTGGGCCGGCACGATTGCCCTCGCTCTGCTCGCGGTCATGTTCGTGTTCATCGCGTTCTACCTCAAGCTGGTACACCGCGGCCAGGGTGCGGAACTGCCCGAGGACATCAGCACCGCGAACATCGATGACGGAGACCCCGAGCTCGGACACTTCAGCCCGTGGAGCTGGTGGCCGATCGCCCTCTCCGCCGCGGTCGCACTGCTCTTCCTGGGCATCGCGATCGGGTTCTGGATCGCCTACATCGGCGTCACGCTGATCGCGATCACCATCGTCGGTTGGGTGTACGAGTACTACCGCGGATATTTCGCCCGCTAAGGGCATCGTGGCAGGCGGTCGGTCCCTTCGGGGGCCGACCGCTTTCGTTTGCCCGCGCCCCCACTGGGCCCACTCCTGTGCCGCTGGGAAGCCACCAACTGGGCCCACTCCTGCGCCGCTGGGAAGCACTGAATATTCAGGAACAGACACCAGCCGC
>CAJDUP010000028.1_pt1 | contig 22907 bp, 22 predicted proteins | sample 7391181 | NCBI WGS metagenome assembly CAJDUP01 (sample SAMEA7055690, study PRJEB34461) | soil metagenome | biome: terrestrial ecosystem; feature: Peninsula; material: soil | place: Antarctica | collected 2016
TCCGACGCTTCGACGGGTTCAGCCACTGTGCCTGAGCGGGAGGTCATGACACCACCAACCTTTCGCCGGGTAGAGATCTGGGGGCGTTGGCCACATCCGTGGCGTACGCGTTGTCAAACAGTTCGTCTGGCGACGGATCGGGGCTGTCTTCGGCAAACTTCACCGCATCATCAACCACGAGATCCATCTCCTGGTCGATGGCGGTCGCCGCCTGGGCATCGAGGTGGCCCGCCTCGATCAGCTGCTCACGGAACGCGGGAACCGGATCCTGGGCCTTGGCCTCTGCGGTGTCGTCGACGGAGCGGTAGCGGGCGGGGTCGACCACTGAGTGCCCGCGCAGGCGATAACTCATCGCTTCGATCAGAGCGGGCCGGCGCTCGACCCTGGCCTGCTCGAGTGCGGCGAGTGCGGCATCGCGCACTTCGATCACATCGTTGCCGTCTACCCGCACACCGGGAATGCGGTAGGCGGAACCGCGCTTGTAGAGTTCTGGTTCGGCCGAGGCCGCCTCGACCGATGTGCCCATACCGAGTCGGTTGTTGATGATGACGAAGACGATCGGCAGATTCCAGACGCCGGCCAGGTTGAGGGACTCGTGGAACGACCCGATATTGGTGGTTCCGTCACCCATCAGGCACATCACCGCCTCGGTTTCAGCGCCTGCCGGGCCGTCCATGCTGATCGCGAGCGCCGCTCCCACGGCTGGTGGAATCTGGCCGCCGACGATGCCGTACCCGCCGAGCATTCGCCGTTCGGCGTCGAACATGTGCATCGATCCTCCGCGGCCGCGGGAGACACCCGTGGTCTTACCGAACAGTTCGGCCATCACCTTGCCCGGTTCCATCCCGCGGGCGAGCGCGTAGCCGTGGTCACGATAGGTGGTGAAAAGATAGTCACGCGGCTGCAGGGCCTCCATGAGCCCCACCACGGTGGCTTCCTCCCCGAGGTTCAAGTGGCAGTAGCCACCAATACGCGCACGGGCATACATTTCGCTGGCGCGTAGTTCGAATGCGCGGATCAACGCCATCTCCCGGTAGAACCCGATGAGGGTTTCGGCCGACTCTTCGTGGCGGTGGCCGGCGACCTGGTTGACTTCAGCCGATGTCACTGGGGCAGAGCTTGGCATTGTGGGCCTCACTTTCTACACGTGATGTCCCTCTCAGCCTAGACCTGTTCACTTCTCCGAAACGGGGTCCGTTGACAGCCGGGGCCAACCAGACGAGAGTGGGCAGAGGGCTCTACAATGCATGCGGCGCCGAGGCCACGGGCCCACCAGCGGAGGTTTGTCATGTCAAATAGCTTTTCTGCACGCAACACGCTCACCGTCGGTGATGCGACCTACGAGATCTTCCGGCTCGACGCCGTTCCGAACTCTGCGCGCCTGCCGTACAGCCTGAAGGTGCTTCTGGAGAACCTCCTTCGAAACGAGGATGGCCACCTGGTCACAGCCGAGCAGGTCACGGCCCTGGCTTCGTGGGATCCGAAGGCACCCAGTGGTTCGGAGATCCAGTACACGCCGGCCCGCGTACTGCTGCAAGACTTCACCGGGGTTCCGTGTGTGGTCGACCTGGTCGCCATGCGCGACGCAATGGCATCCTTTGACGGCGACCCGCAGAAGATCAACCCGCTGATCCCGTCCGAGCTCGTGATCGATCATTCGGTCATCGCCGACGCGTTCGGGTTCGACGGGGCATTCCAGATCAATGCGGAACTGGAGTTCTCCCGCAACAAGGAGCGGTACCAACTGCTGCGTTGGGCGCAGCAGGCCTTCGACGACTTCCTCGTTGTACCGCCCGACACCGGGATCTGCCACCAGGTGAACCTCGAATACCTTTCGCGGGTGGTCTTCACCCGGCCGGATGCGGGGTCAGACGGCCTCACCCAGGCCTACCCGGACACCCTGGTGGGCACCGACTCGCACACACCGATGGTCAACGGCCTGGGCGTTCTTGGTTGGGGCGTCGGTGGTATCGAAGCGGAAGCGGCCATGTTGGGGCAACCGATGAGCATGTTGATCCCGCCCGTGCTGGGGTTCAAGTTGAACGGGGCGCTGCGTGAGGGCGTGACCGCGACAGACCTGGTGCTCACGGTGGCCCAACTGTTGCGCAAAATCGGCGTTGTCGGCAAGTTTGTCGAGTTCTTCGGCCCCGGCGTCGCCAATATTCCGCTGGCGAACCGGGCGACGCTCGGCAACATGAGCCCCGAGTACGGCGCCACCTGTGCGATCTTCCCGATCGACGATGAAACCCTGACCTACCTGCGCCTGACCGGTCGCCCGGACAGTCAGGTGGCGTTGGTCGAGGCCTATGCCAAGGAGCAGGGCCTCTGGCACGACCCGGAGCACGAAGCCGAGTACTCGCAGGTGATCGAGTTCGACCTCGCCAGCGTGGAACCCTCCATCGCCGGCCCGAAGCGTCCGCAGGATCGCATTCCACTCTCGAACGCCCGCCAAGTGGTCGGCGCGATCCTGCACGAGGGTTCGAAGGCTCCGGAAGAGCTCACCGGGCTTGACGAGGCCTCCTCCGAATCGTTCCCCGCCAGTGACCCCATCGCCTACGGCAAGGTCGGGCCGAGCCAACAGCCGATCGATCGCAGCGGCGATGACACGGAGCACGAGTGGCTCTCCGACCCCGCGCCGGTCACCATGCGGGGCGCCGAGCCGTTCACCGTCGACAACGGCCATGTGGTCATTGCAGCGATCACCAGTTGCACCAACACCTCCAACCCGTCGGTGATGATCGGTGCTGGCCTGCTCGCCAAGAAAGCTGTGGAGCGCGGGCTCGCCCCCAAGCCCTGGGTGAAGACGTCGCTGGCTCCCGGGTCCCGGGTCGTCACCGACTATTTCGAGAAGGCCGGACTGACTCCCTATCTCGACCAGCTCGGATTCAACCTGGTCGGATACGGCTGCACCACCTGCATCGGCAACTCCGGCCCGCTCATTCCGGAAGTGAGCCAGGCGGTCAGCCACAACAACCTCTCGGTCAGCAGCGTGCTGAGCGGAAACCGCAACTTCGAAGGCCGCATCCACGCGGAAACGCAGATGAACTTCCTCGCGTCGCCGCCGTTGGTCGTGGCATACGCCCTCGCCGGAACGATGAACATCGACCTGCTCACCGACTCTCTCGGGACCGGCAAAGATGGCGAGCCGGTCTATCTCAAAGACATCTGGCCCACGAGCCAGGAGATCGAGAAGGTCGTGGGTGAGTCGGTCGAATCGGCGATGTTCACTGCGGGCTACGCCAACGTCTTCGACGGGGATGACAACTGGAAGGGCTTGGAGATCCCCAAGGCCCACATGTTCGCCTGGTCAGACACCTCCACGTATGTGCGGCGCCCACCCTACTTCGACGGGATGCCACGTGAACCGAAGCCGCTTGAGGACATTTCCGGTGCACGAGTGCTGGCCCTGCTCGGCGACTCGGTGACCACCGACCACATCTCGCCCGCCGGCCAGATCAAGCGCGATTCCCCCGCGGGCCGTTATCTGGTCGACAACGGCGTCGAGCCGGGCGACTTCAACTCGTACGGCTCAAGGCGCGGCAACCACGAGGTGATGATCAGGGGAACCTTCGCGAACATCCGCCTGCGCAATCAACTGGTTCCCGGGGTCGAGGGCGGCTTCACCCGCCACCTTCCCGACGGCGAACAACTGAGCATCTTCGACGCCTCCACCAAGTACCAGGCGGAAGGAACACCACTTCTGGTCATCGCGGGCGCCGAATATGGGTCCGGATCCTCCAGGGACTGGGCGGCCAAGGGAACCCTGCTGCTCGGGGTGAAGGCAGTGCTCGCCACCTCGTTCGAGCGCATCCACCGCTCCAACCTGATCGGCATGGGCGTGTTGCCCCTTCAGTTCCAGACTGGTGACACCGCGGAGAGCCTCGGCCTGACCGGCGAGGAGACCTATTCGATCACCGGGCTCGCCGGCATGGATGTGCCCCGATCGGTTGCGGTCGAGGTGACCGACGACTCCGGTGAGAAGAGAGAATTCACCGCCACGGTGCGCATCGACACTCCGGCGGAGGCTGCCTACTTCCAGCACGGAGGAATTCTGCAGTACGTGCTGCGCCAGTTGTTGGCCAGCTGACCTAAAAAAGAATGAACACAGGTGTGCAATGTCGAATGAACAATCAATCGTCATAGTCGGAGCCAGCCTTGCCGGCGCGAAAGCTGCCGAGGCGCTGAGAGAGAACGGCTTCACCGGATCGCTCACGCTGATCGGAGACGAGCCTGACCGCCCGTATGAGCGCCCGCCGCTGTCGAAAGACTTCTTGCAGGGATCAACCGAACGGGAGAAGATCTTCGTGCACCCGGAGGGCTGGTACGCCGAGCACGACGTCGACCTCAGGCTCGACACCCGGGTGACCGCGATCGACCGTGACGCCCACACCGTCACCCTGGCGGGCGGTGACCAGCTGCACTGGGACAAGCTGCTGCTCACGACCGGTTCGACGCCGCGTACCCTGCCGACCCCGGGGATCGACGAGGAGCGTGTGTTCTACCTGCGCCGCGTGGCCGACAGCGACCGTTTGAAGGCGATGATCGGCTCCTCCAAACGCATCGTCGTGGTCGGTGCCGGCTGGATCGGGCTGGAGGTGACCGCCGCGGCACGCATCGCCGGAGTGGAGGTCACCGTGCTCGAGATGCTCGACCTGCCGCTGTTGCGGGTTCTCGGCCCCGAGGTGGCCCAAGTCTTCGCCGATCTTCACGACGAACACGATGTGGACCTTCGCTTCGGCGTGAAGATCACCGGCATCACCGCCGGAGTCGATTCACCGGTGACTGTCACCCTGGAGGACGGGCGGACGGTCGACGGGGACGCAATCGTTCTCGGGGTGGGCATCGCGCCGAATGTGGAACTTGCCGAGCAGGCCGGGCTGGCCACGAAAAACGGCATCACTGTCGACGAGCACCTCACCACGTCTGACCCCGACATCTTCGCAGCCGGCGACGTGGCGAACGCGTTCAACCCGGCCCTCGGCAAGAGCATCCGGGTCGAGCACTGGTACAACGCCGTGCACCAGCCCGAGGTGGTTGCGAAGTCGATGCTCGGGATCAAGGCGACGTACGACCGGATCCCCTATTTCTACACCGACCAGTACGACCTCGGCATGGAATACGTCGGCTACGCCGAACCCGGCGAGAGCGACCAGGTGGTGTTCCGTGGGGACAAGGCCAAACGTGAATTCGTCGTCTTCTGGCTCAAGGACCGCCGTGTCCTCGCCGGGATGAATGTGAACATCTGGGATGTGAACGACCAGATCAAAGGCCTGGTCGCTTCGGGCGAGCAGGTCGACGTCGCGCGACTTTCCGACCCGTCGATTCCGTTGGACGCCGTACTGTCCGGCCCGGGTCACTCCTCGGAAGCTGCTGGGAACGGGAAGTGACGACGGGGCATCGTCCGATTGTTCAACCACCCCGAGCCAGCACGAAGCCGGAGGCGCCGGTTCTGGATGCCATCGTTCTGGCCGGAGGAAGGTCGAGTCGTCTCGGAGGCACCCCGAAGTCGAGCCTGCACCTCGGAGGCCGAAGCCTGCTGGCCAGAACGTTGGCCGCCGTGGCGGACGCACGCCTGACCGTGGTCGTCGGTGATGTTGTAGGCGAAGGCGGCACGGTGTTGCGCGCACGGGAGGACCCACCGTTCGGAGGGCCGGCAGCAGGGATTGGGGCCGGCCTCACTGCCTTGGCGCGGGCCACCGAGGAGGCGAGCGACTACATCGTGGTTCTGGCGTGCGACATGCCAGCCGTGGCCGAGTCTCTGGCTTGCCTCAGGCAGGCTCTCTCCGGCAGCCAAAGAACCACGCCAGGCAGCGCCGAGGCGCCGGACGGATTCATTGCCGTGGCCAATGACGGCAGACTGCAACCCCTCGTCGCGATTTATGCCACCGCTGCATTAGCGGCCGTGGTGGCAGAGGCGAACCGGGGTGCTGGACTCACCGGCGCCTCAGTGTTCGGCCTGATCTCCGGGCTCGATCTGCGACAGGTCGCCGTTCCGCCGGGCTCGACCGACGATGTCGATACGTGGCAGGATGCCGCGCGATTCGGAATCGAGCAGGCGGGGATCAGCCCGCTGTCGTAGGAGTCGAGCACGTCATGACGTGCGTCAGTCCTCGGTGGGCAATGAGACCACACGAGCAGCACCCGCGTAGACGACCATCGACTCGCCCCGGAGAAATCCGACCAGAGTCATCCCGACCTCGGTGGCCAACTCGGCGGCCAATGACGACGGGGCCGACACCGCCGCCAGTACCGGAATACCCGCCATCATGGCCTTCTGGGTCAGTTCGAAACTTGCCCTGCCCGAGACCATCAGAACCACTCCAGTCAATGGCAGCCTGCCCTCGGTCACCGCCCAACCGATCACTTTGTCCACCGCGTTGTGCCGGCCGACGTCTTCGCGCATCACCAGAAGTTCGCCGCTTTCACCGTCGAACAGGCCGGCGGCGTGCAACCCGCCGGTCTTCTCGAAAACCTCTTGCCAATCCCGCAGGGTGGTCGGAAAGGTTGTCAGCAGCCGGGAGTCCACCCGCAGAGGGTCCTCGCGCACGTCGTACGCCGACTGGGTGCGCACCAGATCGATGCTCGCCTTGCCGCACACTCCGCAGGAACTGGTGGTGTAGAAGGACCGTTGCAGGCTCGGATCCGGTGGTTTGACGCCGACAGCGAGCGTCACGTCCAGCACGTTGTAGGTGTTCAGCCCCTCAGCCGTCGCTCCGGCGCAGTATCGGGCAGACGCGAATTCGTCGCCTCGCGAGATCACTCCCTCTGACACGAGATACCCAGCAGCCAACTCGAAATCGTGCCCGGGGGTGCGCATCGTGACCGCCAGGGGGGTGCCGCCGACCCTGATCTCCAGGGGTTCCTCCACCGCCAACGCATCTTCCCGAAAGCTGGGTTCGCCGCCGACCAGCAACCTGGTCACCTTGCGTCTCGCCATGAGCCTCGCCATGAGTCCGTCCTACCACTTCCGCTGGTACGCGCCAAGAAGATCCACCCGACCGAACGGCCCGTCTCACTTGAGCTGACGCTTTGATACCTGACCATCCCAAATCGCCTCGCTGTGAATGAGGCGGATGTCAGCTGTTTGCTTCATTTTAGATCAGGCTCGTCGATGATTCGCGGTGCCCGGCCAGGAGCGCAACGGTCAGAACGCTCACCATGAGCCAATGCGCGGACCCCGCCCCGCCACGGGGCGCGTAGAGTTGACTCACGCAGAATCTGTCCGGCACCGGGCACCAGGAGGCTCTATGACCACGCCGAGGATGCCCCACACCGGGCTCCGCACGCCGTTGGTCTCCCCCGGACCGCCGTTGCCACCCGAGCGTCTCGCCCGATTCAGCCGGCAATTGCTGATGCCGGGTTTCGGCGAGATCGCCCAACGTCGCCTTTCAAACGCCCGGGTGTTGGTGGTCGGGGCCGGAGGACTCGGGAGCGCCAGTGTCCCCTACCTGGCCGCCGCCGGCGTCGGCACGATCGGAGTGATCGACTCAGACGTGGTCGAGCCCTCGAATCTGCACCGCCAGGTCGCCCACGGCATGCGCGATATCGGCCGCAGCAAGGTCGACTCGATCGCTGACACGGTTGCCGCGATCGACCCCGACGTTCGATTCCATCGCCATGATCTGCGCCTGGACTCACACAATGCACGAGACCTGCTCGACGGCTACGACCTGGTGATGGACGGCAGCGACAACTTCCCCACGCGCTATCTCACCAATGACGCGGCTGCTCTCGCCCACAAGCCACTGGTCTGGGGAGCCATTCTGCGCTACAGCGGCCAGGCCTCGGTTTCCTGGGCCGATCACGGGCCAACCTACCGCGACCTGTTCCCTTCCCCGCCCGGCCCCGACGAAATTCTCAACTGCGCTGACGGCGGCGTGCTGCCAACGGTCTGCGCGGTGATCGGCGCCATCATGTGCGGCGAGGCGATCAAGATCATCACCGGCATCGGTGACCTGCTGATCGGCCGGGTGACCACCTATGACGCCCTGAGCGGCCGCTATCGCGAACTGGAGTACGGTCGGGACCCGGATGCCGCCCCGATCACTGAACTGATCGACTACGAACTGTTCTGCAGCGGATCGGCTTCCCACACGGCGCACCATGATACGACTGACCGGGCCGATGGCGCCGATGACACGATCGACGTCCAGACGTTGTCCCGGCACCTGGCGAACAGGTCACCGATTCAACTGGTCGATGTGCGCGAGTTGTTCGAGGCGAAGATCGTGTGCCTGCCCGACGCTGAGGTGATCCCGCTCGGCGCCCTGGTGGGTTCGTTGGATCGCATTCGCACCGATGTGCCGGTCGTTGTTTACTGCCACCACGGCACCCGCTCTCGCATGGCGCTCGATCTTCTGCAGAGCCGAGGCTTCAGCAATGTGCAACACCTCGACGGAGGCGTCGACGCGTACGCCACTCGCGTCGATCCTGCACTCCCCCGCTACTGAGCGGTTCGGCGCCGAGGTTTGGGGCGGCGTTTCGGCCACGGATTCGAGACGATCTTCGTTCCTCAGATCCCTCAACCCACGGTGCTCGCCGCGGGCTCCAGTCGGATCACCACGGACTTCGACGACGGCGTGTTGCTGCCTTCGGCGGTGCTCCCCAGTGGAACCAACACGTTGGCCTCCGGGAAGTAGGCGGCGGCGCAACCTCGTGGCGTCGGGTACGAGATCACACGCAGGCCCCGAAGCTCTCGATCCTCATCCCCGGGAAACTCGCTGAATACGTCGACCTTCTGTCCGTCGGCGAGGCCTAGCTCACGCACGTCATCGGGATTGACGAAGATCACATCGCGGCCCTTCTTCACTCCCCGGTAGCGGTCGTTCAAGCTGTAGATCGTGGTATTGAACTGGTCATGCGAACGGATGGTCTGCAGGAGCAGGCGCCCCGGCGGGCACTCCAGGTGCTCCAGCTCGTTGACCGTGATCATGGCCTTGCCGGCGGGCGTCGGGAACGTGCGCGAGTCACGCGGCCCGTGGGCGAGGATGAACCCGCCCGGCTGCCGGATGCGCCGGTTATAGTCTTCGCAATCCGGCACCACCCGGGCGATGTGCTCGCGAATCGTGTCGTAGTCACGCTCGAAGGCGGCCCAGTCGACGGCGACCCGGTCGCCGAGAACGGCGGCAGCCAGCCTGGACACGATGGCCACCTCCGAAAGCATTCCCGAAGCCACCGGTTCGACCTGCCCGCGTGAGGGGCGCACGGCGCAGGCGGTGTCCTCCACCGAGATGAACTGCTCCCCGCCGGCCTGACGGTCGATCTCGGTGCGTCCGAGAGTCGGCAGGATCAACGCCTCGTCGCCCACCACCGCGTGCGACCGATTGAGCTTCGTCGACACCTGCACCGTCAGGGCCGTGTTCTGCATCGCCTTCTCCGCGGCGGCCGAGTCGGAGATGGCGGCCACCATGTTGCCGCCCATGGCGAACCAGACTTTGATCCGGCCATCGCGCATGTCCCTGATGCCCTGCACGCTGTCAACACCGTGCTCGCGAGGCACCGGGAAACCGAACTCGGCTTCGAGAGCATCCAGGAACGGTTCCGGCATCTTCTCCCAGATGCCCATCGTGCGGTCGCCCTGAACGTTGCTATGGCCGCGAATCGGCGATGCGCCGGCGCCGGGCTTGCCGATGTTGCCGCGCAGAAACAACAGATTCATGATCTCTTTGATCGTGGGAACGGCCTTCTTGTGCTGCGTGAGTCCCATCGCCCAGGTGATGATCACAGTGTCGGCGGCCACGTACCTCTCTGCGAGCTCATCGATCTGGGCCACGGTCAACCCGGTCGCGGCGAGCACCTCCGCCTCGTCGAGGTCGTCGAGATGGCGTTCGAACTCAGCCAGCCCCAGGCAGTGGCGGTCGAGGAACTCGCGGTCGAGCACCGTGCCGGGGTTCGCCCTCTCTGCCGCGAGCACCCGCTTGGAGACCGCCTGCAGGAGGGCCATGTCGCCGCCGAGGCGCACCTGCAAGAACTGGTCGGCCAGCTGGGTTCCCTTGCCGACCAGGCCGCGCACCGTCTGCGGGTTCTTGTAACGGATCAGCCCGGCCTCAGGCAGCGGGTTGACCGCGACGATCTGGGCGCCCGCCTTCTTGGCATCCTCCAGCGCGGTCAGCATGCGCGGGTGGTTCGTTCCGGGGTTCTGGCCCATGATGATGATCAGGTCAGACTTCTCGAAATCGTCGTAGCCGATGGTCGCCTTGCCGACGCCGATCGTCTCCCCCATCGCCAGTCCGGTGGATTCGTGGCACATGTTGGAACAGTCGGGCAGGTTGTTGGTGCCGAATGCCCTGACGAACAGCTGATAGATGAAGGCTGTTTCGTTCGAGGTGCGCCCACTGGTGTAGAAGGCGGCCTCGTTCGGTGAGGCGAGGGCGTTCAACCGGTCGGCGATCAGCGCGAACGCGTCATCCCAACTGATCGGCTGGTAGTGGTCCTCCCCCTTCGCCTTGTACACCGGCTCCACCAGCCGGCCCTGTTGGCCCAGCCAGTATTCGCTCTTGGAGAGCAGCTCCTGAATCGGGTGCGTCTCCCAGAAGGAGGTCGGAATGGTGAGGGGAGTGGCTTCCCAGGTGACCGCTTTGGCGCCGTTCTCACAGAACTCGGCGATCTTTCGGTGCTCGGGGTCGGGCCACGCGCAACTCATGCAGTCGAACCCGCCCTTGTGGTTCATCGTGGTGAGCAGCTTCGCGGTTCGCCCCAACCCCATGCCGCCGATCGCAGGAACCATGGAGTGCATGATGCCGGGAATGCCGGCCGCCGCGGTCTTCGGTGCAGTCACTTCGATCTGCGCGTCGCTGACATCATCGATCGGAGCCGTGCCGGTCATACTGTTGGTCCTTCCCCACCGAACATCGCCGACCGCTGATAGGTCGGCGAACGCTTCAACGATCTTCCCACAACTGCATGGCCTAGGCTCAAAGCATGCAGCAATGGACAGCCTTGATCACCGCTGAACCGATCGATGAAGCCGCGGTGAGGCGTGCGGTCGAAGCGCCGGAATCGGGTGCGCTCGTGCTGTTCTGCGGGGTTGTGCGCAACCACGATGGCGGCCGCGACGTGTTGTCGCTGGACTACCGGGCACATCCGGATGCGCAGGACATCATGGCCGAGACGGTGCGCGGCGTAATGGAATCCTCCGGGCTGACAATTGCCGCTGCGCACCGCGTCGGCGAACTCGCGATCGGCGATATCGCCCTCTACGCGGCGGTCGCCGCAGCGCACCGCAAAGAGGCGTTCGACGCCTGCGCAGAGGTGGTGGAGCAGATCAAGCTCACGGTGCCGATCTGGAAGCGCCAGCACTATGTGGGTGGCGTATCCGAATGGGTCGGCCTGTAGGGCGGCCCGTCGCCGCGCTGAACAGGTGGGAGCCAGACGCAGGGTGAGGTCACAGGGTGAGGTCGCCGGGTGAGGGGTCGCCGGGTTCAGGCGTCGGGTCAGCCGCCGGCAAAGGGCGGCAACACATCGACCTGGCTCGACACCGGCCAGTCGAGGTCGCGGCGCACCACCTTGTCGACCAGGAACGAGCCGGTTCGAACAACCTGTTCCATATCGGGACCGTAGCGACGCGTGAGCTCTGCCTTCAGCTCACCGAGGGTTGACCCCGCATTCACCAGGATCATCTCGTCCTCACACCCGGCGGCGTCTGCTGCCGCGGCAAAATACCGAACGTGCACGTTCATCTCGGCCGCAGTCTTTTCGACTACAGCCTTGTCAGCCGCAGCCTTTTCACCCGCGACCTCTTCAACGACAGCTGCGTCACTGGAACTCATCGAAACTCACCGACCTTTCCCGTCTGGGTCTCAGCCCCCAATATAGGACATTTCAATTCTCTTGGGCCCGGAGCCCTTCGGCCGGGTCGACCGGGTCGCCATCTCCTCGCTGCGCTGCTCGGAGTACCGGTCACCGCGGGCGCGCCACAGGTGCGCCAGCACGGTCGAGAGCTCGTCGTCAGAGCATCCGCCACGCATCAATGCGCGCAGGTCGTGGCCATTCGTGGCGAACAGGCAGGTGAACAACTTGCCTTCGGTGGACAGTCGCACCCGGCTGCAGGTTCCGCAGAAGGCCTGGGTGACACTGGAGATCACCCCGACCTCTCCGCCACCGTCGGCATACCGCCAGCGGGCAGACACCTCACCGGTGTAGTTCGGGGCCACTTCCTCAAGCGGCATCTCGGCGTGAATGCGACGGATCACCTCGGCTGAGGGAACCACCTCGCCCATCTTCCAGCCGTTGGTCGTGCCGACATCCATGAACTCGATGAATCGCAGAATGTGGCCGGTGTCCTTGAAATGGCGCGCCATCGAAACGATGTCGTGGTCGTTGGCACCCTTCTTCACCACCATGTTGATCTTGACCGGGCCAAGGCCAACCGCATCGGCGACCTCGATGCCGTGCAGTACGCGCTGCACCGGGAAGTCGATGTCGTTGATCGCACGGAAAGTGGCATCGTCGAGTGAGTCAAGCGACACGGTCACCCGGTTGAGCCCGGCATCCTTCAACGCCTGCGCCTTCTTGGCGAGGGCTGAACCATTGGTGGTCAGCGCCAGGTCGAGCGGCCGGCCGTCGGGGGTGCGCAGCTCCCGCAACTGGGCGATCAGTTCCTCGATGCCGACGCGCAACAGGGGTTCACCACCGGTCAGGCGCAGCTTCTCCACGCCGTGGGCGGCCGCAACGCGAGCGACGCGGGTGATCTCATCGAAAGTGAGCAGCATCTGTTTCGGCAAGAATTCGAAGTCGCGACCGAAGATCTCTTTCGGCATGCAGTAGACGCAGCGAAAGTTGCACCGGTCGGTGACCGAGATGCGCAGGTCATGAAGGGGCCGCCCCAGCGCATCGTTCACGATGCCGGTCGGCGCCTCGAGTTCGGCCGGAATCTGGGAGACACGGGTGAAGAAGCGAGGGCCGTCGCGCCGCGGCTCGATTATGACCCGTTCTTTCATCACGCACCAGCTCCCTCCGAAGACTCCCTACCGTACAGTGTGCACCTGAACTGTCCGTCCGAGGCGAAAACCCCGGTGGTACGCTCGAAATGAGGGCTGTCGCGCAGCGGGTGGAGAACCTCACCTCGTACGACAGCTGATTTGGTGCCATGGGCCCGGTCTCGTCTTGGGATTCACGTGCGCTGTGGCCACTAACACGAGGAGAACGTCATGCCCATCGCAGTACGCACAGCGCAAACAGTTTGGGAAGGTTCGCTCGCCTCGGGCAGCGGCACCGTCACGGGCGCGACCGACGCCCTGGGCACCCTGCCTGTGACGTGGGCGGCGCGCACCGAGCAGCCCGGAGGTAAGACGAGCCCGGAGGAGCTGGCTGCGGCAGCCCACTCATCCTGCTTCTCGATGGCCCTTTCGCTCGCACTGGGCGAACACAAGCTCACTCCGACGAAGCTGACCGTCGAGGCCGCGGTGACCCTCGACGAGGTCGACGGGGTGCCGACGGTGGTCTCTTCCGCGATCACGGTGAACGGAGAGGTTCCCGGAACGGATGCCGCAAGTTTTCAGGGCATCGTCGACGAAGCCGCCGGGATCTGTCCGATCTCCCGGTTGTTCGCCGGTGCCGACATCACGGTTTCGGCCACTCTTCAAGGCTGAGTCAGGCGTCGGGGCTCAGCCGGCGCGCACGTGTGCCAGCGCGAGGCCGACCGGGATGCTCACAACGAGCACTGCCACCAGAATGACGTAGGTGAAACGCAACCCACCACGTCGTTGACTTCCCCGCGCCCCCATCCAGAACAGTATGAGCGAGAGGACGATGGCAGCCCCGCCGGCATCAACGAGGAATGGCTGCACGATGAAGGTTCCGGTGATCACCGCCGCGTTGCCCAGGTTGAATGCGAGCAACTCGCCGACCACACGTCGCCGGCTGGGGTTCTCATCGGCCAGTTTGGACTGCCCGTAGCCGAGACCGATCTGCGCCGCACCGCCGATCAAAACCAGATAGGCGACCAGCCACATCGTGCGCTGGCTCGGTGCGGAGGCGGTTGCCGCAGAGATCAGACCTCCCACCACGACGAACAGCATTCCGAGAGTGATGAATATTCGTTCGGCGGTCTGTTTCTGCATGACTCCATGCTACGAGCGCACACCCGCCGGCCGGCCGGGCTGAGCGCCCACGAGAGCGACTGGGACGGCCAGATGGGTTTTCAGCGTTCAGCATTCGACGCGACATCGCCTTCGGGAATGCGATCACGGCGTGGGTCGAAGGGCGGCGGTGGCGAGAACAGTTCGCCCACTCGATGCGGCCCTGGGCGCCATATCGACCAGCGCGATCTGCGTCAGCACGAGACGGTCACCGTCGTGCGCTCGACTGCTGTTCTTGATGGTGATGTGCGGCCTGAACCCGGAGCCGGTGAACGCTCGTTCGTCGGGAGCCGCGGCAAAAGGTCGGACCGCTGCCACCAGCGCCCGGTGCATCGCATTCAGCTGTTCGTTCTCCTCGACGAGGGTCACGGGAACATTGTGGCGTCGGCCGAACATCGCGTCCGGCCCGGCTGTGCCCGCGATGGCGGGCACCGCCTGGGCCACCGCTGACATCGCCTCAGCAATCTCACTCGCGGGAGCCGCAGTCGCGAATGGTGGCAGCACGGTGACGTGCAGCGGCCAGTCCGACACGGCGAAGCTGTCGCCGGTGCGCAACGGCACCAGCGGCAACACGATGACCAGGCGTGTCAGCGGTCGATTCTTGGAGTGGAAGTTCGCGGGGGCACGGCGGTGACGAGGAATCCGCGCGCTCCCTCGCCCCGCACGATCAGGCATGACTCACGGCGTGGCCGGGTGGATCGCCACATCGCCAGGCGCGACACTGAGGTGCACGCAGCAACCCGGTTCAAGGTCGAGTGCCGCCACCTCGACCGCGGTCAGTTCGGCCAGAATACCGGCCGGGTCGTCGGTGCGGATTCGGATGCCTCCGCTCACCGGCTCGAGCGCAATCACAGTGGCGGCCCATCGGTTGTCCACGGCTGGGAGTCGGGGAGCGTCAGGCGCACCGGGCGATGAAGGCGCAGCCGAGGCCGATCCCGGTGCCTCGCGAATCACGTCGGCGCGTTCGACCCTCACCGCCGCCGGGCGAAAGACTCCGTGCACCACTCCACCAGCCCGCGCCGGACTCCCCGCCGGCGGCTCCGCCAAGTTTTCACTCGGCGCGCCGGCGCGGCTCCTCGCCGAGACTCGGGCCGGCGAAACGTGCCCCTGCAGCAACCGGCCGTCCGACAGCCTCATCGCGGTGTTGCCCTCTGGGGTGGCGGCCGTCAGCTCGCCGGCAGCCATGACGCCCGTCACCAGGTTCACGCCGACAAGATCGGCGACGAAGCGGCTGCGCGGCCGGGCCAGAACCTCGGTCGTCACACCCTGGTCGACGATTCGCCCGTCATCGAGGATCACGATCCGGTCGGCCAACACGATCGCGTCGAGCACATCGTGGGTGACCAGCACAGCGGCCGTGCCGCTACGCCCCAATTGCTCGCGCAGAAGTAGTCGGATCTGCGGAGCCGACTGTACGTCGAGCGCGGCCATCGGCTCATCCAGCAGCAGCAGCGACGGATGGGCGGCGAGTGCCCGGGCAATCGCTACCCGCTGTTGCTGGCCGCCGGAGAGCTGGGCGGGCCTTCGTTCGGAGAACTCGGGCAGCTGCACCGCCTGGAGCCAGTCGAGTGACTCCTTCCGCGCCGTGGCCTTCGGCACTCCCTGGGCGCGGCGCCCGAATGCGATATTCTCCATCGCGCTCAAGTGCGGGAAGAGAAGCGGATCCTGACCGAGCAACCCGATCCCCCGATGCTCGGGTTCCACCTGCACATTGGGGCGGCCTGCGCCGGGGCCCGCCTTCGCGCTCTCCCTTCCGGCATCGCGATGGCTGAGCACTCGGCCGGCAGCTGTCACGGTGCCCGACTCGAGAGGGAGCAGCCCTGCCACGGCGTGGAGGAAGGTCGACTTTCCGCACCCGTTCGGCCCGAGCAATGCAACGATCTCCCCGGGCTCGACCCGCAGTCGGACATCCAGCACGAAGTCACCGCGCCGCACGAGAATCGAGGCGTCAAGCGCCGCGGCATGCTCCTCTTCGGTCACGGTCGCAATCATTTCACGTTCCGGCGACTCGCCGACCGCTCTCTGCGCGGCCCCTGCTCGCACCGAGATGTGCGCCACCCCACTCATTGCGGGGCTCCACGCCAACTTCGCATCAGCAGCAGAATGACGATCGCGACCACGACCAACAGCAGCGAGAGCGCAACCGCGGAATCCTGGCTGACCCCGGCTCCGTTGAATGCCGTGTAGATCGCCAACGGCATGGTGCGGGTGACACCGGCGGCGTTGCCGGCGAACAGGGCGGTGGCCCCGAACTCCCCGAGGGCGCGCGCGAAGCAGAGCACGGTTCCGGCGAGGATCCCGGGGGTGACCAGCGGCAGGGTGATGCGGCGGAACACCGTCCAGCGGCCCGCACCCAGGGTGGCGGCCACCGATTCGAATCGGATGCCCGCGGTGCGGAACGCCCCTTCGACTGAGATCACGAGGAACGGCAGTGCCACGAACGACTGCGCGATCACCACGGCCGCAGTCGTGAATGGAATGCGAATGCCGAACCCGGCGTCGAGCGCCGCGCCCAGCAGCCCGTTTCGTCCGAGCAGATAGAGCAGCGCGATACCGCCCACGAGCGGCGGCAAAACGAGCGGAAGCGTTGTGACAGCACGCAGCACACCGCCGACCTTGCGGCCGCTGCGTGCGATGACCAACGCCAGCGGGATGCCCACGATGAGGCAGATCACGGTCGCGAGCGATGCCGTCTTCAGCGAGAGCAGAAGAGCACTGACCGCTTCGGGCGACGTGATTGCAGACGGCACCGTTCGCCAGTCCACTCGCAGAAACATGCCAAGGATCGGCAGGGTCAACAGGGCCAGCCCGATAACAGCCGGAATATAGAGCAGCCTCGGAATCTTTCCAGAGGCTACCGGGGTGTGGCGCAAGGCGCTGGACATCACGGTTTTCCGAAACCGTAGCCGGCAAGGATCTGCTGGGCTTCATCCGACAGAACGAACTGCACGAAGGCGTTTGCCACGATTGGGTTCGGTGCGTGCGCGAGCACAGCGATCGGGTAGCTGTTCGCCGCTTTCTCCGCACTCGCAATCGGCACGCCGTCGATGGCGCCATCCGCCGCACGCACATCAGTGGTGTAGACGAGCCCGGCATCTGCTTCACCCAGTTGCACCTTGGTGACGACCGCCTTGACGTTCTGCTCCTCGCTCACCGGGGTCAGATTCACCCCGTCGTCTGCGAGCAAGGTGTTGGCCACCGCGCCGCACGGCACTTCGGGTGCGCAGAGCACGACCTGCAGGCCGGGGGCGACCAGATCGGCCAGCGAGGTGATGTTCTTGGGGTTGCCGGGCTGCACCGCGATCGCCATCGTATTGCTGGCAAAGTCGGTCGCAGGCCCGGCGAGAACGCCCGCCTCGTCGGCCTTGGTCATGTTCGCCTGGTCGGCCGCTGCGAATACATCTGCGGGTGCCCCCTCGGTCAACTGTGTGACCAGGGTCGATGAGCCGTCGAAGGTGATCGGGGGGATGGTGACCCCGGGATGTTGCGCCATGAACTCATCAGCCAATTGGGTGAAGCTCGCCGTGAGCGAGGCGGCAGCAAAAATGGTGAGGTCACCGCGGAGTTCATCGGCGGCCGGCGGAGTCTCGACGGCCGGGTTCGGAGACACCGGGGCGTCGTTCGACGGTGCAGACGCCGCCGAGCAGCCGGAGACCAGCAACAGGGCTGCCGCGGAGGCGATAATGGCGAGACGACGGATTGGGGTCATGGGGTCACTCCTGTTGGGTCTCGACGATGACCATGGTGGCCTTCACCACGGCCACTGCGCGAGACCCGACCTCGAGGCCGAGATCGCGCACGGCTTCACTCGACATCAATGAGACCACCCGGTTGGTGCCGCACTGCATCTCGACTTGGGCCATCACGGTGTCAGAAAGTATGCCGGTGACAATGCCCACGAACCGGTTGCGTGCGCTGCGGCTCACCTGGGTGCGGTCTTCGGCGGCATTGGCCACCTCCTGGGCGCGCGCCGCGAGGTCGGCGCCGAGGATCACCTGCCTGCCCGAGGCGTCCTCCTCAGCCGGAACCAGTCCGGCGGCGATCCACCGCCGCACGGTGTCGTCGCTCACACCGAGCAGTTCAGCAGCCTCACCGATCCGATAATGCGTCATAACCACGACGATATCATCGCGAATGCGGGAGAAACCATCCCGATTGTCGGGAAACTCGGATACGACACGACCGGTGCGGATGCCCAGCGTAGAACTTCCCACCGGCCGTGTGGGATCCAGCCCGGTGCGAGACTCTCGGAGCCGCAGATCTCGCCGGGCCTGGGGAAGCCGGAATTCGGGTGAGATTCTCTGACTGCATGGCTCACCGCATGGCCCTTCGTGCCCCTTCACGACACACTGAGGGCGTTGCGATAGATTCAGCGGAAACCCCGATTGGGATTCATGAAGAGACGGAGTCGGATATCGCGCAGCGAACAGTGCCACGGACACCGGCGCGCAAGCTTGTCCTGTGGGACTTGGACTACACCCTGCTCGACCCGGCCGGGTTTGGCCATTCGTCGATAGATCTGGCTTTCAAGAGACTGTTCTCGGAAGACGCACCGACAGATATCTCGTTCGCCGGCCGCACCGACCGCGCAATACTGGGCGATCTCATCCGCAAGGGCGCCCCTGGGCAGGAAACTCGTCAGGATGAGCTTCAAGAGCTCGTTGCGGCGCTCGTTGAGCAACGGAACGAGACCCTGCTGGAACATGGCGGAAGGGCACTTCCGGGGGCCCTCCGGGCGCTTGAACGTCTCAGCACAGAAGGCGGAATCATCCAATCTGTACTCTCCGGGAACCTTCGGCGAATCGGCAGGATCAAGGTGGACAGTATCGGCGCGTCGGCCTACCTGGACCTCGATGTGGCGGCATTCGGTGATCACCACGAGATTCGGGCCGATCTGGTTCGAATCGCTGCCGCGGCCGCCGAAGCAAAATATGGCCAGGTTTTCGGGGGCCAGGACATAGTGCTGATTGGCGACACTCCGCTGGATATCGAGGCCGCGCTGAATGCCGGCGCGAACGCGATCGGGGTTGCGAACGGTGGCTTCAGCGTCGCCGAACTGGCTGCCGCCGGCGCAACGGTGGCTTTGCCGGATCTGCTCGATTCCGAGGCCATTCTGGCCGGCGTCCTCGGCACTTGTCGATAGCGGCCCGGGGACGGCCGGAGAAACCGCTCACGGGGATACTAGGGTGGGAATCGTGAGCAATTCAGATAGTCATCCGCACGTCTCCTCCACGGGCACCGCAGCTGCACACATCGGGCTTCCCGCCCCGGGAACACCGGTGTCGATCGAGGACCACCTGGCAACCATCCTCGCCACAGTGTCGACCACAGAACCTGCTCGGCTCCCGTTGGCGGAAGCCTTGGGGCTCACCCTCGCCGCCGACGTGAACGCACTGGTGCGGGTGCCCGGCTTCGACAATTCCGCGATGGACGGGTATGCAGTCATCGATACCGATGTGGCCACCGCCAGTGCGGAGTCGCCCGTCACCCTTCTGGTGGTCGCCGACCTCGCGGCGGGCACCGACGAAGATCCGTTGCTCGTGCCCGGGCAGGCAGCCCGGATCATGACCGGTGCTCCGATGCCGGCGGGAGCCACCGCCATTGTGCCCGTCGAAGACACCGACGGCGGTGTCGAGACGGTGACAATCACACGCCCGGCCGCGGCTGGGGCTCACCTGCGCCTGGCCGGGGGCGATGTCGAACCGGGCGGGCTCGTGCTGACTGCCGGCGACGAGGTCACCGCCCGCCACATCGCCGCAGCCGCCTCGACCGGGCACGCCGACCTCTGGGTTCATCCGGCACCGCGGGTGGGCGTGTTGTCGACGGGCAGTGAATTGGTGAAAGCCGGGGATCCGCTCAAGCATGGCCAGATCCATGATTCGAATTCTCTGATGCTCGCCGCTCTGGTCACCGCCGCCGGGGCGACGGCGGTGCACCTGGGCACGGTGTCTGACGACGAGGCAGAATTCGAGCGGATACTCGCCGACAACGCCCACCGGGTCGACGCCTTTCTGCTCTCGGGCGGGGTGAGCGTGGGCGCGTACGACGTGGTCAAGGCGGTATTGTCCCGGGTGGGCTCGGTACGTTTTGTGCGTGTACCGATGCAGCCGGGCAAACCGCAGGGCTTCGGCGTGTGGGCCGACGGCACCCCGATCTTCGGGCTGCCGGGCAACCCGGTGAGCGCCTTCGTCTCGTTCGAGGTGTTCGTCAGGCCGGCTCTGCGCACGATGATGGGCTGCCGCGAGCCGCAGCGGGCGCTGGTACCCGCTGTTGCTGCAGTCGGCTGGCGCACCCCGCCGGGTCGCAGGCAGTACATCCCCGTCACCATTCACGCGGAGAATGGCGTATCACCCGCGGTGCGCCCTTCGGCGGCTGGCGGGTCAGGCTCCCATCTTGTGGCGAGCCTGGCTGCTGCTGATGCCCTGGCGATCGTCGACGCCGACGTCGACGAGGTTCGCGCGGGAGACACCGTCACTGTCATGCTGGTGTGACCATGACCGATCCCGCCACCGCCCCTGACCAACCGTTCACCCACCTCGACTCGGCGGGCCGAGCCCGGATGGTTGACGTCACCGCGAAGATTCCGACAGTGCGCGAGGCCAGTGCGACCGGTTTCGTGCGGTGCAGCGCGGCCGTGATCGAGGCCCTGCGCTCGGGCACCGCCCCCAAGGGCGATGTTCTGGCGGTCGCCCGGGTTGCCGGCATCCAGGGCGCCAAACGCACGGCGGAGATCCTGCCGTTGGCCCATGTGATCGGCGTGCACGGGGTGACCGTTGACCTCGACGTGCGCGACGACGGGGTGTTCGTGGCCGCGACTGTGCGCACGGCCGATCGCACCGGGGTCGAGATGGAAGCCCTCACCGCAGTGGCGGTCGCAGCCCTCGCCGTGGTCGACATGGTCAAGGGAATGGACAAGACAACCGTGATCGAAAACGTGCAGATCACGGCAAAGTCGGGCGGACGGTCCGGCGATTGGACCCGGCCGGCCGACGCGTAGCCCGCCTGCACCGACCGCCGTTGGCCCAATTCGTTCGAGTGTCCTCAGCGTGGCAGTGCGCATCCAGTGACGACAGGGGCACCCCCCGGTATCGGTGACCACGTAAGAGCGGTCCTTGAAGGCCCGGGTGCGTCAGTGGTCGCGGTCCTTGAATGCCCTGGTGCGTCAGTGGTCGCGGCCGTCGAGTTGGTCGAGAATGTGCCCGACCAGCGGCAGCAGCACCTCGAGGCCTTCCTGCACCGCTTTCACCGAGCCGGGTAGGTTCACCACGAGCGTGCGGGAGTCGTCGCCGGCGATGCCGGCAAGCCCGCGGGTGAGCACAGCCATCGGCGCCTTCTTGGCCCCTTCGCTGCGGAGTAATTCGGCGATACCGGGAAGCTCTTTCGTGAGCAGCGGCCGCGTGCCCTCCGGGGTGAGGTCGGTCGGGCTGACGCCGGTGCCGCCGCTGGTCACCACGAACCGGGCCCCGTCACCGAGTGCGGCCTGGATCGCCCCGCGCACGCTGTCGACGCCATCGGGAACGATTCGCGCCGCCGAAACCGCGAACCCGGCCTCCTGGAGAAGTTCAACGGCGCGCGGCCCTGACGTATCCGCTCGTTCGCCGCGTGCACTGCGGTCGGAGACGGTGATGACAACCGCGGTCTTTGGTTCTGAGGTGTCCATGGCTCCACCGTATCCGTCCGGCCTCACGTCTGTATGCCGCGCGTCTGTATGCCGCACGTCTGTATGCCGCGCATTCGACATACTGTAGAAATCTTCAGGCAACGCGCTTAGGCTGGACGCATGACTGCCCAGCCGATTGAACTGAAGACCTCCGCCAACCAGCCTGCACCGGCAACATCCGGATGCGCGTGCGGTGGCACCGACGATGAAGCGCTTGTTCTGGACACGCGGGTGATCCCGCACGCGATCCGGCACGCGACGATCTTCGGTGCGCTCGACTCGCTGGGGGTGGGCATCACCCTGGAACTGGTCGCCAACCACATGCCGGCGCCGTTGCTCGCCCAGCTCGAGCAGCGCCAACCCGGTCAGTTTGACGTGGAGTTGGCTGAAGAGGGCCCTGAGGTCTGGCGCCTGCGCCTCACCCGCACCGGTCGCTGACCTTCCTATTCAGGCCGCTTCGTCAGGCCGCTTCGTCAGGCTGCCTCGTCGGGTCGCCCCATCTGGAGGCGTCATCAGGTCGCCTCATCAGGTCGCCTCATCAGGAGGCCTCATCAGGAGGCCTCATCAGGTCGCCTCATCAGGTCGCCTCATCAGGTCGCCTCATCGGGTCGCCTCATCTGGAGGCCTCATCAGGAGGCCCCAGTCGGGCCGAGTCCGGGAGAGCTCGTTGGCGCGTGAGCGCTCCGGCTGAACGCCGAGCAGACGTCTTCGGCTGCATACCTGCGAGCAGAATCTTCGCTGGAGCAACCTGTCCTCCACAGCACGCCTCCACTGCGGTTATGCACAGCATAAACTTGTTCTGACCAGCACTTTCAGCTCTAACGAGAATGTCGGTGGCTGGTGCTTGAATGAGAGCATGAACACCCCGACCAGTCAGCTCGAGACGATCAGCGAACAGCTCGCGGCCCTCACCGCCGGGGGTTCCGTCGCTGGGGGTTCCGTCGGTGGGGGTTCCTTCGGTGGGGGTTCCTTGGCTGGGGGTTCCTTTGCTGGTCTGTCTGGTGACGACTTGCTGCAGGTCACCGGGGCCATCGAGCAGGCCGGCCGGCTGGTGGATGCCCTCCGGGTGACCGCGGCCGCCGAGATCGGTCACCGGTCCCGGTACGAGCTCGGCTCCGCCGGGCTTTCCGCGCAGAAGGGCTGCCGCAACGCGGCGGACCTCATCGAGC
>CAJDUP010000029.1_pt1 | contig 22465 bp, 18 predicted proteins | sample 7391181 | NCBI WGS metagenome assembly CAJDUP01 (sample SAMEA7055690, study PRJEB34461) | soil metagenome | biome: terrestrial ecosystem; feature: Peninsula; material: soil | place: Antarctica | collected 2016
AAAATTCCGGCGTCGCAGCCTCCCTGTATGACGTGAACGTCACCGATCCGGATGGCAGGCTGGTCGACCGATCCGGCATGGGCACCGAAGACGTTGCGCAGATCACGCGGTTGATGAAATCAATGGCTCGGATGCGAGCGGCCGAGGAGGCGCTCTCGAAGGCCTCGCAGAAATTCATGCAGCTCAGTGAAATCGAGATGCGCGCGATCCACTACCTGATCGTGGCGGCGAATCAGAGACAGGTCGTGACGCCCGGCGCGATCGCCCATCACCTCGGGATCACCAGTGCCTCAACCACCAAGCTGCTTGACCGGCTCGAACGGGGAGACCACATTGTGCGAAGCCCCCACCCGACCGATCGGCGCTCGCTGTCGATCAGCGTCACCGAGGAGACCCACGCCGTTGCCCGCGATACCGTGGGCCGCACGCACGCCAACAGGTTCATTGTGGCGGCGGCGCTGGCGCCGGCTGAGCGAGAAGTAGTGATCAAGTTCCTCGATGAGGTTGCCGAGCGAATGGCCATTCGTGACCAACCCTGGGCGAGCGGATCAGCCGCCCACTGATCCCTGTTCCGTTCGTGATTTCAGGGGTTGTGCAATTCACCGCGCGCGATCGAGTCGGCGGAATGAGTCGGATTATCGTCGTACGGCTCCTCCGCGATATCCACAACCGAGTAGCGGCTCACGTCGGTTTTGGTGGGGATCTTGGACAGGTGGGCATCACCGTCGGCGGCGTTGGCCGGGACAATCGCGGCGACGACGGAAAAGTTGTGTTTACGGCCTCCCGCTGTACACTGCGAAACACTGAAACGCGACGACGAGGTGTCGGATGAATGGACAAGAAGGCCCGTCGGCGGTGCCCGGCGGTGTGACGATAGTTTTGTTCCGGGACGACCTGCGGGTGGCCGACAACCCCGCACTGAGCGCTGCGATAGACAGGGGTGCACCCGTTCTGGCGCTGTATGTCCTCGATGAACAGTCACCGGGAATCCGCCCGCTGGGGGGTGCCGCAAAGTGGTGGTTGCACGAGAGCCTGCTGTCGCTGGAGCGGTCGTTGGGCGATCTCGGCGTTCCACTGGTCCTGCGAGCCGGGGCGGCGGGGAAAATCGTCCCCGAGGTGCTGGCGGAGGCTGACGCCACGGCGGTGATGTGGAACCGGCGATACGGACCGGGAGAGATCGCGGTCGACACAGGGTTGAAGTCGAAGTTACGATCCGATGGTGCAGAGGTCGAAAGTTTTCAGGCGTCGCTGCTGTTCGAACCGTGGACCATCCGCACCGGCACAGGAACCCCGTATTCGGTTTTCACGCCGTTCTGGCGTGCGTGCCGCAGTGGGGGTGAGCCACGCCACCCGATGCCTGTGCCCCGAGCGGTTTCCGGGCCGGCCCCGATCCTCGCCTCCGAATCTCTGGAGTCATGGGCGCTGCAGCCGACCAGCCCGGACTGGGCGGAGGGGCTGCGCGCCACCTGGACACCGGGCGAAGCGGCGGCGCTGGAGCGGCTGCACGGCTTTCTCGCCGACGATCTCGAGGACTATGCCGATGGTCGGGACATCCCGGCAGACCCGGTCACCTCGCGACTGTCACCGCACCTGCGGTGGGGCGAGCTGAGTGCCCACCAGATCTGGCACGAGGTCGGCCAGATCCGCGCCGGGCTCTCCGCTTCGGCAGCCGAGGGGGCAACGAGGTTCCTCACGGAGATCGGTTGGCGGGAATTCGCCTGGCACGTGCTCTTCCACTTCCCGAAGCTCGTCGATGCCAATTGGCGGGCGGAGTTCGACGACTTCCCGTGGCCGACACTCGATCGTCGAGCGCTGGTCGCGTGGCAGAGCGGCCGCACCGGCGTGCCCCTCGTCGATGCCGGAATGCGCGAGCTCTGGCACACGGGGACCATGCACAACCGGGTTCGGATGGTTGTCGCGTCATTTCTCACCAAGAACCTGCTGATCGACTGGCGCGAGGGGGAACGGTGGTTCTGGGACACCCTCGTCGATGCAGACGCTGCCAGTAATCCGTTCAACTGGCAATGGGTGGCCGGCTCCGGCGCCGACGCGGCACCATATTTTCGGGTGTTCAATCCGGAGCTGCAGGCGAAGAAGTTCGACCCGCAGTCGGCATACATCCGAGCCCACGTGCCTGAGTGGGGTTCAGAGGCGTACCCAGAGCCAATGGTCGACCTCGCAGATTCACGGCGAGCCGCGCTTTCGGCCTATCAGAGTCTCAAACAACGCACGCAGGAGAGGACATACGCATGAAATCTGTTCTGGTCACCGGGGCAACCGGATATATCGGCGGGAGACTTGTCCCCCGACTCTTGGAGGCCGGCTATAAGGTCACTGTCCTTGTGCGCTCGCCGCAGAAACTGGTGGATGTGCCCTGGGCGGGGCAGGTTTCGGTCATCGAGGGCGACCTGACCGACCCGATCGCCGTCACCGCGGCCTGCGAGGGCCAGGACGTCTTCTATTATCTCGTTCACTCGATGGGAGCCAAGGGGAAATTCGAAGAGATCGAGACTCGGGCGGCCCGCACGGTGGCCAAGGCGGCCGCCGACGCCGGTGTCGGGCGGATCGTCTACCTGGGCGGCCTTCATCCGGAGGGCAGCGACCTCTCGGTGCACCTCCAATCACGGAAGAAGGTAGGCGAGATATTGCTCGCGTCGAGTGTGCCGACCGTGGCATTCCAGGCCGGGGTGGTGATCGGTTCCGGTTCCACGTCATTCGAGATGATCCGACACCTCACCGATGTTCTTCCCTACATGCCTGCGCCCAAATGGGTGCGCAACTTCATCCAGCCGATCGCAATTCGCGACGTGATGTACTATCTGGTGGCTGCTGCTGAAGTGCCGTCGTCGATCAACCGAACTTTCGACATCGGCGGCCCCGATGTGCTTCGCTATGGTCAGGTCATGAACGGCTATGCGCTCGAGGCCGGTCTCGGGCAACGCCACATCGCCTCGCTGCCCGTGCTCACTCCCTGGGTTGCGTCACAGTGGGTGAACCTGGTCACGCCGATTCCTCGGAATATTGCGGTACCCATTATCGCCTCCCTGCAGCATGACTGCGTGGCGAGCGAACACGACATCGATGGCGTCATTCCACCGCCGCCGGGGGGGCTCACGGGCTACCGCAAGTCAGTTCGTCTCGCCTTGGCAAAGATGGAGGCCGGCGAGGTGGAGACCACCTGGCAGAACTCATCTGTGCTGGGCTCCCCCAGCGACCCGTTGCCCAGTGACCCGAACTGGGCCGGGCACAAGGTGTTCATCGACTTCAAGGAGCGACGTTCGGAGGCGTCATCTGAAAAACTGTGGACGGTTGTCGAGGGAATCGGTGGCGCCAACGGCTGGTATTCGTTCCCTTTGGCGTGGGCGCTTCGAGGCTGGCTGGACAAGCTTGTGGGTGGGGTGGGATTGCGGCGCGGCCGCCGGCATCCGCAGAGACTTCAGACGGGGGAGGCTCTGGATTTCTGGCGGGTGGAGCGTCTGCAACGCGGCCGGCTCCTGCTTCTTCGCGCCGAGATGAGGCTGCCCGGTCGGGCCTGGCTCGAGATGCGGGTTGTTCCAGATGGGGCCGGCGCGCTGTACCAGCAAAGAGCCATCTTCTTCCCCAAGGGTCTGTCCGGACGGTTGTACTGGTTCGCGATTCTGCCCTTTCACTCAATCATCTTCAACGGCATGGCGAATCGGATCACCGCCGCGGCGATGAAGGGAGTGTAAGGCGATGACGGGAGTGTAATACGAAAAATATCGGCCATCGGAAGGAACACTAATTAATTTAGCTTGCTACTAATACATGCTAGGTTATAATTTTCCTAGGCTAGCGAAATTGATTTCATCACGCGATTCCGGCTGGTAGGAGTGGTCTTATTCGATTGAGCCGAGATGAACAAGTGAGAGGAGAACGTTGATGCATGTCAGTTTCGAGCAGAACGCCTCCATCGATGTAGGTGCTGAGATCCAGCGCAACATCGACTCGTTCTTCGATCAGCGCATCGAGATCGCCAAAGGTCTCGGTGGCCAATATGGAGCGCTGTGGCAGGCTGCTCGTCAGGCGAGCGAGGGCGGAAAGAAGCTTCGCCCGGCTCTCGTGGTGAGCGTTTATCGGGGGTTCGCCGGAAATGAGATCACCCACGCGGTAAGCACCGCAACCGCGTTCGAGCTTCTGCACACCGCGTTCTTGATGCATGACGATGTGATCGATCAGGACACCGTGCGGCGAGGACGACTCAACATCGTCGGCTCCTTCGCCGAGGTCGCGGCTGGTCGCGGAGCGTCGAATGCAGATGCGCTGCTCTGGGGTCAGGCGTCTGCGATACTCGCCGGGGACCTGCTGATCCAAGCAGCGCAGTCCACTCTGGCGCGCCTGCCGATTTCTGAGAATCAGCGATTGGCGCTGCTCGACCTCTTCGACCATTGCGTGTTCGTGACCGCGGCTGGCGAGCTCGCCGACGTCGCGTTCGCGACCGGGGCAGAGAGCCCGGACTTGACCGACGTGCTTGCGATGGCGGAACAGAAGACCGCAAGCTACTCATTCGAGGGCCCGCTGCAGGCAGGTGCGATCTTGGCCGACGCTGGACCGGACGCACTGAAGGTCCTGGGTGAGTTCGGGCGGCTGGTGGGAACCGCGTTTCAACTCCGCGATGACATCCTCGGTGTCTTCGGAGATGAGCAGGTAACCGGTAAGAGCGTCGTCAGTGACCTTCGTGCGGGGAAGATCACCGCTCTGGTCGCCTACGCGCTGCGGAGCAATCATGCGGACGACCTGAAGCAGCTTTTGGCGCGGGCGGAAGGCGTCGACGCCGACGGCGACGTGGTGCGGGGAATCCTTGAGCAATGTGGTGCGCGGATTTTCGTCGAGGGCCTCATCGCCGACCACGTCCACCGGGCGGTTGATTTGCTCGAAACACCGGCACTGCCGGCTTCGCTTCAAATCACGCTGCGGGATGTCGCCCGCCGTGCGACGGAGAGACTGCGATGACGACACAACGGCTGCACGCGCAGACACATCCCAACCTGGCCCTGTACACCCTGACCGCGCAAAGAAGCTCGGCGCGAGTGATCAGCGGCTACTCCACGTCGTTCGGCATGGCCACCAGGTTGTTGCACAAGAAACTGCGGCCCGGCATCCAGAACATCTACGGCGTTGTTCGCGTCGCTGACGAGATCGTTGACGGGGCGGCGTTCGAGGCCGGTCTCGACCTCGATCAGCAACGCGAACAGCTCGACGGCTTCGAAGCCGAGACCCTCAAGGCATTGGAATCCGGCTACAGCACGAACCTGGTCGTGCACTCCTTCGCGGCCACCGCGCGTGCGACAGGGATCGGGCCAGAGCTGATTGTCCCATTCTTCGCCTCCATGCGCCGCGACCTGAGCCCGGTCGCCTTCACGGAGGAGGAGCTGTGTGAGTACATCTACGGCTCCGCCGAGGTTGTGGGGCTGATGTGCCTCAAGGTATTCCTGCACGGGAAGAACCCCAGCGATGACGAGCGTCGTCGCCTGGAGCACGGAGCCCGCCGACTCGGTGCCGCTTTCCAGAAGATCAACTTTCTGCGCGACCTGTCCGCAGATTGGGAGGTGCTCGGCCGCAACTACTTCCCGTCGGTGAACCCTGCCCGGCTGACCGAAGCCCAGAAGCACGAGCTCATCGACGACATCGATCGTGACCTGGACGTCGCGGCCGAAACCATTTCGGGCCTGCCACGCGAGTGTCGGCCCGCCATCGCCGCCGCCCACGGCCTGTTCAGCCGTCTCACTCGCCAACTCCGAGTCACTCCAGCTTCTGACCTGCTTCACCATCGGACGCGGGTCAATAATGTCGCGAAAGTGGCGATTCTTTTGCGAACTTCGACCGGCAGAGTCATCCGGAGCACCTGGTGACCGCCCCCACTACGGGCACCGCCGTCGTCATAGGTGGCGGCATCGCCGGCCTGGCAACGGCGGCGCTTCTCGCCCGCGAGGGCTACCGGGTGACCCTGGTCGAAGCGCGTGGTGAACTCGGTGGGCGTGTGGGCAGTTGGGAGCGCGACGGGTTTCGTTTCGACACCGGCCCATCGTGGTACCTGATGCCCGAGGTGTTCGATCACTTCTACCGGTTGCTCGGAACCTCGACCGCGGAACAGCTCGATCTGAAGAAGTTGGATCCGGGCTACCGCGTCTTCTTCGAGAAGCACCCTGAACCTGTGGACATTGTGGCCGACATGAACGCGAACATCGACACGTTCGAGCAGATCGAGGCCGGGGCCGGCAATGCACTGCGACGCTACCTTGCCTCGGCGACCGACACGTTCCATATTGCCCTGCAGAGCTTCCTCTACAGCACGTTCGAGTCGTTCCGACCGCTGGTCACTGGGCCCGTACTCACGCGCGCCGGGCGACTGGGCCGGCTGCTGGCTCAACCGCTGGATCGCTTCATTGCCCGGTCCTTCGCGGACGTGCGGCTGCGGCAGATCCTGGGATACCCGGCCGTCTTCCTCGGGTCATCGCCGTCAATGACTCCGAGTCTGTACCACCTGATGAGCCATCTCGATCTGAAGGACGGCGTCTACTACCCGGCCGGCGGTTTCACCGAGGTGATCCAGTCGCTGGTGCGCCTGGCCGAAGCAGAGGGAGTCGAGATCCTCACCGAGGCACGCGCCTCCGCGATCACGACGATCACCACGAGGCAGTCACCTCGCCCGCACGTGACCGGGGTGGAGTTCACCGATTCTGACGGGGCTGCCAAGCGGATCGCCGCCGACCTCGTCGTCTCCGCGGCCGACCTGCATCACACCGAGACCACCCTGTTGTCGGAGAATCTGCGCAGCTATCCAGAGAAGTGGTGGCAGACGAGAGTTGCCGGTCCGGGTGCCGTGCTCGTCTATCTGGGCGTCAGCGGATCGCTGCCGGAACTCGCCCACCACAGCCTCTTCTTCACCGAGGACTGGGCAGATAATTTCGGACGCATCTTCAACGAGCCGACCTCGGTGCCTTCACCGGCCTCGGTCTACGTGTGTCGGCCCAGCGCCACGGACTCGACTGTCGCGCCGGCTGATCACGAAAATCTCTTCGTGCTCGTCCCGGTTCCGGCCGACCCCGGTATCGGCCGCGGCGGGGTGGACGGTGGCGGTGACCGAAAGGTCGAGGAGGTCGCCGACGCGGTCATCCGCCAGCTCGGAGACTGGGCGAGGATCCCTGACCTGGCTGAACGAATCGTCGTGCGCAAGACCGTGGGACCGGCCGACTTCGAGGGTGAGTTCAACTCGTGGAAGGGCAGTGCGCTCGGGCCCGCCCACACCCTGCGCCAGAGCGCCTTCCTCCGCGGAAAGAACGCATCGGCCACGGTTGATGGGCTCCTCTATGCCGGCGGAACCACCGTGCCCGGAATCGGGTTGCCGATGTGTCTGATCAGCGCCGAACTGGTGATCAAAAGGTTGCGGAACGACGTGAGCGCATCCGCGCTGCCGGAGCCCCTGTGAGCGTTCTCTACCTGGCGTTCCTCCTTGCGTCGATCGGTTGCATGGCACTGATCGACTGGCGCTACCGACTGTTCTTCTGGCGCGATGCGGTGCGAGCGACGCTCGTGCTCAGCATCGGCCTGGTGTTCTTCCTGATCTGGGACTTCGTGGGAATCGGTCTGGGGATCTTCGCCATCGGTGAGACCACCATCATGACGGGTATCGTGTTGGCGCCGGAGCTTCCCCTGGAGGAGCCGGTCTTTCTGCTCTTCCTCTGCTACCTCACCATGGTGCTGGTGATGGGCTTCCACAACCTTTTCACGCGTAGGGAGAGGAGCCGGTCGTGACCTACGTGTGGCTGTGCGTCATCTTCGTGCTCGTCGCCCTCGCGGTGTTCCTGGTGGCCTGGCTGAGCAGTGGCCGCCCGCGGCAACTCGCGAAAACCTGGTGGCTGCCGATCGTGGCGGCCGGGGTCGTCGTGATGGTGCTGACAGCGGTCTTCGACAATGTGATGATCGGTACGGGCCTGATGACCTACGCCGACACCCACATCTCAGGACTGCTCATCGGGGCTGCACCATTGGAAGACTTCACCTACCCGCTGGCCGGGTTGCTTCTGCTGCCGGCGTTGTGGCTGCTGTTGGGCAGGGGACGCGCCGGTGAGCGCTGAGGCGGCAATGATGAATGCCGATGACGCACCCGGACGTGTCCGGCAACTGCTCACGGCATCCCGGCCGATCAGTTGGATCAACACCGCGTACCCGTTTGCTGCTGCCTACCTGCTCACGACCGGGCGGGTCGACGTCGCCTTCGTGGTCGGAACGATCTTCTTCCTGGTGCCGTACAACCTTGCTATGTACGGCATCAACGACGTGTTCGACTATGAGTCAGACCTCGCCAATCCGCGAAAGGGCGGATTGGAGGGGGCGGTCCTCGACGGAAGCAACCACCGGCTGACCCTGTGGGTCGCGGTGACAGCCTGCATTCCGTTCATCGTCTCTCTCGTGCTGCTCGGAGACCCGGCGTCGTGGGCGGTGCTCGCCGTCAGCGTATTCGCTGTGGTCGCCTATTCCGTTCCGGGCATGAGATTCAAGGAACGACCGTTCCTGGACTCGGTGACCTCCAGCACCCACTTCGTCAGCCCGGCCGTCTACGGATTGGTGCTCGCAGGCGCACAGTTCACCCCCCAACTGTTGGCGGTGGTGGGGGCATTCTTCCTCTGGGGCATCGCCAGTCATGCATTCGGCGCCGTACAGGATGTGATGCCCGACCGGGCAGGAAACATCCAATCCATCGCGACCGTCATGGGCGCGCACTGGACCGTTCGCTTCTCCATCATCGCCTGGGCAGCCGCAGGAGTGCTCATGCTCGTCACCGAGTGGCCCGGCCCCCTGGCGGCTGTGCTCGTTCTGCCCTACATCGCCACTGCCGCGCCCTACTTCTTCGTCACGGATGAGAACTCGGGAATGGCCAACCGTGGCTGGAAACGCTTCATCTGGCTGAACTACACGGTCGGATTCCTTGTGACGATGCTGCTCATCGCCTACGCACTCGAAAGGATGTGAACTCACATGGCACAATTCACGCAGCACACACGGCAACCCGGCGAAACACTTTCAGCCCAGCCGCCCGCTGACGCCGGGCCGAACATCGGCGACCGCATCCGTCAGGTCACGGTCGCCGTCTGCATGGTGGCCGCCGTCGCTGGATCGCTTGTCGGATCGGGGGCACTCGGCGGCACACCGATAGCCGAAGCCGCCGGTGGCGCCCTCGGCGCGGATGCCACATTGATCGCTCCTGCCGTGCCCGCATTCTCAATCTGGAGTGTCATTTACCTCGGCCTGGTCGCCTACACGGTGTGGCAATTCCTGCCCGCCCAGGCCGCGAGTGGCAGGCAGCGCAGGCTCGGCTATCCGATCGCGGCATCCCTCGTGTTGAACGCGGCGTGGATCCTCAGCATTCAGGCCGGCTGGCTCGCGTTCAGCGTCGTTGTGATCGTCGCACTGCTTGCGGTGCTCGCCTGGATCTTTGTGCTCTATCGACGCACGCCGGGATCCGGTGTCGTCGAGGCCGTGGTCGTCGACGGTGTGATGGGTCTGTATCTGGGCTGGGTGTGTGTGGCGACCGCCGCGAACATCACCTCATGGCTCACGGCCATCGGGTTCTCCGGCTGGGGGATCCCTGCCGCCGCGTGGGCGATCACGGTCGTGGCCGTGGCCGGACTGGTCGGAATCGGGCTGGCGGTCGCCGGTCGCGGCCGGCTGGCGCCCGCCGTTTCACTGTGCTGGGGGCTCACGTGGCTGGCATATGCCCGTCTCACCGGCGAACTGCTCTCCACCCCCACCGCGATCACCGCGATCATCGCGGTGGTGGCCGTGCTGACTGTGACCGTCCTGTGGCGGCTGCGGGCCCAACAGGTGACCGCATGACCTCCGCGCGCCGCCGCTGGGCGGGACTGGTCTTCATCAGCATCGCCGTCGCCCTGATCATCGTCGATTCGACGATCGTCAATGTGGCCATCCCGTCGATCGTCAACGACCTGCACATCACATCGACCCAGGTGCAATGGGTGCAAGAGAGCTACACCCTGGTCTTCGCCGCACTCCTGCTCGTGTTCGGAACCATCGCCGATCGTTACGGTCGTCGGCGCATCCTGCTGGTCGGCGTGGTCATCTTCGCCGCAGCCTCGGTGTTCGCCGCTCTGGCGCAGTCGGGCGACCTACTGATCGGGGCGCGGATCATCCAGGGAATCGGCGGCGCGATGGTTCTGCCCACCACCCTCTCCTTGATCAACACCACCTTCAGGGGCAAGGAGCGCGGGATCGCATTCGCCGTCTGGGGATCGACAATCGGTGGAATGGTTGCGCTTGGTCCATTGTTGGGCGGCTGGCTCACCACCTACTACTCGTGGCGGTGGGCGTTCGGAATCAACGTTCCACTCGCACTCGTCATCGTCGTCGGAGTGCTCGTCTGCGTGTCCGAATCCAGAGACTCGGGCCCTGCGCGCCGCATCGACGTGGTCGGCGCCATCCTGTCAGTGGTGGCCAGCGCCGCCCTGGTCTTCGGGTTGATCGAGGGTCGCAACTATGGGTGGTGGCTGGTCAATCCGAGCTGGGACCGCGCCCTCGCAAATGGATCCTGGCCGTACGCACTGTCGCCGATCCCCCTGGTCTTCGTCCTGGCTGTTGGTGCCGGAGCGGCATTCGTCTGGTGGGGCGTTCATCGCGAGCGGGCCGGAAAGTCGACGCTGCTCGCGTTCGCGCTGTTCAGCATCCCCTCCTTCCGCAACGGCAACATCGCGGCAATGATCGTCTCCCTCGGAGAATTCGGCATCATCTTGTCGCTGCCGCTGTGGTTGCAGAATGTGCTCGGCTACGACGCCCTCCAGACCGGTTTCGTGCTGCTCGCACTGGCCATCGGTTCATTCGTGGCCAGCGCGCTGTCTGGGGCCTTCGGACAGAAGGTGACCCCGGTCACCATCGTGCGCGCCGGCATAGCCGCCGAGATCGTGGGTGTGACCGGGTTGGGCTTCGTCATCACCGCGAACGCCTCCTGGCTGACGATCGTGCCGTTCCTGTTCGTCTACGGGATCGGAGTGGGACTGGCGACCGCGCAATTGACCGGTGTGGTTCTCGCCGACGTTCCGATGGACCAGAGCGGTCAGGGCTCCGGAACAGCGAGCACTGCCAGGCAGATCGGCTCCGCGCTCGGTATCGCGATCCTCGGCACGGTCCTGTTCGTCTCCACGGGCGCCGCCCTCGACGCGCAGCTGTCCGACCTCGGAGTTCCTGAAGCCGCGCGCAACGAGACCGTGGATGCCGTGGTGGTCAGCGCCGGAGGGGCAATCCCCGGCCTGGAGTCCCAGGGGGCGCCAATCGTCGATGCGGCGCGAGACGCGTTCAGTGCGGGTACCCGCAACTCCGCGTTCGCCGCATCGGGCTTCCTCGTGCTCGGTCTGCTTGCGACCATTCGATTGTCCCCGCGAAAGATTTCTGGCACGGAACGTGCAGAACGCGAGAAGATTGCGAGCAAGGCAAAGGCCAATAACGAGGAGCCCACGTTTCATGACCCAGATCTCCAGGTCTCAGATGCAGTAGCGGCACACCCCCACCAGGAGGAATCACCATGATCGATCGGCGCAGGCTACTGCTGATACTCGTGAGCGCCGTGACCGCGGTCTCGCTCGCCTCGTGCGCGACAAGCCTACCCAGCGCCCCGTCGAGCCCGGCAACCGGGCCGCTGGCCAGCGAAGCGCCGGGCGGTGAAGCGCCGAGCGGAGAGATAACCCTCTACACGTCGGAGCCGGAGAACAAGATCACCGAGGTGATCCAGGCGTTCAACGAGGACTACCCCGATGTGACGGTCAACCTCTATCGAGCGGCCACGGGTGAACTCACTGCGCGCATTGCCTCCGAGCAAGAGGCCGGGGGAGTGCGCGCCGACGTTCTTCTGGCCGCGGACGCGCCCACGTTTGAGAAGTTCAAGGTGCAGAACCTCTTGGCCAAGTTCGTGCCCCAGGATGCGAACAACCTCCTGCCCAGCGTCGTGGACCCGCAGGGGTACTACGTGGGCACCCGGATCATACCCACCATCATCGCCTACAACACGAACATGACCCTGGCCCGGCCCACGTCGTGGAAAGACCTCACTGACCCGATCTACCGGGGCAAAATCGCCATGCCCAACCCAGACGTCTCCGGCGCGGCCGCATTCAACACAGCGCTGTGGCTGGACACTCCGAGCCTCGGCGAACCGTGGTTGAAGGCATTGGTCGCCAACGATCCGTCCGTGCTGCAGAGCAATGGGCCGGTTTCGCAGGCGATCGCGGAGGGCCAGCCCCCGCTCGGCATCGTGGTCGACTACCTGGTGCGCGACCTCGCCGCCAAGGGATCGCCGATCGGCACCATCTATCCGTCCGAAGGGGTGCCCTACATCAGCCAGCCCGCCGCAGTCTTCGAATCCGCCGCGAACAAGCCGGCGGCTGAGGCGTTCGTGAGTTTTTTGATCTCCGAAAAGGGGCAGAAACTCGCCGTCGCGCAGAACTACCTTCCCGTTCGCGAAGATGTCGGAACTCCAGGAGGCGCCGTTCCCCTCTCGGAGCTCACCCTTCTCGAGCCTGATATCGCGGCTATTGCCGCGAAGCAGGACGCTGCTGTGAAACTCTTCAATTCGCTGCTCGACGGGTAGGGCCTGCAGCGGTGCCAGAGAAATGATGCGCAGCCAGGTTCCTGGGAACGGCCCCGGAATCCTCACCCTGCGGGCCGTGGTGCTGGGCTGTCTCGCCGTGACGTTCGCGCTGCCCATGGTCGCGGTTGTAGTTCTGGCATTGAACCCGGGCGTCGTCTCTGCGCTGGTGGGCCGGGATGTGCTGCAGGCCGCGATCAACAGTGCGGTGACGGCCGGGGTGAGTGGTTTGCTCGCCACTACGATCGGCGCGGGCCTGGCCGTGCTACTGGACCGCACCGATGTTCGAGGCCGACGCCACCTGCGGTTGCTCTACTTCAGCCCGTTCCTGGTTCCCCCATTCATCGGCGCGATCGCCTGGCTCTCGCTGCTCGGGCCATCGGGCGATATCACCCAGGCAGTCAGCGGGCTCGTGGGCAGCTCCGAGCCCGTCTTCTCCCTCTACGGTCCCGTGGGTATCACCGCGTTACTCACGATCCACTCCTACCCGGCGGCGTACATCATCATCTCTGCGTCGCTCAGGCGCGTGCCCACAAGTCTCGAGGAAGCGGCGCGGCTGGCCGGTGCCGGTCGGCTGAGGACTCTGCGGGATGTGACGTTGCCGCTCATCCGCCCGGCGCTGATAGCCACATTCACGCTGACAGCGGTCTCCAACCTCTCTGACTTCGGGATTCCCGCGATACTCGGACTTCCGGTGCGCTACTACACACTGTCGACCCTGATCTACAAATATCTGGTCTCCTCCGTGCTCGACAACCCGTTGCAGGTCGTCGCCGCAATCGGCCTGGTCCTGCTTGTGGTCGCGGTCATCGCCGTACTGGTTCAGCGCAGACTGTCGCGTTCTGTGCAATTCGAGGCTGACGGGGGCGCGCCGCCAGTCATAGAACTCGGGGGCAGCCGCACGCCGGTTTCTGTGGTCAGCTGGGTGGTGGCCGCGGTGATTGCCCTTTTCCCGCTGATAGCCCTGCTGAACCAGTCATTGATACCGGCGCCGGGTGTCCCACTCACCTGGCAGACCATGACGTTCTCGAACTTCGCTGACGCGATCGCGTATCCGGGCGCGTTGAACGGCATCATCAACAGCGTGGTCCTTTCGATCTCGGCCGCGCTCATCTGCGGCATTCTCGGTCTGGCGATCGGCAGTCTGATCACTCGCACGCGCAGTCGCACAAACGTGCTGATGGACCTCGCGTCAACCCTGCCCCAATCCATTCCAGGGTTGGTCATCGGGGTCGGCTGGATCATCGCGGGGATCTGGGTCGGCCTGTACAACACCAGCTGGGTGATCCTCGTGGCCTACGTCACCGCATTCGTGGCTTTCGTGGTGCAATCGGTGCGCGCCCCTCTTGCCGCGGCATCCGACAGCCTGGAGGAGGCGGCCCGCATCTCCGGCGCTTCTGCGGTGCGCGCGATGATCGACATCAGTTGGCGTTCCGCCCTTCCCGCCGCCGCCGCCGGCGCACTGCTGGTGGCGCTGACCGCGGTACGTGAGCTGACCATCTCCGTGTTACTGGCGGCTCCCGGCACGCGTACGCTCGGGGTGGTAATTTTTGATCTCCAACAGTCCGGGGATTTCAGCGCGGCGGCCAGCCTCTCCCTGCTCGTGGTCATTGTGGGGCTGCTGGGGCTCGGGGTCGTGGCCTCCCGCGGCGATGGTGTGGACCAGTCAGCACAGAAAGCGGTTCGGTCTTATGTCAACAATTAGGCTCGATCGGGTGAATGTCACCTACCAGGGGACGAGCACCGGCGTGCACGATGTGACCCTCGAGGTCGCCGACGGTGAGTTCCTCGCTCTGATCGGGCCGAGCGGCGCCGGCAAGACGACCCTGCTGCGGGCCATCGCCGGATTCATCCGGCCGCAATCCGGCACCATTCACATCGGCGACCAACTGGTCTCTGGGCCGGCCACCTGGCTGCCGCCGGAACGTCGGAGGCTCGGAATGGTGTTCCAGCAGCACGCCATCTGGCCGCATTGGACGGTCGGGCAGAACGTCGCCTACCCGCTGAAACTCCAGAAGGTGCCGGCAGCCGAGAGGCAGGGCAGGGTTGCGGACGCCCTGGCTACAGTGGGACTGCCCGGTGCCGAGGAGCGCCGGCCGGCGACTCTCTCCAGTGGTCAGCGCCAGCGAGTGGCCCTCGCCCGTGCGCTCGTGACGAGACCCGCTGCTCTGCTGCTGGATGAGGCGCTTTCCAGCCTGGACGAGCCTCTGCGCCACCGACTGCGAATGGAGCTGAAGGAGCTCGTCACCGATTTCGGCCTCACCGTCCTGCACGTCACCCACGACAGATCTGAGGCGCTGTCGCTGGCCGACCGCATCGTGACCCTGAACAACGGGTCGGTTGAGCAGGTCGGCAGGCCTGAGGAACTGGTCGCTAACCCGACCAGTGAGTTCATGGCCACGTTCCTGAATGATGCGACGATCGTGGCCGGGCGTCTGGTCGAATCGGCGGATGGCGGCCCCGAGTTCCACGCGGATTTCACTGGTGGCCGCTTGCCGGTCGAACGGATCGAACATGAGCAATCAGCCTCGGGCGCCGGAACGCTGGCCATACTGCCGAACGATGTGCGAGTCGACGGGGCCGCATCGGCGACGACGAGTGTCGGCACCGTCAAGTCGGTTCTCTTCGATCGCGCCGGCTACGATGTCGTGTTGGGCTACTGCGGGCAGGACCTTCGCATCGAGGTGTCGGGGAGGCGCCCGCTCGTGGGGGAAACGGTGAACGTTTCGGTTCTTCGCGGCTTGTTCTTCGCCGCACCGACCAGCGCGGACAGCCCGGCGACGGCCGATCCGGCTCGGCCGAGGCTGCGTGTTTGAGTTGTCTCACGCCGTGTTGAGCGAAAAACCGGCAGGTTCACATCTCCACCGAGGCAGAATCCCCCGCTTCCGGCTGTTCACCCGTCACCTTGGCCTTGAGCATGCTCACCAAGGTCACAACTCGGCCTGGGCTGTCCCAATACTGCGCGGACTGGGCCGCGACGTGGATCAGGATGACTGAAGGATCAGTGTCACCGTCGGTGAACCAGGCCTCCGTGAAGGTGTTCCACAATTCCTTCTTCTTCGCCTCATCGCGCACGACCTCGGCCTTGCCTGCGACAGACAGCCATTGGGACGAACCCGAATAGGCCACGTTGACGCTGGGGTTCGCCTGCAACTGTCGTACAGCATCCGATTCGGCTGACGCCAAGAACCAGCAGTCGCCGTCGTACTCAGCGTCTTGAACTGTCATCGGGTGAGCGTGCAGAGCGCCGTCTGTGTCGATGGTGGTCAGCATTGCAATGCGCGTGCTTTTCATGATCGACCGGATTGTCTCCAGTTGCTCAGGTGTCACGTGATCTCGAGATGTCATCTTGATCTCCATTTCTTCAGCGGACGCCGACGGCCACGACAGGGGAACCGATTTCGGAATCGGCTGCGGGCATTTCCCTGGCTATACGGCCGGCCTCTGCGATCAGCGTAGCCACGATCTCCGACTCGGGGACGGTCTTGATAACTTCTCCCTTGACGAAGATCTGGCCCTTGCCGTTACCGGCGGCGACCCCGAGGTCGGCCTCGCGTGCCTCGCCGGGGCCGTTGACGACACATCCCATCACAGCGACTCGAAGTGGGAACGTAATCTCTTTCAGGCCCTCGGTGACCTCGTCGGCCAGTTTGTAGACGTCAACCTGGGCCCGACCGCAGCTGGGGCAGGAGACGATCTCGAGCCGTTTCTCGCGCAGACCCAGCGACTGCAGGATCTGGAGGGCCACCTTGATCTCCTCCGGTGGAGGAGCGGAAAGCGACACCCGGATGGTGTCCCCAATACCCTCAGCGAGCAGTATGCCCATCGCCGCGGCGCTTTTGATTGTTCCCTGGAACGCCGGCCCGGCCTCGGTCACCCCGAGGTGCAGGGGCCAATCACCGCGCTGGGCGAGTAATCGATACGCCTTCACCATGACGACAGGATCATGGTGCTTCACAGAGATCTTGAAATCGTGGAAATCGTGTTCCTCGAACAGTCGCGCTTCTTGCACCGCGCTCTCCACGAGGGCCTCCGGGGTGGCCCGTCCATATTTCTCAAGGAGCTTCGGATCCAGCGATCCGGCGTTCACTCCGATTCGGAGACTTACCCCGGCAGCGCGGGCACGACCCGCGATCTCGCCGACCTGGTCATCGAACTTTCTGATGTTGCCCGGGTTCACGCGCACTGCAGCGCAGCCGGCATCGATGGCGGCATAGACATAGTTGGGCTGGAAGTGGATGTCGGCGATCACCGGGATCTGGCTCTTGCCGGCGATGGCAGCCAGAGCCTGCGCGTCTTCCCGTGTGGGCACAGCAACGCGAACGATGTCACAGCCGGTGGCGGTGAGCTCGGCGATCTGCTGCAGGGTGCCATCGATGTCGGTCGTTTTGGTCGTCGTCATGGATTGCACGCTGATCGGTGCGCCGCCGCCCACGAGTATGTTTCCCACCCTGATCTGGCGGCTCGCGCGACGGGGAGCGAGGGTTTCGGGGACTTTGGGCATTCCCAGGTTGATCGCGACCACGACCGCAGTTTACGCGGTGCGGCCTTGAATCTTGTGGGTGACGGCTCCGCTGCGAAAGCCGTGCACGCAGGTGCGTCGCATGCGGGGCGAACTGCCGCAGTGGTGATTAGGCTGAACCCATGACGGATGACGTGGTTCAGCAGGCACAGAACGCGGCCGCCGCAGCAATTGCGGCGGCCGCGAAGGCGCAGGAAGAGGCGGAAGCCGCGGTGCAGCGCGCCCAGGAGGCAGCCGCGCAGGCGCAGGCCGCCGCCGAGGCCGCGGCCGAGACCGCGGGTCGCGAGCAGTCGGTAGTTTCGGAGCAAGGAGCCGCGCAGCCCGCCCCGGCGCAGCCCACCCCGAACCAGCCCATGTCGGCAGAGCCCGCCCCGGTAGAGCCCGCCCCAGCAGAGGCGCCATCGGCAGGCGGAGAGGCACCAACCGCGCCCCAATCTCCCGCTCCAGAATCTGATACGACCGCCGGCCCGCTCAGTGACGAAGCTGTGCAGAAGATCGCCGACGGATACGCGTTCGCCGGCAGTGCGCTTCAGATGGGGGCCCTCGTCAACGGCGATGCTCGCGCCGACGTGCAGGTGCGCATCCCGCTGGGCATGCTCAACAGGCACGGGCTGGTGGCCGGCGCCACGGGAACAGGCAAGACCAAAACCCTGCAGGTGCTCGCGGAGCAGCTCTCCGCCGCCGGGGTGCCGGTCTTCGCCGCCGACATCAAGGGAGACTTGTCCGGGATCGCCTCACCCGGGGCAGGCGGCCCGAAGCTCCTGGCGCGCACGCAGTCGATCGGGCAGGACTGGCAGGCGGCGGCATCGCCGACCGAGTACTTCGCCCTCGGCGGGCTCGGTCAGGGCATTCCGATCCGGGCGACCGTGTCAGGATTTGGCCCGTTGCTGCTCTCCAAAGTCCTGGGTCTCAACCCCACCCAGGAGTCCAGCCTTGGCCTGGTCTTTCATTACGCCGATACAAAGGGTCTGCCGTTGCTCGACCTGGGCGACCTGCGCGCCGTGCTCACCTACCTGACCACCGACGAAGGCAAGGACGAGTTGAAGGATTTGGGCGGCCTTTCCCCCGCCACCGTCGGGGTGATCCTGCGGGAGCTGATCACCTTCGCCGACCAGGGCGCCGATGTCTTCTTCGGGGAACCCGAGATCGACACCGCCGACTTCATCCGCACCACGGCCGACGGCCGCGGAATCGTCAGCCTGCTTGAGGTGCCCGGTGTGCAGGACAAGCCGGCCCTGTTCTCCACCTTTCTGATGTGGCTGCTTGCCGATCTGTTCAATGACCTGCCCGAGGTGGGCGACACCGATAAGCCGAAACTGGTGTTCTTCTTCGACGAGGCCCATCTGCTGTTCCGCAACGCGTCGAAGGATTTCTTGGAGTCGATCACTCAGACGGTGCGTCTGATCCGGTCGAAGGGCGTCGGTATCTTCTTCGTCACCCAGACCCCGAAAGATGTGCCCAACGACATTCTGGCCCAGCTCGGTTCGCGGGTGCAGCACCAGCTGCGGGCACACACCCCGGATGACGCGAAGGCACTGCGGGCAACCGTGTCGACATACCCCACCTCCGGCTACGATCTCGGGCAGGTGCTCACCTCGCTGTCGATCGGTGAGGCGATCGTGACGGTGATGAACGAGAAGGGCGCACCCAGCCCGGTCGCGTGGACCAGGTTGCGTGCCCCGCAGGGGTCGATGGACCCGACGCCGGAGGCGCAGATTCAGGCCACCATTTCGGGATCACCGCTACTTCCCAAGTACGGCACCGCGATCGACCGCGATTCTGCCAGGGAGATGCTGGCTCGAAAGATGGACGCCGCTGCAGCGGTCGTTGAGGCGGCACGGGCAGCCGAGGAGCAGGCGAAGACGCAAGCGCAAGCTGCCGCGGCCCAGGCGAAGGCGGCAAAGGATGCTGCTACAGAGCAGGCCAAGTCACAGAAGGCGGCCCAGGCGGAGTACGACCGGATCCTCCGCCAGACCGCCTCCCGTCAGACGACGAAGCGCACGACGACAACCCGGCAGCAGAAGTCCCCGCTCGAAGAGGCATTGGGGTCGCCGGTGGCGAAGAGCATCATCAACGAGGTGGTGCGTGGAATCTTCGGCACCCGGCGACGCCGCTAGCCGGAACCCACGTACCTGAGCCATGAAAGCACTGCAGTACGATGCCTACGGCGTGCCACCGCGCCTGGTGCAGATTGAAGAACCCACCTGCCCGGTCGACGGCGTGCTGGTGCGGGTTGAAGCGACTGGACTCTGCCGTTCCGACTGGCATTCCTGGCAGGGGCACGACCCGGTCGAACTGCCGCAGATTCCGGGCCACGAATACGCCGGGGTGGTTGTGGCCGTTGGGCCCACCGTGCGCCGCTGGCAGGTCGGCGATCGGGTGACGGCCCCGTTCGTGCTCGGCTGCGGCGCGTGTGACTACTGTCTGGCCGGCGAGGCCCAGGTCTGCCCGGATCAGCGCCAACCCGGGTTCACCGATCAGGGGTCGTTCGCCGAACTGGTCGCGGTTCCGGTGGCCGACTTCAACCTGGTGCGACTCCCGAATGCCGTTGATTTCGCCACAGCCGCATCGCTCGGCTGCCGGTTCGCCACCGCCTACCGCGCGCTGAGGGTGCACGCGCGGGTGGCCGCCGGACAATGGGTGTTGGTGGTCGGTTGTGGCGGGGTCGGGCTCTCCGCCGTCATGATCGCGACGGCTCTCGGGGCGCGAGTGATCGCGATCGACCTGTCAGCGGCGGCGCTCAAGCGTGCCGGTGAGTTGGGCGCGGAAGTGGTGCTCGATGCCGCAGACGACGCCGCAGTTCGGGCCGAAGTGATTGCGATCACCGGGGGTGGGGCACACGTCGGCATCGACGCCATCGGGCATCCGAACGCCGCCCGCACCAGCATCCACTGTCTGCGTCGGCGGGGCAGGCATGTGCAGATCGGCCTGCTTTTGGGCGAGGACGCGCTGACGGCCCTGCCGATAGACCGGGTGATCGCCCTGGAGCTCGAACTGTACGGTTCGCACGGGATGGCCGCAGCCGACTATCCGGGCATGCTCGAGCTTGTGGCATCCGGGGAGCTACGCCCCGACCTGCTCGTCAGCCGCGTCATCGGGTTGGCCGACGCGGCCGATGCCTTCATGGCCATGGGGGAATCGGCCGGCGCCGGGATCACCATCGTCGCCCCCTGCGGCACTGGTGCCCTTGGGTCCTGAGGGCCTGCGGTCTTAGGGCCTTGGGATCCTGAGATCTTGAGACGAGGGGACGCTCTGCAGGTTCACTCGATACGATTGAGTCGTGACTGCCCGCACGAAGTCTGCCGCATCTGCGGAGCCGAGACTGCAGACCAGTTCACAGGTCAACGGCAGGGAAGGCGCGGAACCGATCAAGCGAACTTCCGGACAGCTGCGCTCCACCGACGCGAGCGTCCCCGTGCGGCGTTCACCTCTAGCACGCACCGGCGTGCGACTTGCGTTCCTGATTCCCGGTGCGATCGCCCTATTGGCGGGGTTGGATGCCGGCCTGCTGCTACTCGGCGTGGCCGCCCCGGTGACCACCGACCGCTTGCCCGACCTGCACGGCCCGCTGATGGTCTTCGGGTTCATCGGCACTGTGATCGCCTTGGAACGAGCCGTCGCCATGCGCTACTGGTGGGGGTACGTGTCGCCAGCGTTGCTTGGGGTGGGCGGAGTGTTGCTGCTGACCGGCGCGCCGCTCCGGGTCGGGCAATGGTCGCTGCTGCTGGGGTGCGTTGTGCTGCTTCTCATCTACATCGGGGTCTGGCGGCGGCAGGCGATGATGGCGGTTGCGCTCCAGGCACTCGGCGCGGTGATGGGAGTCGCGGCGACCGCGCTGTGGGCGGTCGGAGTGGATGTGCCGTACCTGGTGCCGTCGATGGCTGTGTTCCTCATTCTCACGATTGTGGGCGAACGCGTGGAACTGGCCCGGGTGGTCGTCATCACCGAGCGCGCGCAGCGTTGGGTGCTGGTGCTGGCGCTTGCATTCACCGGGGGTGCGCTCGCCTCTCTGCTCTGGCCCGACTGGGGATACCCGATCACCGGCCTGGCACTTCTGGCCATGGTTGCCTGGCTGCTGTTGTACGACGTTGCCACCCGGTTGGTGCGCGCCTCCGGCCTGCCCCGGTACATCGCCGCCTGCCTGCTGGCCGGATACTTCTGGCTGGCCCTGGCCGGCGGGGTGTGGCTGGTGGTGGGGCCGGTTGACTCCGGGCCTGCCTATGACGCGGTGCTGCACGCGATCTTCCTGGGCTTCACCATGTCGATGATCATGGCGCATGCCCCGGTGATCCTGCCCGCCGTGTTGCGCAAACCGTTGCCGTACCGGCCCATCCTGTACCTGCCGGTGCTGTTGTTGAACCTGTCTCTCGTGTTGCGCGTGATCGCTGGTGACGGAACGGACACACCGATATTGGTGCAGTGGGGCGGCATCCTCAACGTGGTGGCGGTACTGCTGTTCGTGGTGCTCGCCGCCACGTCGGTGATCATCGGTGTGCCCGCCGTGGTGCGAGAGCCCCGGATCACCAGGCACGACGCGGACGCGGCTACGGTTGGGACTGTCGATGCGGTCTCGGATGTGCCGCCCGCCATGTCGAACGGTGGGCGGGCGTGAACACCTCCCTTCTGCCGCCATCGGGTAAAGACACTCAAAAGACGGGATGGATCGATTCCATCCCGCGCAGCACCTGGTACGTGCTGATGAACTCCGTGGTCCTGGCCTGGGCAGTGGTCGCCGCGGTAGTCGCATTTGCGCATCGCGGCATTCCCGAGGCCGGATGGCTGATGGTGCACACGACGCTTCTGGGTGCCGCTACCACCGCCATCCTGATCTGGAGCCAACATTTCTCCGACACGTTGGTGCGGCATCCGGCCGCCTTCGGCAGGCGCTCCCACGCTCTCCGGCTCGCCGGGCACACGGTCGGGGCGGTGCTGGTGGCGACCGGGATCGTCGCTGGCCAGTGGGCAATCGTGCTCACCGGCGGGATCATCGTCGGACTGGTCGCCGTTGTACACGCCTCAAGCCTCGGCCAGCAGTTGAAGACGGCGCTTCCGTCACGCTTCGGCAAACTGGTCGGGTTCTACATCGCGGCCAGCATCGCCCTGGCCGTGGGGGTCGGACTCGGGGTATGGATGGCTCGAGCCGATGTCACAGCGGCGGTGCACGACCGTCTCTATCTGGCCCACATCAGCTTGAACCTGTTCGGGTGGGTCGGCCTCACCGTGCTGGGCACCGTCATCTTGCTGTGGCCGACTGTATTGCACGCGAAGATCACCGAGCCCGCACAGGTGGCCGCCCGCAGGTCTCTGCCCCTTCTGGTCTTCGGGCTGTTACT
>CAJDUP010000030.1_pt1 | contig 22247 bp, 18 predicted proteins | sample 7391181 | NCBI WGS metagenome assembly CAJDUP01 (sample SAMEA7055690, study PRJEB34461) | soil metagenome | biome: terrestrial ecosystem; feature: Peninsula; material: soil | place: Antarctica | collected 2016
TTGAAGACTCACCCAGCACGACCATCACCGAAACTGTGACCGGGGCCGGTGCGGACGGGTTCCCCTCCGAAGTAGACGTGCCAGCGGCTGGGTGCTGGCGTTTCACACTGACGTGGAACGACTCGAACACCGTGCAGACTGACACCATCAGCCTTCAGTATCTGGAGCACCGGTAGACGGTCCATGACCGCACGCAGTTTCGGCCGCTCTCGACAGCTCGGCTAAAAGCTCATTTCAGCTCGGGGAGCGGGCCCGCGTGGGATCCGCAACTGACACTTTTGTGACCGCCAACAGCCACGATGAAACACGATCGCTAGTCGCAGGTGTACGGGGCAGTATTTATAGTTTGGTGGCATCGATTAGCGCGTGAACTGATTCTTGGTTGCCGGTGATCGTGATGCCCTCAGCGCTGTCGAGGGGGGCTCCGCCGATGATGAGGCTCTTCCATGTGCGGGTGCTGCTGCTCACCTCTGCGTCCGGCCGATCTGTGGCGGCGGTCTTGTTGATAGATGACTGCGTGCTTGTCAGCGTTGCCAGATACGCCACCGCTTCCCGGCCGTCAATGCGGGAGTCCGTAAGCTTCAGGGCGACCGTGCGGTCGGGTGAACCGGCGGGCAGCGGGCGGGCGTGTGCCCGCATCGCCAGGACGAGGGTGTCGGGACCCATGTCGGCCTCGAACGGTAGGCGTGGCGATTGGACAGCCCAGAGGGACAACGCTGTGTTGACTGCTTCTAGGCCGCGCCCCCAGTCGGTGAGGTCGTAGACCGTCACCCGTGCCGGTTCAGGCAACAGGCGACGTTCCACGATGCCGGTCTCTTCGAGTTCCTGCAGCCGTTGCGAGAGCGGGCCGGGGCCGATGCCCGGGATGTCGCGTTGGATGTCGACGAAACGCTTTGGTCCTAGAAGCAACTCTCTGACGACGATGAGGGCCCAACGCTCCCCGATCAGGTCCAGCGCATGGGCGGACGCACATCCGTCGTTATAGGAACCGTAGGTGCGTCTGCCTGCCATACAGTCATCATACTACTTGACAAAGAGTCGTCACTACTGTTTCAATAGCGAGATGATGAAGCGATTCGACTCCGTGATCTGGCCGGTGGTCCACAACGAGCGGCGAGCATTGATCGAGGATCTGAAGTCCCTTGAACCGGGCCAGTGGTGCACCAAGTCGCTGTGTCCCGGTTGGGATGTACACGACGTTGTGGCTCATCTTGTGGACACCGCGAAGACAACCCGTCTGGGCTTCATCGGGCGTATGCTGGCTGCCGGTTTTGACTTCGACCGCGATAACGCGGCGGGGGTTGCCCGGGAGAAGACATCCGACCCGGCCCGAACCTTGGCCGAGTTCCAGGCGGTGGAAATGCGCACGTCCACACCGCCGGTGGCGTTGGCCACCCGACTGGTGGAGGCTTTCGTGCACGGCGAAGACATTCGCCGCCCGCTCGGGATCAGCCGCGACTACCCGCCTGAGCATGTTGCGACCGCTCTGGGCTACCAGGTCACCACCAGCGTCAAGATCGGTGGAGGGAAGGAACAAGCCCGAGGGTGGCGCCTGGTGGCAACCGATAACGGGTTCGCGCACGGTGACGGGCCGGAGGTCCGTGCAACCGCGATCACACTGTTGCGTGCGATCTCCGGGCGCGCCGTGGCTGCCGCTGAACTCATCGGGCCGGGAGCGCCAGCCTTCTTCACGACCACGATCCAGGAGTCAGCATGACTACCCCAGCCAGGTCAGGCCAGACCATCGATGTGACCTTCACCGCCACAGTCATTGCCGACTCGAACAGCGGCTGGCTGTGCGTGCAGATGCCAGACTCTGCTGCGTTCTTCGGCACAGGCAAGGCCGTCAAGGTCGCCGGCACCGTCGACGGCCACGACTACGAGGCCACCATGTTGCCGGTCGGCGGCGGAACCCACATGATGCCGCTGCGGGCTCCCTTCCGGAAAATCCTCCCAAAAGGCTTGGGAGACGACGTCAAGGTGCACCTAACACACCGATTCAGCTAAGAACTCGCCACTTCATAAGCATCCATCAATAAGAGGAGTATTCGCATGAACGACAGAACAGTAGACCACGTGGCCATGAGTGCCGATCCTCGTTGTGGCGTCTTGGAAGTCCCCGGTGCGCGGCTCTATTTCGAGATCCGAGGGCACGGGCCGCTGATCGTTCTGGTTGGTGCACCGATGACTGCGGGCGCGTTTGCACCATTGGCCGACGAACTGGCCGTCGATCACACCGTGCTGACCTGCGACCCTCGAGGCATCGGTCGCAGCGAGGTACTCGACCCCGACGCTGACTCCACCCCAGAACTTCGAGCCAACGACCTGGCACACCTGATCGAGGAAGCCGGCACCGGGCCCGCCACCGTGTTCGGATCCAGCGGCGGAGCCGTCACGGCCCTAGCCCTTTTGCAACAACGATCCGACCTCGTCAGTGCCCTGATCGCTCATGAACCTCCACTTGAAGACCTCCTGCCGAACCGTGATGAGCAACATGCCATCACCCAGGATGTGTGTGACACCTACCTATCTGGGGACATTCTTGGCGGATGGCGAAAGTTCCTGACCCAAGCCGGTATCACAATGCCACCTGACGCCGTGGAGCAGTACTTCGGCCCCGACCGGGACCCACGAACCCTCGCCGATGAGAAATATTGGTTCGCCCACGAACTACGACCTTCGACCTGGTGGAAACCCAACTTTGACGGCCTCCGGTCGGTGTGGTCACGGATCATTATCGGGATCGGTGAGGACTCTACGGGCCAAGTATGTGACCACACCGCCCGCGCCCTCGCTACCGAACTGCAGCTCACACCAACAATATTCCCGGGAGACCACACCGGATTCACCGACGAACCACACAAATTCGCGAATGCCGTGCGAGAGACTCTCGCACGCGAGTTCAACTGACCTGCTCGCTTGAGTTGGCTTGGGGAACCCTTGAGCCGACCGGTAAGCGCAACCCCTCAACCACCACGCCCAGCCGACGGTAATTTGCCCGCCCGAGGATCCTCTTGTGGCCCCATGGCCTGCTCGATGAGGCTGGTCTTCGCCCTATCGTGATGCCTTCATGGCCGCCCGTTTGACGGTTGCCTCGTCGGCTATTAGGTTCGCATATTCGCTCGATTCCATCGGCACAAGCGCCACCCGGCCCGTCGCGTCAGCGTGGATACCCCAGCCGTAGCTCTTGGCCAAGGGCGACGTTCGCAAGCACGGTTGTCCTTTGGAAAAGAACTGATCGCGAGCTGCCGCTCGATCTTTCGCGACGACACCATTGCGGTCAGCGAAAACCGTGAAAATGACATCGTCGCTGGTCAATTCGTAGTCGTGGCCGTGCATCATCGCGAACTGCATCTCAGCGATCGACGCTTTACCCGTGGGCGGCGTTGTCGCCGCGACCGCCTTGGTGTCCGGTGACACCGTGATCAGAGTATTCACATAGTTGGTCGTATGCATGACGTCAGAATAGCCGCAACATGAGAAACGAGCGATCAACCCGCAAAGGGTGCCGTCCGGTACCGAGAATGGCCACCCAATGATCGACTACCGAAACTACCAAGTGTCGCGCAACCGGCTTTTTGCGGGGGCCCGGTAAGCGATCCGCTTAAGGCAACGGCGACAGGATTTGGAATCTGTTCTGTAAAACCTTCCCATGTGACAGACGTTTCGATACAGTGGTGGGGTTCATTTCGATCGGATGGGAGGCGCAGTGTGATCACCACAACCACGGGCGTCCCAACCGGCATAGAAGCGTTTCGGCGCTAAGCCGACTTGCCGGTTGCGGGTGCCCTCCCAACTGGAGGCTTACCGTCATGTTTCGACCTGCATCACCTTCTGATCTCGATCTGCTTCTCTCCGCACGTCCCACTGACCCCGTGGGCATCATTGAAGCTGATCGGTTTCTGCGCGAGCTCGACTTGAATCAATACCGCCTCGAGTGGAGCTGGATCTACGAGCGCGACAATCGGCTCCTCGCTCGTGCCCTGTGGTGGGGCCTACCGGAAGAGAAACATCCCGGGACTCTGAACTGCATATGGGTCGATCCGTCGATACCCGACCCGGCGCGACTTGCAACTGAACTGATCAATGCTGGCCATCAGGCATTTCGAGCGGACGGGATGAAACGCCTCCCAGAGTTCTCGATGGATATCGTCACGGACTGGCGAACTGACCCGGACGCTGTAGAAGCGGTCACGTGGAGGGACGAGGCTCTGAGCGCAGCAGGGTTGGCGGAGACAATCGAGCGGTTGAAGCTGGCGTGGACCATGGGCACACCAGTGCCACAGAAAAGTACACGGCTGCACTTTCAGCCCGGAGATGACGAGGCGTTTCTGGATGTCTTCCGCAGCGTCGCCCAGGGCAGTCTTGATATCCACACCCAAGCGGACCTCATCGACATGGGTCCCGCAGCGCAGGCTGAAGATGACCTCGAGTTCTACCTCAGCCTTCCCGGAGACAGAACGATGTGGAGAATCGCCTTCGACCAGGACGGGTCGCGGGTAGGATTCATCATCCCGTCGTGCAGCGCATACGATGCAAGCGTCAGCTACCTTGGCGTCGTACCCGAGCACCGCGGGCATGGACTCGTGGACGACCTACTTGCGCAAATCACGATCATGCATAGCGACAACGGGGCACCGCGGGTCACCGGCACAACCGATACGACGAACGCCCCCATGGCCGCAGCCTTCACCCGCGCCGGCTACGTGGTGGAGGCAATTCGCATCGTCAAGGAAGCCCGCCGAATGCCCACCGAAACAACCTGACGGGACGAGCCCTCAATCGACGCCCTACGGTGCCTCTGATCCCAACACAGAGGTAAAGCCACATCCTCCTCTCGCTGTCGTCGTGTCACTGAGCGATCGGTTTGCGGGTCCCCGACCACTATCAGGTTGCCCGGCATCGCTTGAGAGCAGGCTAATTCACTTGAGGCCGGCCAGGATGTCCTTAATCGTTCGGTCGCCAAGGAGCGAGGCGGTTGCAACATAGACAACGCCAGCAAGCCCACCGACGCCGGCCAGCAGTAGAACCTGTTCGAGCCAGGCCGTTGGTGCGGGAACCACTGTGAGCAGTGCCTTGCCAGCGAAGAACGCAACCAGACCGGCTACCAGGAGTCGCACGTAGCGGATCCCTGAGCCGTGGCCGGCAAGAGAGTGATCGAGTTTCCGCAACGTGTTCCCCAAAGCGATCCGCGCGGTGAGCCACCCGGCAAGGTTCGCGATTGATATGGACAATGCAATACCAAGAACCATGAGTTGAACGGGCAGGAACAGTAAGGCGACGAATGCGCCGACTGCGGTGATGGCGGCGATCACCGCTTGGGTGATGAAGGGGCCGACAGCGTCCTGCAAAGCAAACGACGTGCGGTTCAGCACATAGGCCTGACTGAATCCAAGCAGGCCAATCGACAGGAACTGCAACACATAGCCGATTACCGGGGTGCCCCAAATTACCTCGGTGATCAGCGGGCCAAGCAGGACGAAGAATGCTGTCGCGGCGACCGACACATATGCGACGGGGTGGGTCGCTTTGTCTGCCGTCTCCTCGATCTCGTGAAGGCTTCCGTGCGCGGCTGATGTGCTCATCCGCGTATACAGGCTCGTCGTCAACGAAACGGTGATGATTCCGTGCGGGAGCAGCACCAGAAGATACGCGATGGACAGGGAGTTCAGACTCGGCGCATCCACTCCGATGGTGTTCAGGGTTTCGCCGGCGTGAGAGGCGACGTTCGAGATGACGAGGTAGGCGAGCTGGCCGGCCAGAACGCCCAGAAAAGTCCACCCAGCCAGACGAGGGGCGTGCTTGAAGCCAGTCAACTTCCGGCCAAACCGCGGCCGGAAGCCGATCTTCCGAAGTGAGACGCTGAGCATCACGGCCTGCGTGGCAACGCCCAGGGTCGCACTGCCGCACAGCACCGCGATCATCACGGGGGTCCACGAGTTGACATCGCCGAGACCGGAGGGCAGGACGAGAAGGAAGACCGCGAGTCCGATGATTCCGATCAGGTTGGACACGGCTGGTGCCCATGCGGGTACGCCAAAGACTTCACGCGCGTAAAGCACTTGGGACAGGACCGCGTAAACGACGAGGAAGAATACTTGCGGGATGCACCAGTAGGCCATCGCGATCGCGAGACCTCGCCACTCATCAGACCAACTGGCCGCGTAGATCCAAACGATCAACGGTGCGCACACGGTGAGGATGACGGTGAGAGCCCCGGCGGCCAGCATCACCGCAGTGACCATCCGCTCAACGCTCTCTTGACCAGCGGAACCCAGCTGAAGTTCACGCACGATCTGAGGAACAAGGATTGCCCCGAGTGCACCGCCGGCGATCAGGGTGAAGAGGTTCGTGGGTGCAGAGTTCGCAACCTCGAAGGCTTGACCGCCAACCACAGCGCTCGTCCCGCCGATAGCGAGCACAAGCAGGATCGCTTTCACGAATCCCAGGATGCGAGACGACAAGCTGGCAAACATCATCGTGCGAGCTGAACCCCTGGCACTCTGGGGGCTGTCAACCATCAAGGCCAGCCCACCATCGGCCAATAGTTTCCATCGGCCAAGGCTAGCGCTACTGCCCAACCAATCTGGTTAGCCATCCGATACGTGGACTGCCACCGATCGGGATCGGTTACTGGCATATATCCTGTTGCGTTGACGGATCCGCCAATGCGACAGGAAGTGCGTCGGAAACGGATCTGTGGTCTTTTGACTTCTTTGGCGGTGTGCTTTCGTTTTTTGCATGACGTCGGCCTCCATGTCGTCGCCGAGGAAGTCACAGACAGGGCGGTCACCATCGAAGCGGTAAGCGAAACGTTTTCGTCCGCCCGATCCTCACGCTGAGCCCCAACGCGGACGCCGGCCTGCGCATCGAGGTATCGGCGCAGTTCAGCAGGCTTGGAACGGGATGATGAACGCGGTTCTCGCGAGAGAATGCGCACTCAACCGGCCATCGGGATGAACGCCGAGTTCAAACGTCTCACGTCGGTCGTCAACCGGGCCTCGAACGCTTAGCGCACTCTGAGATTCCTCCATGAGGCAACGGGAGAATCGCGTTGCCAGGGGACGAATCACGCCCATACTGTTAAGTGTTACTCCAGTTCACTGTGACGGATTCTGTCCGCTCAAAAAAGGGATCTGTGATGTCTAAATCCACGATGATCCGCCCAAATGCGCAGCCGTTGTCTGCGCACCAACTGCACCTGATGGATGCGTACTGGCGGGCCGCAAACTATCTGTCTGTGGGCCAGATCTACCTATACAACAACCCTTTGCTGCGCGAATCGTTGACCCTGGCAGATGTGAAGCCCTCGGTGGTGGGGCATTGGGGGACCACACCCGGACAGAACTTCATCTACGTCCACCTGAACCGGGCGATCAAGGAACACGACCTGGATATGTTCTATATCGCCGGGCCCGGGCACGGTGGCCCCGCGCTGGTCGGGAACACCTATCTGGAGGGCAGCTACAGCGAGATCTACCCGGACGTCAGCCAGGACGAGGCCGGGATGAAACGACTTTTCACCCAGTTCTCCTTCCCCGGCGGGATCTCCAGCCACGTCGCTCCCACCACCCCGGGTTCAATTCACGAGGGCGGCGAACTGGGGTACTCGCTCAGCCATGCGTTTGGCGCCGCGTTCGACAACCCCGACCTGATCGTTGCCTGCGTGATCGGGGACGGTGAGGCGGAGACGGGACCACTTGCGACGTCGTGGCAGTCGAACAAGTTCTTGGACCCGGCGACAGACGGGGCGGTTCTGCCGATCCTGCACCTGAACGGCTACAAGATCAGCAACCCGACGATTCTGGCCCGGATCGAACATGAGGAGCTCGAACAATTCCTGCGCGGTTGCGGTTGGGACCCGCTCTTCGTCGAAGGTGACGATCCAAAGAAGATGCATCAGCTAATGGCAGCGGCCGTGGATAATGCGATCGCGCGGATCCGCCAGGTCCAATCTGACGCGCGCGCGAGCGGCACCGACGGCCGGCCCAGATGGCCGGTGATCGTACTGCGATCCCCGAAAGGGTGGACCGGCCCGAAAGTCGTCGACGGGCTGCCCGTGGAGGGAACCTTCCGCGCCCACCAGGTGCCGCTGCTAGTGGATACGGATCATCCGGAGCATGTGGCCCAGTTGGAGAGCTGGATGAGAAGCTACCGGCCCGAGGAGTTATTCGATGAGACCGGTCGGCTGATCCCCGAGCTGGCCGAGCTTGCGCCCGTCGGCGCCCGGCGGATGGGCGCGAATCCGCACACCAATGGGGGCGGGTTGCTGCAGGACCTGCGGATGCCGGAGTTTCAGCATCACGCCGTCAAGGTGATCTCGCCGGGCGCCGTCGACGCGTCGGACATGTCGGTTCTTGGACTGTTTCTGCGAGACATCATCAAGGTGAACCATACGAGTCGGAACTTCCGGGTCTTCGGGCCGGACGAGACCGTCTCCAACATGCTCGGGTCCGTCTTCGAGGTGACCGATCGTCAGTGGGACGCCCGAACAGACGAGAACGACGAGTTCCTGTCACCGTCGGGGCGGGTGCTGGACTCGATGCTCAGCGAACACCAGTGCGAGGGCTGGCTGGAGGGCTATCTGCTGACCGGCCGGCACGGCCTGTTCAACTGCTACGAGGCGTTCATCCACATCGTCGACTCCATGTTCAACCAGCACGCGAAATGGTTGAAGGTCACCTCCCAGCTGCCGTGGCGGCGGAAAATCTCGTCCCTGAACTATGTGCTGTCTTCGCATGTGTGGCAACAGGACCACAACGGTTTCACCCACCAAGACCCGGGATTCCTTGATCATGTGGTGAACAAGAAAGCCGACATCGTGCGAGTGTACCTACCGCCGGACGCGAACTGCCTGCTGTCGGTGGCCGACCACTGCCTGCGCAGCCGCAACTACGTCAACGTGATCGTCGCCGGCAAGCATCCGATGCCGCAATGGTTGAGCATGGACCAGGCGATCGTGCACTGCACCGAAGGAATCGGTATCTGGGAATGGGCCAGCAGCGATCAAGGCACCGAACCAGACGTGGTGATGGCCTGTTGCGGAGACACCCCCACGCTCGAGGTGCTGGCAGCGGTCTCCATCCTGCGAGAGCACCTGCCTGAAGTGAAGGTGCGGGTGATTAACGTGGTGGACCTGATGAAACTGCAACCGGCAACCGAGCATCCACACGGACTGAGCGACACCGACTTCGACTCCCTGTTCACCACCGGCAAACCAATCGTGTTCGCCTTCCACGGGTACCCATGGCTGATCCACCGGCTGACCTACAATCGCACAAACCGCAACATCCACGTCCGCGGCTACGACGAGGAGGGCACGATCACCACCCCGTTCGACCTGCGAGTGCAAAACCGGTTGGACCGGTTCCATCTGGTTCAGGATGTCGTCGACAGGCTTCCGAACCTGGGTGCCCGAGGTAGCTACCTGAAACAGATGGTCGCCGACAAACTGGTCGAGCACAACGTGTACATCGACAAGCACGGTCAAGACATGCCCGAGATCCTCAACTGGAGATGGCAGACGCCATGATCGATCACACACTGAGCGACACAGCCAGGGCCCTGGTCGCTGACCAAAAGGGCATATTGGCGATGGATGAAAGCACCAAGACCTGCAACAAACGCTTCACCGCTGCCGGGATCCTCCCGACCGTGGAAGCACGCCGTGCGTGGCGGGAACTGCTGATCACCACGCCGGGACTTGCCGATTCCATCAGCGGGGTGATCCTCTACGACGAAACCATCCGGCAACACACCGCAGACGGGACGCCGTTCCTAAGCATCCTGGCCGACGCTGGGATCATCGCGGGCATCAAGGTCGACACCGGCACCACCCGCCTCGCCGGCCACCCGAAGGAGAAGATCACAGAAGGACTGGACGGGCTGCGTGGACGGCTGGCCGAGTACGAGGCCTCCGGGGCACGATTCGCCAAATGGCGGGCAGTATTCACCGCCGAGCAAGGACTCCCCAGCCCGGGATGTGTGGTAGCGAACGCGAACGCGTTGGCCCGTTACGCCGCCCTGTGCCAGGAGGCAGGTCTGGTCCCGGTAGTGGAACCAGAAGTGCTGATGAAAGGCCGACACACGCTGCACGACTGCGAGCAGGCCACCGAACGGGTCTTACACGGGGTGTTCGAGCAACTGACCGGCCAGGGGGTGATGTTGGAGGGGATGCTGCTGAAGCCGAACATGGTTCTACCAGGCCGTGATGCCCACAAGCAGGCGTCTGTCATGGCGGTCACGCAGGCCACCCTGACCTGCCTGTTGCGCACCGTACCGGCCGCGGTGCCCGGCATCGTGTTCCTGTCCGGCGGCCAACGGGCCGAAGACGCGTCGGCCCGTTTGAACGAGATAAACACCCAGTTCCGGCGTGCCCCGTTGCCGTGGGAGGTATCCTTCTCATTCGGACGGGCGCTACAACAACCCGCCGTCGAAATCTGGCAGGGACGCCCCTCCAACGCTGCCGCGGCACAACAGGCACTGGCCCACCGTGCGGCATGCAACGCGGCAGCCCGCCAGGGCCTTTACGATGCCGCCACCGAACAAACCGCGGCCTGAACCATGACCCCCGCACCGGCAACCCGACACGCGGCGGGGCAGGTGCGCGTGTACTTCATCCGGCACGGCGAAACGCGATGGTCACTGTCCGGCCAGCACACCGGACGCACCGACATCTCGCTGACCCCAAGGGGAGAAGATCAGGCTTCCGCCGTTCATCTCATGCTGGGAGACACCCGGTTCTCCCGGGTGTTCACCAGCCCGATGCAACGCGCGCGGCGAACCTGCACCCTGTCCGGGCTAGAGGCTCCAACGGAGGTGGATCTGGATCTGTCGGAGTGGAACTACGGCGACTATGAGGGCCAGAAGACCCGTGACATCAGAGAAGACCGCCCCGGCTGGAACGTATTCCGTGACGGCTGCCCGAACGGGGAGACCCCCGACCAGGTGGGAACTCGTGCGGATCGTGTCATCACCCGGTTGCGATCCCTGGAGGGGAACGTCGCCGTCTATTCGCACGGCCAGTTCGGCTCTGTTCTCGCGGCCCGCTGGATCGGACTGCCCGTGGGCGAAGGGGAACATTTTCGACTCGCCACCGCCTCGCTGAGCATCCTCGGCTACGAACCCTCCCATCCGGAGGTCCCCGTGATCACGCTGTGGAATGAAACCACCGCCGAGGTCGTGCATCGCGCAGATAGAAAGACGGCACCATGACGAAGGGCAGCATTAAGCCGCGAAGCCAGCACAGCCATAAAGGCACGAAACAACCAGCATCGGCACCAAAAGGATCCAGTGAAGCAGCCAATGAATTGAAAACGATTCCGCTGGCCGAGCTGGAGAAGAAACTCGCGTCCTCTACAACGGGGATCAGCCAGACGGAAGCCACCGCGCGGCTGACCAAATACGGTCCGAATGAGATCGCGGAGAAGAAGACCAACCAGGTCCTGAAGTTTCTGGGCTACTTTTGGGGGCCGATCCCGTGGATGATCGAAGCGGCGGTGATCCTCTCGGCGGTTCTCGCGCACTGGCCTGACTTCATTATCATCCTGGTCCTGTTGCTCACCAACGCCGTGGTCGGGTTTGTTGAGGAACGACAGGCAGGCAACGCGGTGGCGGCGTTGAAAGCGCAGTTGGCGATCACGGCAACGGTCAGGCGTGACGGAAAGTGGTCTGATCACCCGGCGCGCGAGTTAGTACCGGGGGATGTGATTCGAGTTCGACTCGGGGACATTATTCCAGCAGACGTGCGACTCCTGGCCGGCGACCCGGTCGAAGTTGATCAATCGGCGTTGACCGGCGAGTCCCTGCCGGCGACCCTGAAAGCAGGCGATGCCGCATATTCCGGCTCCATCCTCCGCCAAGGCGAGAGCGATGGGCTGGTCTACGCAACCGGGTCGGGCACCTATTTCGGTGCGACGGCGCGTCTGGTGCAGGAAGCCCACAGTGTCAGTCATTTCCAGCGGGCCGTGCTGAGGATCGGCAACTTCCTGATCATCCTTGCTGCGGCGATGGTGGCAACAATCATCGCCGTCGCGACCTTCCGGGGGGATCCGATTCTCGCCACGATCCAGTTCGCGCTGGTTCTACTGGTCGCGGGAGTTCCAGTGGCAATGCCGACGGTGCTGTCGGTGACGATGGCAGTCGGCGCGCGCCTGCTGGCGAAGCAGAAAGCGATCGTGACCCACCTGTCGGCGATCGAAGAACTCGCCGGGGTGGACATCCTCTGCTCGGACAAGACCGGAACCCTCACCCAGAACAAGTTGACCCTTGGCGAACCCTACACCGTCAGCGAAGTGGACGCCCGCCAAGTCGTGCTTTACGCGGCGTTGGCGTCCCGCGCGGAAGACAAGGACACCATCGACCTCGCCGTGATCGGCGGCATCAGTGCGGATCAGAAGCTTGCGGACTACAAGGTCACGGATTTCCAACCGTTCGACCCGGTACACAAACGCACCGAAGCGAAGGTGACCCCCAAGACAGGCCGCTCGTTCACGGTAACCAAGGGTGCACCGCAAGTGATCCTGGCCATGTGCGCGGATGCGGCTGCGGTCAAACCCGCCGTGGAGAAAGCGGTCGGCGAGTTCGCCGCCCGCGGCTTCCGCTCCCTCGGGGTGGCCCGGGCCGATAAGGGTGGCAAGTGGAAGTTCCAGGGAGTTTTGCCCCTGTTCGATCCGCCCCGGAAGGATGCGAAAGCAACCATCGCCGAAGCAGTCAGCATGGGTGTTGCGATGAAGATGGTCACCGGCGACCAACTGGCGATCGCGCGGGAGACAGCGAAGAAACTCGGCATGGGAACCAACATCCTCGACGCCGCCGGTCTCGGCGACTCCAAAAAGCAGGAGACAGCCGAGATGACCGCGTCGATCGAGACGGCGGACGGGTTCGCGCAAGTGTTCCCGGAACACAAGTACCACATCGTCGACGTGCTACAGAAAAGCGGTCACTTCGTCGGAATGACCGGAGACGGAGTCAACGACGCACCCGCGCTGAAGGAGGCCGACTGCGGTATCGCAGTGTCCGGTGCCACCGACGCCGCACGTGCCGCGGCCGCGATCGTGCTCATGACGCCAGGACTATCGGTGATCATCGACGCGATCAAAGAGAGCCGCCGAATCTTCCAACGGATGAACAGCTACGCCATCTACCGAATCGCAGAAACATTGCGCGTGCTGCTGTTCATGACGGCGGCGATCCTGTTCTTCAACTTCTATCCGCTGACCGCGATCATGATCGTGATCCTCGCGTTGATGAACGACGGGGCGATCCTCTCGATCGCGTACGACAACGTGCGCTACAAGAAGACTCCCGAGAAATGGAACATGCGCCTGGTGTTGGGCATCTCCACGGTCCTGGGGATCATGGGTCCGATCGCAGCGTTCGGCTTGTTCTACCTCGGTGAGGAGGTCTTTCACCTGGGGCGCCCGGAGTTGCAGACGATGATGTATCTGATGCTCTCCGTGGCCGGGCATCTCACGATCTTCCTGACTCGCACCCGTGGACCGTTCTGGTCCCAACGGCCCGCCCGGATCCTGGTGATTGCTGTCTTCGGCACCCAGGCGATTGCCACCTGCTTCGCCCTGTTCGGGATCCTCATGTCCCCGCTCCCGTGGGGATGGGTCGCGTTCGTGTGGGGGTACGCGATCGTCTGGGCGTTCATCAACGACCGCATCAAACTGGTTGCGTATCGCATCTTCGACCCGCTGAAGGAGGAGCCTGCGAGCGAACCGGCCGTCGAGCCATCCAAGGGGTCCACCCCAAGTCGTCACTCGCGACACGAGGTTCCCGCCGGAGCGACGGCGCCGTTCCACACCGACACCGACCCCGACGACCCTGTGTACCACGACAACGCCAACTGCCCCTACGGGCGAGAGATCAAGAGCAACGGCAACGACCAGCCGGGAACTGACAGGCGCCGACGCTGCGACTGGTGTGCTACCCACCTGGACCGATCGGTACGTCCGGCGACGAAGGCCTTGAAGACATGAGTGAATGTCGGGGCCGTGAAATGAACCTGGAGGCGGGTCTGTGAAGCTGCACAAGAAAGTCATCGTGAGTCTTGCCGTCGAGCCCGGCCATCCGGCGGACCTACAGGGGCGCAGCACCCGCCAGACCAAAACGGACTGGCTGGACGCGGACGGCAAATCGGCGGAAAAGGACCTCGCCGAAAAGGACCTCGCCGAGAAGGACCTTACCGAGTTCACCGCCGACCTCGCTGCCGCACAAGAGGTGCTCTACGCCTCCGACACGAACGCAATCCTTGTGGTCCTGCAGGGGTTGGATGGGGCAGGTAAAGACGGCACCATCAAGCACGTCATGTCCGGTGTCAACCCCCAAGGGTGCGACGTCGTCTCGTTTAAACAGCCCACGCCGGAGGAACTGAACCACGATTTCTTATGGCGCTGCGCGAAGGCGCTCCCAGGCCAGGGTCGGATCGGGATCTTCAATCGCTCCTACTATGAAGACGTCCTGGTCACCCGCGTCCACCCAGAGCTCCTGACCAAGCAGCATCTTCCGAAAGCTGAGACATCAGGGGACAACCTGTGGGCGGACCGCTACGAGGACATCAACGCATTCGAACGACACCTGAGCCGGGCCGGCACCCGTATCGTGAAACTCTTCCTCCACCTCTCCAAAGAAGAACAGAAGAACCGCCTTCTTGCCCGATTGAGTGACCCGACCAAATACTGGAAGTTCTCGCCCGCTGATCTCGCCGAGCGCGCCTACTTCGACGACTACATGCGCGCATATGAAGAAGCAATCACCGCAACCTCAACCCCGTGGGCGCCCTGGTATGTGATCCCCGCCGACCACAAATACGAAAGCCGCGCGATAGTCGGCGGCATCCTGACCCACGTCATCAACGACCTCAACCTTCAACCCCCCACCACGACCCCCGACCAACTCGCCGTCCTCGACAACGCTCGACGCACACTGCGCACGATCTGACAGCGATCATGATCGTGACCCTTGCGCTGATGAACGACGGGACGATCCTCTCGATTGCCGCGTTCGGCCTGTTCGACCTCGGCAAGGAGGTCTTCGACACGCCCCAGAAATACCCTTCCGTTGCCCAAGCAACCACGCACAGTACTCGAACGCAGGTTTCTCAGTGATCAGGCTAAACGCGCCATCGCAAGCCCACTCTCGCGCCGGTAAGGATAGCGTATGAGTACCGTGCAGCCCAGACGGCCACCGTTGATGGTCGTCAACGTCGGCTCGTCATCGTGCAAGGTGACCATTGTCGACGGAAACGGCCCCCACCAGATCGAAACGGGGGATGTCTCCCCCGAGACGTGGGATGCTTCTCGCTGGCGCGACCTCGCGAGAGACCAAGGCGTTGCCTTCGAGCCCGCCTACGTGATACACCGATTTGTGCACGGCGGTGGGGTCTTCCACGGTCCAACCGTGATCACGCCGACGACGCGAACGCAGCTCGAGGCGGTCGCGTCCCTGGCGCCGCTTCACACGAAAAAGGCGTTGGCGATGGTCGATGTGCTGGCGCAAGCGTTCCCGGGCGTGACCGGGATCGCCTGCTTCGACACCACGTTTCACGAGACCCTCACGCCGGCGGCCTACACCTTTGCGGTTCCGCCTCAGTGGCGCGAGAAGCACGGCGTGCGCAAGTACGGGTTCCATGGCTTCGCCCACGACTACGCCAACGCACGGGCACGGGAGTTGGTCGGCAACCGGAGCGTGCACCGCGTGCTGAGCTGTCACCTGGGCTCCGGCTCGTCGCTGGCCGCCATCGTTGACGGGTCGAGCTTCGACACCACGATGGGCTTCACACCGGTCGATGGCCTGGTAATGGCAACCCGTCCCGGCTCCCTCGACCCCGGCGCCATCGTCTGGCTACTGCGGAACACCCCGATTGACGCCGAGGCAATGTCGTCTGCGCTGGAACACTGTTCGGGACTGACCGGCCTCGCCGGACACGACGACATGAAGATGATCATGCGCGACGCGGAGACGGGTGACGCGAGTTCCGCCCTGGCGTACGACGTGTGGTTGCACCGGCTGGTCGGCAAGATGGGCGAAATGGTCGCGGCCATGGGCGGCGTCGACCTCATTGTCTTCGGTGGCGGCATCGGTGAACGGGCGTGGCCCGCACGAGCGGCAGCAACGGAGTCGTTCACGTTCCTCGGACTTGAGCTCGACCAGAGCGCCAACCGCGCGGACGGCTCGGATCGTATTATCAGCAGCACAGGCTCGGCGGTGGCCATCGCCGTGATCACAGCCAGGGAAGACCTGGCCATGATTCGGCGCGCCGGTGCAGCTGGACTCTTGGTCGGCGCCACCGACCCAAGCGTCCACTGACTCGGCAAAGAAATCGCCCAGGGTTCCCTTCGCGACACCGATTCGGTTGCCGGGGGAACGACCCAGGCCCGCAACGTGACACTAAGCAACATCGCAACGAGCGGCTCGGTTGGACATACCCGAGACTTCCTGACAGTGCTAAGAAGCGAGTCTGCTAATTCGCCGCAATCTTTCACTGGTTTGAAGTGGGCACGTGCCGATTTCTCGGGTGGGATACATCTCTAGCTGGCGGGTTGGGCGAAGACTGTGATCGCGAGCAAGAGGAGGGCGAGTACCGCGAAGCCAGACTTCCGGAAGAATCCTGAGGATGTCCGGAAGGCGATGGTGGCCTCTATGGCGTAGTAGGCGGCGAAAGCGCGGGAGGCGATCATGACCAGGGTGAAGGTGGGAATCGTGGCCGCGATAGCGATCGCCGCCGCACCGCTGATCAGGTAAGGCCGAGGGCCCGTGAACCATCGGCTCAGACCTGTGAGGTTGCCTTTCGCCGCTTCGGTATCGGCGATCGCCGCGCTGAACTGGCTCAAAACTGCTGAGAGGACCAACGGCAGTGCCAGCCACGGTGCAACGCGGGCGGTGATGTCCAGCAGTGTGATATCCGGGCCCGCAGCGGTTCCAAGCCCCATGACGGGGGTGGCCACGGCAACGAACCCGATATAGATAGCGGCGGACACCAACTGCGCTGCTCGTGAGGCCCGCACCCGGGTGACGGCATCATATTGCTTGCCGAGGTAGCGCACGGTTTCGAACCCCTGGACGGTGATCACCAGACCGCCCATGATCAATAGTGCTTCCAACGGCCCGACCGGTGGTTGGGGTGGAAGGCTGAGAGCCGACGAGCCGAGCAGAACAGCGTCGTGAAAGAGTAGGACGCCTCCTAGGACGGTGGTGAGCAGGAGCACCGCAGCCAGGGAGATCCGATCGAGCCGGTCGAGCCCTTTGAACCCCCGCAAGATGCCGATAACCATGATCAACGCGACCGAAACGCAGGCGACGACCGGTTCCAGGATCGCCGAACCAGCGGGGATGAAGAAGCCCACCAGATACTGCGCCATGATTCGCAGGTAGAGAGCGACAGAGATAACGTACGCGACGACGATCACCGCATCCCCTAGCCGACCCAGTCGGCCCGTCATCACGTTGAGAGTGCTGTCCGCTTTCTGCTGTTCGACGACGGTGACGTTGTGTCGGATAACTGTGCCCACGAGCCAAGCGAACGCGCAGATCCCGATCGCTCCGAAGACGGCAAAAGGGCCGAGGGCCCGCTCGAGAATGGGCACGATGATCAGCAGCCCCGACCCGAGAATCGACGCCAGCGGGGTCACGGTGGCCGTGGAAACGCCACGGATCGTGGCCCACTTGCTCGGTAGTGCCACGGGCTCAGAGAACGTCAGTCAGTCGGTGAAGAGGCCTCATCGACGTAGCAAGACCCGCCACGATCGCTTCGTGCGGGGCTGGTCGCCTATGGGACCGGTGGGTGAATCGCGTGCGGGGCTCGACTTCGATTCGTATGACCATGAAACCGTCGCCTTCATCGAAGATCGTCCATCTCCTCCAAGCCGGCTACCGGATTCACCGGTCATGGTGGTCTACCCTGACTAGCAGATGGATTCTGTGGCGGACTTGCTCACGTGAAGCATCCGGCTGGGATCGCCAAGTCTATAGTCGAGCGGCCAGCGACGGAAGGGTCGCATCGTTGTGAGGCGCATGTCTGCGCAGTAGCCTGTGCCTATGTTCGACGGCGTCATGCTCTTGTGGTGGGTTCTCACGGTGCCGTCGTTTCTGTTCGTCGCCATTGACGTCTGGCGGACGCCGGCGGCGACGGTCATCAAATGGGCCTTCGTCATCCTCGCTGCCTTTACCGGCCCGATCGGGGCGTTCTTCTACGTGCTCGGCTGCCGGGAGCCGCTCCGCGGGACCCACGAAGAGTATGTCTCGGTCCGGTGGCGCCAGGTGATGGGGTCAACGATGCACTGCGCCGCGGGCGACGGGATCGGGATCATCGTCGGCGCCGCCATCGGTGCGGGGCTCGCCCTGAACTTCTGGCCCGACTTCCTCCTCGAGTACGCATTGGGCTTCGGGTTCGGGTGGGTGTACTTCCAAGCGTTCGCCATGCGCAACATGGCAGGCGGCTCCTACCGTAAATCGCTGCGGATGACGTTCCTGCCCGAGCTGTTGTCGATGAATCTGCTGATGACCGGGATGCAACTCACGACGCGGTTCTCGATGCGGGCGATCTCCGGTGGCGACGACCCGGCCAGGCCGGAGTTCTGGTTCATCATGTCGATGGCGCTGGTCGTGGGCTTCGCGTTCGCATACCCCATCAACTGGTGGCTCGTATCCCACAACATGAAGCACGGGATGCTCACCGTCCGCAAGGAGCCCGTCTCCGCACCGAGCGGGCGCCGAACGATGGATACCATGTCTGCAGGACCACCACCGGCCCAGCCCAGCATCCGAGCCAAACTGACGATGACTACCCTGACATTCGTGATCCTCGGTGGCGCGCTCGTCGTCATCACTCAGTTCGCGCTCGCCTGACAGTCGTACTCCCACCGCTCTGATTATGGAATGCCGTCCTGTCAACCAAGGCCGCTGCGTGTCGCACGGTCGCCCAACTCCGACCGCCTGTCGGTCCGACCTCACAGCAAGGCTTGATCGGTCAAATCGCACTCGAGATCGCGCCCCATGAAGGGACCAGTGAGAACCAGTGCCCTGCAATTAGGGCCCGCCAAGCTAGCAGCACCCGCGACCATCGAAAGCTACCCTCATTACAGCCGGGCGGGCGTACGTTAAGTTCGACGGTCGTCGACGCGGCCTGCGCGGGGTGGGTCGATATAGGGCGTGCGTGAGGATGACACCATCGGTTGAGGAGGCGAATGCCGCGGCATTCGGAGAGCCGGCACATCGTCGGTCCGTCGTAGTCGTCGTCACCCGCACGGGTGGATTAGCCGGGCTACGTCGGGAATGGCGTGTCCAGCCGGCAATCGGTGACGAGTCGCGGTGGATCGCCCTGATCAAGAGCGCCCCCTGGGATGCGAAGACCGAGAAGGGCAACGGCGCCGACAGATTCACGTGGCGGATCCGGGCTCAGTACGGCACCCGGGAACGCACCGTCGAACTGCCCGAACAAGCTGCCCAGGGGCCGTGGCGCGACCTCATCGATGAGGTACGAAGCGCAGCACCGAACCTTCACTCGTGAACAGCGCGGTTCACGCGCGGACGCCCTCGCGAATCGGCAGAAGACAACTTGGGACTTTGGGATACCGGCACATCATTGATCGAGCGACGGTGTGCTAATGCGTGGGCTGGCAGGGTCGGCCCCAACTTCACGGTCGCGGCGCCGTCGTGCCCGTAACAGCGTTTGCTGCCATCCCCTTCCTCACCGGGCTTTGGGTCGAACACAGAAAGCGGTCCGACGCACCGACTGTGCACCGGCATCTAAGTAGAGGCGAACAGAACATGGCAATCCGCGGGGAGGCCCGACCCGTTGGGGAGCAGCTGCGCACCTACTGTTCAGGAGGTGCGCTAGGCATGGATAGCCACAATCGGATCCCGCCAGAAATCTGCTGCGCCACCGAGTTGAGGCAGTGCCGACATGCCTGCCTGAAGGCTTCCCGGGTTTCTGGGGAGCAGGTGTGCACCTATTGTTCAGGAGGTGACCCGAGTATGCATGAACATGACCCTTCGCATCGCGCCGACGGGTGGTTGTGTTGCCCGCATCCGGCGCGCGGCCGCCAGTATTCGGCGTTTCCTGATGTCGAACTGTTCTGCGACCGAGCGGGCTCGCCCACCGACTCTCATCCTGCGTTCGACGGCACCCCCGTTCCCGATACCGACCCTGGGAGAGTCTCGACCGGGCCGAGCATGTCCCGTCCGGCCGTCACGCGCTCGGCCGGCGCGGCTTCGCGGTCGGTGCTTGCCGCGGCGGCGGACTCCTGCGCAATGGTCGGTGCCCTCGGGAGCTCTCCCCTGTCGGGCGCTGCCAGCAGATCACCAGGTTCGGCCGGAGTGAACAGAACGCCAGATCACACGGTGCGGCCACCGTGGCCGCACCGTCAGCAGGCGCCAGGTTCGGCCGGAGTCAACAAAACGCCAGATCACACGGTGGGTTCACCGTGAACCCACCGTCAGCGGGCACCAGGTTCGGTACGCGCAGTCAAAACCCCAGATCAGGCGGTGCCGCCACTGTGGCGGCACCGTGGCGATGCCGTCCGGGAGGCCCGGCAGCCGGCTGCCGTGATGACCACCGACCGCAACGCCCAGATACTCCCGGATCGACACCTAGCCTTGCTACGATTCCGGTGTCAGCCCTTGCAGCACCGTCGCCGGCGCCGACTTCACCGTGCGGTCGAGCTCGGCGTGGTGCTCCCCGGCCGTTGACGTCGAGGTGCTGAGGCCTCGGCTTCACGCGATGTGTCCGTCCAGGTCAATGGAGCTCAGAGGGAGCTCCCCTCCGTCCGGCGCGAGCTGTTCGAGGATCTCTGCGGTCACGGGGTTCACACGCTTCGTGGGTTGGATGTAGAAGGCCTCGGTGATCTCCTTCGACGTGTGCCCGAGCAACTCCGCGGCCAGATCGCTGGAGGCAGCCCGGTTGATCGTCGTCGCGACCGTCCTGCGGAACGAGTGCGGAGTGATGTCACTCAGTTCGATGCCCTCCGGCAGCCCGGCATCTGCCAGCACGGCGCGGAGCTGACGGCGGAGGTTGTGCGGCGAGACGAATGTGCCGTTGCGGGTGCAGAACAGCGGTGCATCCTCCGGCGCAGCGCTTTGGGCGGCCAGCCGGGAGCGGATCGCCTGCGCCGTGTAGCTCGGCACCGCGATGATCCGCCATTGTTTCGAGTGTTTCGTGTGCGGCTGCCGATACAGGCCCTGCCCCTTGCGGCCGACCAGGGTGCCGCTGATTGTCACCGTCGGCGGCGACACGCTCATGTCGACGTCGCACTTGCGGATCGCCAACGCCTCGCCGATGCGTGCCGAGGTTCCAAGAAGCGTCTCGATCACGTCCGCGAGCCGGCCATCGGGCTTGGGCCCGAACACGTTCTCGCCGGTGCGCCAGGTCGCCACCGAGGCCCGCAGGGCCTGCAACTGGTCGTGGTCAAGGCTACGGATCTCCTTGCGCGGCTGCGGCACCGGTGCCGCGTCGCGAACAGGGTTCTTGTCGGCCGCATCGTGGCGCACGGCCAGGTCGAACACGAGTGAGAGCACAATCCTGGCCCGGCGTGCCCGTGAGGGGTGGCCGGGCGCGAGTGCCTTCAGAAAACGGTCGACCCGGCCGACGGTAACCTCATGCAGTCGGAGCCGGCCCAGGGCGGGCAGGACGACGGCCCTGAGGTTTTGTTCGTAGCAGTCAAGGGTCTGCGGCATTTGGCGCCCACCGACCCGTGCCTCCTCCAACCAGTAGTTTGCGAGGTCGGCAACGGTGCTGTTGCGGTTCAGGTCGCCGTCGCCAGCGGCACGGGTGTGCTCGGTGACCTTGGTTTTGAGCGCATACGCTGCTTTCGTCTCGGTGCTGTCCGTGGCCTGAATACGCGTATACCTGCCGTCCATGTCCCGGTAGCGGGTGGTGGCCGCGTACTTTGAGCCGATTCGTCGCACCGAGATCGCCCCGTAGGTGCCCAGCGGCTGGATGGGGCGGCTCACGACTGCTCCTCCAGCCAGGCGATGACCCGGCTCTCCGGGTAGCGCAATGCCCGGCCGACCTTGACCGCCCGCGGGCCGACCTTCTGCGTTCGCCAGTCGTAGAGCGTCTTGACCGGCACACGCAGATAGTCGGAAAGCTGCTGCACCGTGAGCAGCCGCTCAAGGCGGCTCGGTGGTTCGGTGAAGGGACGTAGTTCGTTCATACCGGGTAGGTGGGCTGGGCGTGCCGGGTCCACCCAGAACTGGGCGGGGAACACACCGAAACAACCGGATGACCACCCCCGCACAGGGTG
>CAJDUP010000031.1_pt1 | contig 22219 bp, 19 predicted proteins | sample 7391181 | NCBI WGS metagenome assembly CAJDUP01 (sample SAMEA7055690, study PRJEB34461) | soil metagenome | biome: terrestrial ecosystem; feature: Peninsula; material: soil | place: Antarctica | collected 2016
TCCTCCACCCGGGCCTCGTCAGGGGTGATGGTGGCGCACTTGACGCCGACTCCGTGCTTCTGGATGGCGTGCGCCGCATCCACCGTGATCTGGTCGTCGGTCTCGTCACGCTTCTGGATCGACAGGTCGTAATACTCGAGATTCACGTCGAGGTAGGGCAGAAGGAGAGTGTCTTTGATCTCCTGCCAGATGATTCTGGTCATCTCGTCGCCGTCAAGCTCGACGACTGTTCCCTCTACCTTGATCTTCGACAAATTCTTACTCCTCATGAGGCCGTCGGCGCGAACAGTGCGGGCGCGCCAGGTGATTCGGGTGAACCGGATCCGCTTTCGATTCGATCGAATCCGTATTCAGGTCAACCGGTACAGTTTAGCCGATCCGCACAAATATCTCGACATCAAGATAAATTGCCGTCCGGGGGCGCCTCGGACTATCGGCCACCCCCATACGCGGGATAGGTTGAGGGCATGAGTGAATTCAGACTGGACGAGTTATCAGCGTCGAACATCGTTGCCGCGAACAGCCTCACGCTCAAGCCGGGTCAGGAACAGTTCATTGCCCCGGTCTCGTACGCAGTGGCCGGCGCCTTCATCAACCCGTCGACATCGTGGTCGCGCGTGGTGTTGGATGCCGAAGACCGCGTGGTGGGGTTCATCATGGGCAACTTCGACCCCGACAGCAAACACGAGGAGTTTCGCAGCTGCATCTGGCGCATCAATGTCGAAGCCGACCAGCAGAGCAGGGGCGTCGGACGTTTCGCCGTTTTGAGCCTCGCGGAAGAGGCACGAAGCCGCGGCTTCAACCGGGTCACCGTGATTTGGGAACCCGGCGATGATGGCCCCGGTGCGTTCTTCACCCGCGTCGGCTTCAAGACGGTTGGTGAGACCGAATACGGCGAGACCATCGGGGCGATGGAGCTGTAGCGCATGCCGGAATCCACCCCCTCCCGTGCCGAGTTTGCCGAGAACGTGCTCGAGATCGTACAGGCGATCCCCCCCGGCCGAGTGATGACCTACGGCGACATCGCCGCCGTGCTCGGTTCACGGGCATCACGCATGGTCGGCCAGGTGATGAGTCGCTCCGGCGGCGATCTGCCCTGGTGGCGTGTGATCCGCGCGGGCGGGCATCCGCCGCTCTGCCACGACGCCGAAGCGCTGGAACACTATGAAGCCGAGGGAACCCCCCTCCTGCCGTCAGCGGTCGGGGCCGGCTACCGCATCGACTACCGAACCGCCAGGTGGACTCCGCCGTTCGACTGAGGGACACGTCGCGCTTGCCGGACGTGGTGACGCCGCCTCACGGCTGTCGATACTCCGGAGCCGGATGGTGGCCAGGATCCACCATCTTCCAGACTCATCCTTCGCCGACCGTGCAGACGTTGGGGTTTTCGCCTTCGAATAACCCCAACAACTGCACTCTGGGCGGGGCGGTTCAGGGCAGTGTTTATGAGGGCAGGGTGGATGAGGGCGGGGCGGATGAGGGCGGGGTGGATGCGCGGGAGCGAGGATGCGCGGGAGCCAGGTCTGGTGCTGGTCAGGCGTCGGGCGCCGCGAAGACCCGCTCGCCGTCGACGAAGGTCTGCAACACACGGGTGTGGCCGATTTCCGACTCCGGATGCGCGAACGGATCTCGGTCGAGCAACGCAAAGTCGGCCAGCTTGCCGACCTCGATGGTGCCCGTCTCATCGAGGTGGTTCACATACGCTGAGCCCGCCGTGTACGCGGTGAGCGAGCTGGCCAGGTCGATGCGCTGCTCGGGCAGGAACACCTCGTAGTCGCCCACCTCCTCCCCCGGCGCGGCCAACCGGTTGACGGCCACGTGAATGGCGGCGAGCGGGTCTGGGGTGCTCACCGACCAGTCGCTGCCGGCGGACAGCACGGCCCCCGACCGCAGCAGGTCACCGAACGGGTACTGCCACGCACTGCGCTCCGGCCCGAGGAACGGCAGGGTGAGGTCGACCATCTGCGGCTCGAGTGCCGCCCAGAGCATCTGCATGTTCGCCGCCACGCCCAAGCTGCGGAACCGGTGCACATCGTCGGGGTGCACCACCTGCAGGTGGGCGATGTGGTGCCGGTTGTCGTTGCGGCCGTTCTTCGCCTGCGCCGCTTCCACCGCGTCGAGACATTCGCGCACCGCGCGGTCGCCGATGGCGTGAAAGTGCACCTGGAAGCCGAGCTCGTCGAGCGCCGTGACGTTGTCGCGCAACTCGGCGGCGTCGACGAAGGAGATCCCCGAGTTGTCGGCGGGATGGCCGCACGCGTCGAGGTACGGGCTGAGCATGGCCGCCGTGAAGTTCTCGGCCACACCGTCTTGCATGATCTTCACGCTGGTGGCGGCGAATCGGCCGCTGCGGCCGGCGGCGCGCATGGCCACAAGCTCGGGGATCTGTTCGGCACCCCGGGCACGATCCCACCACAGCGCGCCGACCACGCGAGCGGTGAGTTCACCGGCGGAGGCCGCTGCCAAGTACGCGGGGGTGGCGTCGCCGGCATCGCCGTAGGGCCCGAGGATCGCCTCTTGCCACGCGGTCACGCCGAACGAGTGCAGGTACTCCTGCCCGAGCAGCAGTGCCCGCCGGTAGTCGGCCTGTGGGGTCTCCGGCAGCAACCGGCTCACCAGGTTCATCGCGCCCTCGTGCAGCGACCCGGTGGGCGTGCCGTCGGCATCCCGTTCAAAACGGCCGTCGACAGGGTCGGGGGTGCTGGCGTCGATCCCGGCCAGCGCGAGCGCCCGGCTGTTCACCCACGCGCCGTGCCCGTCTGCGTTCGGCAGGAACGCGGGGCGGTCGGCGACGACCCGGTCGAGATCGTCGGCGCGCGGGTTGCCTCCGTCGAACGCCGCCATCGACCAGCCGCCGCCCAGAATCCACTCCGCGTTCGGGTTCGCGGCCGAATATGCGGCGATGCGCTCCAGGTAGCCGACCCTGGTCGACTCCACCGAGAGGTCGCAGCGGATCATGTCGAGACCGCCCCAGACGGCGTGCACATGCGCGTCCTGGAGGCCCGGCACGAGCATCCGGCCGGCGAGGTCGACAACCTCGGTCTTCGGGCCGATCAGCTCGCGCACGTCATCATGCCCGACGGCAGTGATGCGGTTGCCGGTGACGGCCACCGCTGTGGCCCGACTGCGCACGGTGTCGGCGGTGAAAACCGGCCCGCCTGCGAAGACAAGATCGGCGTGGGACATCTGTGTGGCTCCTAGCCTCCGCCGACGGTCTTGGCGATGTCGGTGGCGGAATCTCCCGACCGGCGCAGTACGACGGCGACCAGGGCGATCGCTCCGAGAGTCAGCACCAGCATGATCGTCGACACCGCGGCGATCTCGGGTCTCAACCCGGTGCGCACGGCGCTCAGCACGTAGACCGGCCACGGGGTGGCACCGGAGACCTGGATGAACGCGGCCACAATGGTGTTGTCGAGGCTGAGTGTGAACGACAAAAGCCCGCCCGCCAGCACGGCGGGCATCACCAGCGGTAGGGTGATCTGGGTGAACCGGCGGAACGGCGGCGCGTACAGGTCGGCGGCCGCCTCCTCGAGGCTCTCGTCGAGACCGATCAGCCGGGAGCGCACGATGTAGGTGACGACGGCGGTTGAGAACAGGGAGTGCCCGACCACGAGGCGCGCGATCCCGTTGTCGAAGATTCCGAGGTTGAGGTCTTGTCCGAGAAAGACCAGCCACGGCAGCAGGGCGACCGCGTCGACGATCTCCGGGGTGACGGTGACCAGCACGAGCAGCACCAAAAACCACGGCACCCAGCGCCCGGCCCGGCGCGCCAGGGCGACACCGGCCATGGTGCCCAGCACAGTCGCCAGGATCGCCGAGATCACTCCGGCCTGCAACGACACCACCACGGCGTCGCGGATGGTCGGCTTCGTGACGATCGCGGCGAACGAACCGAACCCGAACTGGTCCCACGCGACCAGAAGCCGGCCCTCGTTGAACGAATAAATCAGGATGACGATGATCGGCGCGAACAGGAACACGAAGACGATGACCGCCCAGGCCCGCATCGACAGTTCCATCAGACCCAGGCGCTTCATGCGTCCACCCCCAACACCAACCGCCGGCGGGCCCGCATCGGCCAGGTGCCGAGCCAGGTGATCAGTGCCGCCAGCGCGACTGTGCCGAGAATGGTGAGAATCAGCACCACCGCCATGGCCGAGCCGAGCGCCCAGTTCTGTGCGGTCTGGAACTGGTTGGCCACCATCTGGCCCGCCATGTTGCCCTTGGCGCCGCCGAGCACGGTCGCGGTGATGTAGTCGCCCATCAGTGGGATGTAGACCAGAAGAATTCCGACGATCAGCCCAGGCTTGGCCAGCGGAAGGGTGATGTGCAGGAAGGTCGACCACCGCCCGGCACCGAGATCCTTGCTCGCCTCGCGCAGCGGCAGGGTGACCCGGTCGAACGCCACGAACAGCGGCAGCACCATCAGCGGCAGGTAGTTGTAGACCACACCGATCAGAACCGCGGAGCGCGTGAACATGACCTCCAGCGGGCGGTCCAGGATGCCCACTGACTGCAGCAGCCCCGAGAAGAACCCCTCCGGCGCCAGGATGATCTGCCAGCCGATGGTGCGGATCAAGAAGTTGGTCCAGAACGGGATCATCACCATCGCCAGCAGGATGCCGCGGTGGCGCACCGGCGCCTTGATCGCCAGCCAGTACGCGAACGGCACCGAGATCGCCAAGATGATCAGCGTTCCGACCACGCCCACCCAGAGGGTGTTCTCGAAGGTGGCGAAGAACGTCGGCGAGAGCGCCTCACCATACCGGTCGAGCGACAGCTTGTCGTTGGCATGCGTTCCAAAGATGCCCGGCTTGTAGCCGAAGCTGAACCAGACCACCATGCCGACGGGGGCGAGGAAGAACGCGGTCAACCAGGCCCACGCCGGAAACGCCAGGATCGCGCGCGGGAGGCGTCGCCAGGTGGGCCGGGGCTTCGGCACCGCCCCGGGCGGTGCCGATTGCAGCGCGTTCGCGCCAATCGCTTCCAGTTGCGTCATTTCATCCTTGGTAGGCGGGAATCAGGGATCACCGCTGTCAGCCGGCGGCGGCAGCCTTGGTCTTGTCCCAGATATCGACGATCCGCTGCTGCTGCTCGCCCAGAACCTGGGTGTGCATCGACTCCACCTGGTCGGGCGAGAAGAAGACCAGATCAAGCATCTCCATCCCCTCGGCCTTGGCCGCCTCCTCGATGCCGGTTGCCCCGGTGTGGTAGCCGTTGTAATCGAGTTCGCGAAGCGAGATCGCCGGGTCCATGATGAAGTTGATGAACGCGTGCGCGGCCTCCGGGTTCGGAGCACCGGCCGCGATCGCCCAGTTGTCCATCCACAGTTCGGTGTCGGGGGAACCGAGACGCCAGACCCAGCGGTCTGGGTCATCGCTCTCCTGGATGCCGATGCGGGCGTCACCGTTCCAGACCTGCATCAACATCTGCTGCGCCTGCGGGATGGCGACACCACCGGGGTAGGAGTCGAAGGTGGAGATGTGGGGCGCGAGGGAGTTGACCAGGAATTCTTCGCAGGCATCCAGATCGGCCGCCTCGGAGGTGTTCCAGTCGATCCCGTTCGACCAGAAGTAGAGCCCGAGCAGCGGTGCCGGGTCATCCAGCACGCTCATCTTGCCGCTGGCCTCGTTCTGAGCGGCGTCGAGGAAGTCGGCCCACGTGTGCAGTTCCCGGCTGATCTTGGTCTTGTCGTAGACAAAGCCGGTGGTGCCCCACGCCTTGCAGATGGAGTAGTCGTTGTTCGGGTCCCAGTCACGGCCGAGGAACGCCGGGTCCATGTGCTCCAGGTTGGGCAGCAGGTCGTGATTCAGTTTTTGCAGCAACCCGTTCTCAACCATCTGCGGGATGAACGGGCCGGTCGGGATGACGATGTCGTAGCCGCTGGTGCCCTTCGCCGCCACCAGCTTGGAGATCATCTCCTCGTTGGAGTTGAACGAATCGAGCGTGATCTTCGGACCGAATTCGCCGGTGAAGTCGGTCAGAACCTCGGGGTCGTCATAGTCTCCCCAGGTGTAGATGGACAGCGTGTCCTCCAACGGGCCACCGACGGCTCCCGGGACCGCATTGGGTTCCGCCCCGGAACTGCAGGCGGCGAGCAGCCCAGTGCCGGCGGCTGCGGCGCCGAAGCTCAGGAACCGGCGGCGGGAGACCTCGGACCGGATCACGCGAGCGGCTGCGGTTGAGGCCAGGATTCTGACGGGCGTCGACTCTGACATTCGGTACTACTCCTTTGTTGAAATGGATCGGGTGTTGGCTACAGGATCGATCGCGTCTTTCGCGATCTTCGCCTTGGCGTCCTGGGCCTGTTTACCCGGAAAAAAGCGCACACTGTCATCCGACCAGGTGCACCAGACGCGATCGCCCACGGCCAGCTGGGGTGCCGACGGCCGGGGCAAGCGGGCGAGCAGCGTGTGCTCGTGCCCGATCTGAACGAGAAACTGCAGGGTCTCGCCCAAGTGGGAGATCCCGATCAGATCGCCCGGAACAACGTTGGGTGTGGTCACCGCAGACGGCTCGGCCGCCGACACCGTGACCGACTCGGGCCGCACGGCCGCCTGCGACTCGGAGCCGACGATCAGCTCCCCCGTCACACTGGTCGCACGAAGCTGGCCGAACTCGGTGTCCATCACGTGTGGGTCAACCCCGACCCGGCCGGCGAAGAAGTTCTGCTGGCCGATGAAGCCGGCGACATACGCGTTCGCCGGGGAGTCGTAGATGGTGTCGGCGTCAGCCAACTGTTCAATCTTGCCGTCACGCATGATCGCGATGCGGTCACTCATCGACAGGGCCTCGCCCTGGTCGTGGGTGACGAAGATGAAGGTGATGCCGAGGCGTGACTGCAGCAGTTTGAGTTCCAGCTGCATCTCTTCACGCAGCTGGCGGTCCAGGGCACCCAGTGGTTCATCCAGCAGGAGCACCGCGGGCCGGTTGATCAGGGCACGGGCGAGCGCGATGCGCTGCTGCTGCCCGCCGGAGAGCTGGGTGGGCTTACGGTCGGCGAACGAGACCATCTGCACCATGTCGAGGGCCTCGGTGACCTTCTCGCGGATCTCCTGCTTGCCGACGCGCTTCTGCCTGAGACCGTAGGCCACGTTCTCGGCGATGCTCATGTGCGGAAACAGGGCGTACGCCTGAAAGACGGTGTTGACGTTGCGCTTGTGCGGGGGAATTCCGATCACGTCTTGGCCGGAAATTCGGATGCTGCCGCCATCCGGCTGCTCGAAGCCCGCGAGCATGCGCAGGGTGGTGGTCTTGCCGCAGCCCGATGGGCCGAGAAGGGAGAGGAACTCTCCGGCTTCGACCCTGAGGCTGATCGCGTCGACGGCCGCGACAGCGCCGTAGCGCTTGGTGACCGACTCCAGCACTACCGTGCCGATCTCCTCCGTCTGCGCGCCGTGGCCGGGCCCTGATTCGCCTGAAAGGGGAACTACAGGAATCGTTGCGCTCACAGCACCTCCGAGGTGGAACAGCCCGCCGTTGACAGGCAGAGAGTTCCCATATCGTATCGCGCGAACTGCGAAAGCGCACATCGAAACCCGCGTTCCACTGCGATTTACCGCACTGGATGGCGCGTTCCGCCGCGAATTCCGTAGCTCAGACGAGGGAGTCGCGCCACGCCGCGTGCAGCTTCGCGAACCTTCCCGTACCGGAGATCAGCTCGGCCGGGGTGCCATCCTCGACCACCTGACCGCGCTCCATCACCAGCACCCGGTCGGCGATCGCCACCGTCGACAACCGGTGCGCGATGATCACCGCCGTGCGGTCGGCCAGCAGGGTCTGCAGCGCCTCCTGCACAAGACGTTCGCTCGGGATGTCCAACGAACTGGTCGCTTCGTCCAGGATCAGAACGGCCGGGTTCGCCAGGAACGCGCGCGCGAACGAGATCAACTGCCGCTGCCCGGCCGAGACCCGGCCACCGCGCTTGTTCACCTCCGTGTCGTAGCCGTGCGGGAGCGCCTCGATGAACTCGTGGGCCCCCACCGCCTTCGTTGCTCGAACGACATCGTCGAAGGTCGCCTCCGGGTCACCGATCCAGACATTGTCAGCCACTGTGCCCGAGAACAGGTACGACTCCTGGGTGACCATCACGATCGCTCGGCGCAAGTCCTTCGGGTGCAACTTCCTCAGGTCCACACCGTCCAGGGTGATCGAGCCCTCTGTCGGGTCATAGAACCTGGACATGAGCTTGGCGAGTGTCGACTTGCCGGCGCCTGTCGACCCCACAAGCGCGATCGTCTGCCCGGCGGTCATCGACAGGTCGAACTTCGGCAGGATCACCCGGTCTGCCGCGTAGGCGAACTCGACACCTTCGAAGCACAGGTCCCCCTTGGCCTCCCACAGATCCACCGGATCCACAGGGTCGGGCACGCTCGGCTTTTCCTCCAGCACACCGGAGATCTTCTCCAAAGCTGCAGCCGCCGACTGGTAGGAGTTGTAGAACATCGCCATCTCCTCCATCGGGTCGAAGAAGCGCCTGGTGTAGAGCAACGCGGCCAGCAACGCGCCGATCTCCAGCTGGCCGTCCGCCACCCGGAATCCGCCGACCAGGAGCACCACGGCGACCGTCACGTTGCCGATGAGTACCAGGCCCGGGTCGAAGATACCGAACAGCTGGATCACGTCGTTGTTGACTTTTCGGTAGGCCTCCACCTGAGCACCGAATTCCGCCTGGTTGCGCTTCTGCTTGCGAAACGCCTTCACGGCCCGGATCCCGGTCATTGTCTCGACGAAGGAGACGATCAGTCTGGCCGAAGCGACCCGCGACTGGCGGAACATGATCTGCGAACGCAGCTGGAACCACCGGGTGAGGATCCAGAGCGGAACGAGGGAGCCGAACAACACAACACCGCTCACCCAGTCCAGCGAGAACAGGGCGACGGCGATGAATAACATGTAGAGAAATCCCTGGATCAGCGAGTTGATGCCTGAGTCAAGCAATTCCCTGATCGCATCGAGGTCGCTGGTCTGCCGGGAGATGATGCGGCCCGACGTGTACTTCTCGTGGAACTCGAGGCTGAGTCGCTGCGTGTGCAAAAAGACCCGTTTGCGAAGGTCAATCAGGATGGCCTGGCTGATCCGTGCCGACATCACGGTGTACTGCGCGATGAAGACGGCGCCGATCACACCGGTCACGAGGTACGCGATCACAATCACGTACAGGGGCGCCCAGTCACCGGCGACAACCGCTGGCAGTCCGCGGTCGATTCCGACCGCGATCAGCGCCGGCCCGGCAACCTGTGCTCCGACGGCGACGATGACCACGATGCTCATCCAGATCACCCGAACCCGCAACGGACGCATCAATGATCCGAGCAGGGCGAGCGACCTCGAGCGGATCTGCCTGCTCTCCTTCTTGGTGAGGTCGTTACGCTCCTCACCCTGCACCCCGTACACGCTCACAGTTCCACCTCCGTGCGCATCCGAGTCTCGCGCCTGTTCTCGTCTTCAAGGCTCGAGATCACGAAGGCGTAATGCGCGCTCGTCGCGAGCAGCTCGGAATGCGTGCCAACGGCCGTGATCCGCCCGGCCTCGAGCAACGCCACCCGGTCGGCGAGCATCACGGTCGACGGCCGGTGCGCCACGATCAGGGCGGTGGTGGTGGCCAGCACACGCCTGAGCGCCGCCTCCACCAGAGCCTCTGTGTCCACGTCGAGCGCGGACAGCGGGTCGTCGAGCACCAGAATCCGGGGTCGGGCGGCAACCGCGCGGGCAAGCGCCAGCCGCTGCCGTTGGCCTCCGGACAGGCTCATTCCTTCTTCGCCGACGACCGTGTCAAGCCCGTCGGGCAGTTCGTGGACGAAGTCGGCCTGAGCAATGGCCAACGCTTCCAGGAGCTCCTCCTCCCGCGCATCGGGCCGGCCGAGCAGCACGTTCTCCCTCACCGACGCGGAGAACAGGGTGGCATCCTCGAAGGCCATCGCCAAATGTGTGCGCAACTCGTCCAGGGTGAGGTCGCGGGCGTCGACGCCGTCGACCAGGACAGCGCCGCCGGTGACGTCGTAGATGCGGGTGGCCAACGAGACGAGAGTGGTCTTTCCGCTGCCGGTCAGGCCAACAAGGGCCATCGTCTCCCCGGGGCGGATCGTGAGGTCGACCCCATTGATGAGGTCGGGCACCCCCGCGGGCGAGTCTTGGTAGCGGAAGTGCACGTCTTTGAAACGCAGCTCGCCGCGCGGGTCGACGATGGTCTTCGGTTGAAGCGGATCGACGATCGTGTTCTCGGCGTCGAGCACCTCAAAGAACCTGTCGGCGGCGGTGCGGGTGTCGAACGTCATCGACAACAGGAACCCAATCGACTCCACGGGCCAGCGCAGTACGGCGGCGGTCGCGAAGAACGCGAACAGTTCGCCGACGCTGAGCTCCCCGACCGACGCCAGCCAAACGCCACCGAACAGGCAGAGGGCAAACGCGACGTCCGGAACCAGGACCAGCCAGAGCCAGATTCCGGCGATCGCCTTCGCCTTCTCGATCTCCGTGCCCCGCAGGTCCTCGGCGCGGGTGGTGAAGTTCTTCAGCGCGTGTTTGCCGCGGCCGAACGCCTTCAGCACGCGGATGCCGTGCACCGACTCCTCGACGGCAGTGGCCAGGTCGCCGGCCTGATCCTGGCTGCGGCGGGCGATCGTCGAGTACTTCTCCTCGAACACATATCCGTAGATCCAGAGCGGAATCGAACAGACGATGAAGACCAGCCCCAGGATCCAGCTCCAAGAAAGCAGTATGCCAAAACCGACCACTATTGTGATCAGGTTGACGACCAGCAGCACAATTCCAAAGGAGAACCAGCGGCGGATCAGGCTGAGGTCGCTGATCGCTCGGGAGAGCAGTTGCCCTGACTGCCAGCGATCGTGGAAGGCCACCGGCAGCGCCTGCAACCGGTTGTAGAGGCTGTTGCGCATGCGCGCCTCGATATGGGTGCCGGGGGTGAGCACGAACCAGCGGCGGAGTGCGATCATCACTGCCTCGACGATCCCCAGGCCCAGCACAGCGAGCGCGGCCGGCCAGACCTGGCCGGGGTCACCCTCGGAAAGCGGTCCGTCGACCAGCTGTTGCAGAACCAGTGGGATCGCCAGCGCGACGAGACCGGCGAGAAGTGCGGCGATCATCCCCAGGTAGATGCGGGGCATGGCCGGCTTCGCATACGGGTAGACGCGCATGATGGCGCGGAACGTGCTCGGCTTCTTCGGTGCGACACCCGGTTCAGGAAGGTGTTCGGCCTGGATTGTGGCAGACACTGAGGTCTTCTTTCAAGTCGTGACGTTTCAAAGTAGTGACGGGCGAGCCACCCGCTGGTTGTGACCCGATCGAGCGCGCCCGGGACGGGGCGATCCTGGGCTGATTTCTCGGGTCACGTCAAACGGGTGTGTCCCAGCAAACGTTGTGGAAAGTCTCTGGCGACCGGCCGTGCAATGACCCTAGTGGAGCTTCACCGGTCACGCCGGGCGGGGTGGGCTGTGACCGAGGTGAGTGTGGTGGCACCGGCCATGACGACACCGGCCATGACCATACCCGCGCCGAGATTGCAGGCCACGCCGCATTCCGAGGTGATTGTGTATGACATGGCATCCTCCCGAGTGCGTATTTTCTTCCCCGACGACCGCCGACCGATCAGGGACCACCCGTGGCAGGCAGCCTTTCAGGATAGTTCCACATCGGGCCCGGCCGCAAGCGCTGATTCCCTCAATTAGGCTTGAGACTATGAAGTCGACCATTTTCGAGCGATCTGTTCCCGCTGCCTCAACCGTGCAGCACTCCCTCGCCGGCACGAAGCACGCCCCGTTCTGGCTGGATGACCTGGTGGACCCCGGACGCTACCCGGCGCTTCAAGGCGATCTCGATGCAGACGTCGCAGTCGTCGGAGGCGGCTATTGCGGGTTGTGGACGGCGCTCAAGGCCAAACAGGCGAACCCCGACGCGCGCGTCGTGCTCCTCGAGGCGAAGACGGTCGGCTGGGCGGCGTCCGGTCGAAACGGCGGTTTCATGGAGGCCAGCCTGACCCACGGTGAAGACAACGGCGCCAGCCGCTGGCCGAAAGAGATCGATCGGCTGAACGAAATGGGCTTCGAGAACCTCGATGCCCTGGAGCGCCAGATCGGCGAACTGGGCCTGGACTGCGAGTTCGAGCGCCCCGGCTCCATCTCCGTGGCCGTCGAGCCGTACCAGGTCGACCAACTGCGCCAGCTGGAGACCGACGCCGACAATGTCTTCCTCGACCGTGAGGCGATGGCCGACCAGGTCATCTCACCCACCTACCTCGCCGGAATCTGGAACAAGCGCAGCACCGCCCTCGTACATCCGGCCAAGCTGGCCGTGGCGCTCGCGAAGGCTGCGACGGATGCGGGTGTGGAGATCTTCGAGAACACCAAGGTCGACACTTTGAACAGTTCCAAGAGCACCCCGACCGCCCCCGTTGACGTGGTCACTGGCGGCGGTACGGTCCGTGCCCGGCGCGTCGCGCTCGCCACAAACGTCTTCCCCTCGTTGCTGAAGCGCACCAAGCTGCACACCGTCCCGGTGTACGACTATGCGCTGATGACCGAACCGCTCACCGACGATCAGATGACGAGCATCGGATGGGCCAATCGGCAGGGGCTGAGCGACATGGCCAACCAGTTCCACTACTACCGGCTGAGCGCCGACAACCGCATTCTGTTCGGTGGTTACGACGCCATCTACCACTATGGGCGCAAGGTCGACCCGCGCTATGAAGACCGCAGCGCAACCTACGCATTGCTCGCGGCCCATTTCTTCACGACCTTCCCGCAGCTGGAAGGTCTGAAGTTCTCGCATCGCTGGGCCGGCGCCATCGACACCAGCACCCGGTTCTGTGCCTTCTTCGGCCAGGCCCGACAGGGCCGCGTCGCGTATGCGGCCGGGTTCACCGGGCTCGGTGTGGCCAGCACGCACTTCGCGGCCGACGTCATGGTCGATTTCATGGCGGGGCAACGCACCGAGCGCACCCAACTGCAAATGGTGCGTCAGAGCGCCATCCCGTTCCCCCCCGAGCCGGTTGCCTCCATCGGGATCCAGGCCACCCGAATGTCCCTGAACCAGGCCGATCACAACCAGGGGCGCCGCAACGTGATTCTCAAGACTCTCGACGCCCTCGGCCTCGGTTTCGACTCCTAGAAAAGGTACGAAATGGTTTCGACAGCACAGGCGGGTGAGGCGCCGACCCAAGCAGTGAACGCGGCAGCGCTCCGGCTCGAGCACGAGGCGGTGCCGGCAGACCAGAGTGTGGCGAACTCGCCCACAACCGGCTCCGCCCCCGTGGGTGAGTTCAAAGGCTTAGAAGTGGGCGTCTGGGAGATGTCGGTCGGCACCATGACCGACGTCGAGGTCGACGAGGTGTTCGTGGTGATCTCAGGTCGGGCGACGGTCATCATCGCGGGCCAGGATGAACCACTCAACCTGGTCGCGGGTGATGTGGTCACCTTGCGCGCCGGCATGGAAACCGAGTGGACGGTCACCGAGACTCTGCGCAAGGTCTACCTGGCGTAACGGCGAACGATCGCCGAGAGGCTGATAGATGCTCGTGCGCCGCTATCACTCGACCCCACGACCGTCTTTCGACGCCAGAGGCCTGGGCCTGGCTCAGCGGATGCGCTGGCTCATCCGACGGGCTGTCTCGTCTGACGCGCCGACTCAGCGGATGCGCACGGACAGGCAGGTCACGCAGCCCTCGAGTTTCTCGAACTCGCTGATGTCCACGGTGATCACCCGGTAACCGAGGTCTTCGATCAACGCGACCGATTTCGGCGCTGATGTTGCCATCAGAACGGTGTCATCGGCCAGGATCACAACGTGCGCCCCGGCCTCCTCGGGCATATCCAGGTAGCGACCGAAGATCGTCGGGTCGTCGACAACCGGTCCGTAACCGATGACGGTGCCATCGGGAAGGGCGGTGACGGCGCTCTTCAGGTGGAGCACGCGGGTCAGCGGCACCGCGACCACGGTGAAGCCGAGCGGTGCCACCAGTGCGCGCAACTGGCGGATGCCCTCGCCGTTGGTGCGCCCGCCCCGGCCGACGAACACGGTCTGGCCGACCTTGAGCACGTCGCCGCCATCGAGAGTGCCCGGGGCCTCGATGCGCAGCACGGGCAGGCCGAGGCCGCGCACGGTCGCTTCGACATCGACGATTTCTCCCTGCCGGGATTCGGTGCCGGGATTGGTGATCACCGCGGTGCGGCCAAACATCACGACGGCATCTTCGACGAACACGGAGTCGGCCATTTCGGGCGCCGGCGGAACCTCGACGGTTTGCCAACCGGCCTCGTGCAGGGCATTGACGTAGTTGTCCCACTGGCTGTCGGCGAGGTCGGCGTCGACGGGCACACGCTCGATGTGAGTGAGTTCCCCGGCGTTGAGGTTCGAAGCAGGCACTCGGATCAGCGCGGTGCGCCCCTGCCCGGCTCGGGTCTGGGCTCCCTGGCGGAGCATTGCGGAGTAGACGACCCGCGCCAGGGTGGCGGTGAGAATTCCGGTGGCGAGCACGAACACCAGGTTGATGCCGATGATCGAGTCGAGCAGCGCGAGGAACAGTTCACCGGAGACCTCGGCCTTCGCGCTGACCACGGCGGTGATGATGTTGCCCACGACCACCGCGATGATGCCGGCGAGCAACCCGCCGACCAGTGCCGTGTACCACCAACGCAGCCCGCCGAAAATTGCCAGGACCGCTACCAGAATGAACACGAAGACGGTCGGCAGGGCGAAGAAGTCGCTGATCGGCAGCAGCATCTGGCTATTCGTCTGATTGCCGATGAACAGCGCGATCACGGTGATCGCGTGCGCGGCGAGCGCGACCGCCAGCGCGGAGACCCCCGATGCTGCGATTCGGCGTGCCCACGATTGCGGGGCGGTGGGTGAAAGAGCGGCAGTCGGGGCAGAAGTCATGACTTCGAGCCTACCGAACGCTCGCTGGGAGCGAACCCACACGATCTCTTGAGTTCGCTGGGATCCCTGGAAGCTGAGGATCAGTGGAAGAAGTGCCGTTCGCCGGTGAAGTACATCGTCACGTCGGCGGCCTGCGCCGCGGCGATCACCTCTGCGTCCCGCATCGATCCACCCGGCTGCACGACCGCACGCACACCGGCGTCGATCAACACCTGCAATCCGTCGGCGAAGGGGAAGAACGCATCAGATGCGGCCACCGACCCAGCCGCACGATCCCCCGCCCGCGTCACGGCCAGATGGCAGGAGTCCACCCGGTTGACCTGCCCCATGCCCACCCCGACAGAGGCACCCCCGGTGGCGAGCAGGATCGCATTGGACTTCACCGAACGGCACGCCCGCCAGGCGAACTCGAGGTCGGCCAGGGTCTCATCCGAGGCGTGTGCGCCCGACATCCGCTGCCACCCCACCGAGGAGAAGCCGTCGAACGTGTCTGGGGTCTGTGCCAGCATTCCGCCGGAGATCTGTCGCAGTTCAACGGTGTCGCGCGCAAATACGGTGGGCAGCTGCAGCAGCCGCAGATTCTTCTTCGTTGCGAGGATCTCCAGTGCGTCGGCGTCGAAGGCCGGCGCCACCAACACCTCGGTGAAGATCCCGGCGACCGTCTGCGCCATCGCGGCGGTGACGGTTCGGTTCGCGGCGATGACGCCGCCGAACGCCGACTTCGAGTCGCAGGCGTGTGCCCTGAGGTGCGCCGACGCGATCGAGTCTTCGGCCCCGGCCTGAGCCACGGCGATGCCGCACGGGTTGGCGTGCTTGACAATGGCCACTGCGGGTTCGTCGAAGTCCCACGCGGCACGCACCGCCGCATCGGCGTCGACGAAGTTGTTGTAGGACATCTCCTTGCCCTGCAGCTGGGTGGCCTGCGCGATTCCACGCCCATTGGCGTCACGGTAGAGCGCGGCCCGCTGGTGGGAGTTCTCGCCGTAGCGCAATGCCCGATCCTGCGTCGCTGTGAGGCTGAGTGCGGCTGGCAGCGCCGGAGGCTGTTCCCCGTCGCCCGCCGCACCCGACGGTGTCGGCACCGCGGCCTGGGTGCTGGAACGCAGGTCATCGCTGAGCGACATGCCTTGGGCGAACCAGCCCGCCACGGCGGCATCGTAGGAGGCGGTGTGTGCGAACGCCTCGGCCGCCAGGCGCTGCCGTTGAGCGAGCGTGGTTCCACCAGCCGTCACCGCTTGGGCCAGGAGTGCATATCCCGCGGGCGACACGACGATCGCCACATTGGCATGGTTCTTCGCCGAGGCGCGCACCAGGGTGGGCCCGCCGATGTCGATCTTCTCGATGATCTCACCACTCGGGGCACCGGAGGCGACTGTCTCGCGGAACGGGTACAGGTTCACAACCACCAGTTCGAAGGGCTGGATGCCCAGGCTCGCCAGTTGCGCCCGGTGTGACTCCAGGCGCAGGTCGGCGAGGATTCCGGCATGGATCGCCGGGTGCAATGTCTTCACACGGCCGTCGAGCGACTCGGGAAATCCGGTCACCTGGCTCACCTCGGTCACCGGGTACCCGGCGTCCTTTATCGCCTTCGCGGTCGACCCGGTCGAGACGATCTCCACGCCCGCACGGGTGAGCGAACCGGCCAGGTCGAGCAGTCCGGTCTTGTCGCTGACCGAGATCAGCGCACGGCGCACGGGGATTCGTTCGGCCTGGTCGTACGGGCTGGTGGCGCCGGCGACCTTCCCTGCGGCCTGGACCGTCGATTCTGGTTCGTGACTCATGCCGGTTTCAGCTCCCTGAGATTGATGGTGTTGTCTGCGATCTGCCGCACGCATCGCACGATGAGTTCGCGTTCGATCACTTTGATGCGGTCGTGCAGGGTCTCTTCGGTGTCGTTGGGGTGGACCGGGCACCTTTCCTGCGCGATGATCGGGCCGGTGTCCACCCCGCTGTCGACCACGATGAGGCTGGCCCCCGATTCTCGCACCCCGGCGGCAAGCGCGTCGCGCACGCCATGGGCCCCGGGAAACTCCGGAAGGTAGGCCGGGTGCGTGTTCACGAGGCGTGGAGACAATGCGTCGACCACCGATTCGGGCAACAGGCGCATGAACCCGCTCAGCAATACCAGGTCGGGTTGCCAGGAACTGATGACCTCGAGCAGCGCTTCGCCCCAGCTCTCCCGGTTCTCGAAGTCTGTGAACGGCACGACGAAGGTGGGGATGCCCCGCTCCTTCGCGTGCTCCAACCCCGACGCCGGCCGATCGGCACCCACTGCAACGACGCGCGCGGGGTAGTTCTCGGCTTGGGCAGCCTCGAGGAATGCACGCAGGTTCGACCCCGCGCCAGAGACGAGAACCAGCACTTTCAGCACGGGTCAAGCCTACCCGCGCGCGTGTGAGCCCTCGTCCGTCGCCGGATCCCCGGGCAGCGTTATCTCCTGGGTATCGGTGTCGTCGGCTGAGCTGGAGACGGGTGGGTCTGCGGGCCGGTCAGCGGGTTGCACGACGGGCAGCCAGGAGGACCCATTCGGGGCACTGCTGGTGCTATCACCGGTGTCGTTGGCGGAGTCGTCATCAGCGCCGTCGGAGGCGGCTTTGGGCGGTGCGATCAGGGGTGTGCCGGTCTCGTCGTCGGCCCAGCCGAAGCCGGGTGCGGCACCTGATACGGCAGCTGCGCTGGCTCGGGCCCCCACGAGCATCCCCACCGCGGCCCCGATCCCGATCTCCAGCGCCGCGAATGCGGCGACCAGCCATGGGTGCGGGCCAACCTCGACCAGCCGTCCGGGGCCGAGCGAGCCGGCTGAGAACCATGCCAGGGCCCCGAGTATGGCCCCGCCGACGACCCCTACTCCGACCCCGGCGCCCGCCTGCCAGCGCCAGCTTGCCATGCCGGAGAGGGCACGAACCACTGCCGGGCGAAAAAGCACTCCGGCGAGAAAGCCTGCCAGCACGGGTACCAGCAGACCCAGGTAGCCGAGCGCCAACTGACCCTCCGGCAGTGCCCCGAGGATCGGGAGCGCCGGAACGGGCCCCAATTGCGTTCCGAGAGGCGACACCGACGAGCCCACCCCGATGGAGAATCCCGGCCCGATCAGCCACGCCGCAGCCCAGATGACGAGGTTCGGAAGCAGAAGCAGTTGCGCACCTGTCAGGGTCGCTCCGCCAAGAACCCCAGCCTGCAGACTCTCATACAACTGGATGATGGTGGCGTAGTTCACCACCAGACTGAACGCCACCGCCACCGCTGCCAGCCCGACGATGCTCGCTGCGGCCGCCGCACCTCCAGCGAGCACGGGTCGGGTCATGGCCCGCACCACAACCGGCACTCGTTCCCATTGGATGCGCACGAGGCGGCTGAGCGCATCCTTCTGCTCGGCCGGTTGACGGTTGCGCACGAACGCCCCCGCGAGCACCCCGACCGCGTACACCAGCGCTGGTAACACGATTCCCTGCACGGCACTCACCTGCACCGCAGGGTCATTCGCGCTCCAGGTCACCAACGCCGCAATCAGGGCATACGTGCCGATCGCCACTGCAAGCGCAAGGGTGCGGTGCCCGCTGGCTGCCCCTCGGGTTCCGGCGCGCAGCCCAAAGAGCACGGCGACCAGCGCGAATCCGAGGGGGGCGAGCGTGACGGCGAACGCGCTCCCGGCCTCAGGCAGCCCCAGGGCCGTCGCGGTGGATGGGTCCAGCGCGACCATCAGGTCCGCCCCGTGGCCGAGCAGCCAGGTGTCGGCGGCTGCGCGCCAGAAGATGGCCCAGTCGACCATCAGGTCGAAGTGAGTGGCCCAGAGTACGGTCAGTGGCACGAGGGCGATCCCGATGCCCACGGCCGCAGCAATGACCGCCTCCAGGGAGGCGAGCAGGGCAGCGGTCATCCGATTCATTCGAATATGGAGCCTACTCCGGCCGAACGCGCATTCCCCGGTGGCGCGCCCGCCTTCCCGCCGCTCCTGTGGCTTCCGGCCGTTGTGGACCAGATGCAGAAGCAGGTCGGAACCGACGAAGCCCTGAAGCCGAGAAGGCGCCTCTGAAGGAATTGCCTAGATGGACTGGCTGTACCCGAAGAACTCGTGGTCATTGTTGTATCCGCCCTGGCCACCTCCGACGTCAGAGAAGCTCTCGACGAATTCGATGCCCTTGATCCACTTGACCATTTTGAACCCGAGTTGAACCTCGTTGCGCAGACGCAACGGCGCGCCGTGGCCGAACGACAGTGCTTGGTCGTTCATGTCGTAGGCCAGCATCGTCAACTCATAGCTCATTTGTGCGATCGGTTGTGCATCGTAGTAGATTCCGCCGTCGGAACCGTCGGCGAACGAGTAGAACACCACCCACTTCGCTTCCGGTTTCGGCTTTACAACGTCCATGATGGCCTTCATCGAGACCCCGCCCCATTTGGCCACCCCCGACCAGCCCTGAATGCAGTAGTGCTGGGTGATCTGCTCGTGGTGGGGCAGCGCCCGCAGCTGCAGCAGGTCCAACTCAACGGGGCTCTCCACCAACCCGTTGATCCGCAACCGGTAGTCGGCGAAGTTCTGATCTCGCAACGAGTGGTACTCCTTGCTCTCGGGATACTTGCCGTTGTGCCAGAAGTACGGCGAGATATCCTTCTCCGTGTATTGGCCGGGTTTGGAATCGATGTGCTCGAACAATCGCTGCGCCGGCCCGATCAACGCGTACCCAATCTTCTGGATCATCCGTGGATACCGATAGGTCACCGGTGTTGCCGCAACCCACGCGACGACGATGACGACCATGGAGGCGGTGAAGATCCAGAACCCGGCCCACGAATCGTCGTTGCGCATCGCGTACATGTGGTTGAGGTTCTGAAGCGCGCCGGTCGCCATCACCAAGGTCACATGAATGATGATGAAACCGACGAACCAGAGCATCACAAAAAAATGCAATGAGCGGGCGACCTGGATGCTCAACACTCGGCTGACCCAGCGAAATTTTGTGGACAACGCCGGAGACATCCCCAGCCCGGTGATCAACGCGAGCGGTGCGGCGATGAACACAGTGATGAAGTAGGCAATCAGCTGCAACCCGTTGTAGTTCGTCCAGCCCGTTTCCAACGGCCAATCCATCGACAGATATTGGATCGCCACCGAAATCGAATTGGGGATCACATCCCAATGCAGCGGCACGAGACGCACCCACTGCCCGGTGCTGAAAATCAGGATGTAGAAGATGATGCCGTTCGCTAGGAACAGGGTGTCCATCCCCAAATGCCACCACCTGGCAAGACCGATGGTGTGCCGACGCCCGGGCAGGCCGACGGCGGACGGCAACGAGATGGAGTCCTCCTTCGCCGTGTACAGCGGGTTCGGCGGGATCGGCTTCTGCATGCGAAACCAGTTCTTACCCGGGCCACTGTGCCGCGTCCAGTACAACCGTGGGTGGTCAGCCAGAATCTGCCACCCGGAGCGGATGATGAAAAATATCATGAATGCGTTCAGAAAATGCTGCCACCCGACCCAGGCCGGAAAACCGACCGGCGCCCAGGCGGGCAACTCGGATGTCCCGGGGTACGTGATCAGGAAATCCTGTACGGCCGGGACCGTGCGCAACCCGCGTGCGACCGCGATCGCTGCGATGAGAAGCACAAATCCGATCGGAATGAACCAGAGCAGGTTGAACCACTTCGAGCGCCCGATCCGAATCCGTGGGGCAACACCGTACTGTGCCGGAATGCTGCCCGCCCACTCCGAGTCGATGACATCATGTTTCTTGCGAGTCAACTCAGAACGAAAACTGCCCAGGATCTCCGGCAATAGGTCGGGCGCCGGGGCGGGTAGATCGTTGGACGTCGGATGTTTGCTGATCGTCATGTGCCGCTCCTCCGCCACCGGGAAATGGCGCCGAACCGAGAGATGGCTCTCTCGTTGTTCGGCAGACCGACAGTCTCCAGTCGGATGGACAAGGCGTGGCCGGACACCTTCTCGGTAGTTCACCTAAAACGGTACTCGCCCCTTGTTTTCGTTGGCAGTGCGGCTGCGCTGTTTCGGACCGCACACCCCATTTATCGATAGCATCACTGAAGTGAGCAGAAACGGACGATCTGACGTCCGCCACCACGACTTTACGGAGGCACCGTGCTGAAACTGGGTTTGAAAGCGTCTGCGGAGCAGTTCGCACCACGGGAACTGGTCGAATTGGGGGTGATGGCCGAGGAGCATGGTTTCGACTCGGTCACCGTCAGTGACCATTTTCAGCCGTGGCGTCACGAAGGCGGGCACGCGCCTTTCTCCCTGGCGTGGATGGCGGCGGTCGGTGAGCGCACCGAGACGATTCAGATCGGCACCTCGGTTTTGACGCCGACGTTCCGTTACAACCCCGCTGTCATGGCCCAGGCGTTCGCGACGATGGGCTGCCTGTACCCGGGCCGCATCATGCTCGGCGTCGGCACCGGTGAAGCACTGAATGAGATCGCGACCGGTTTCGTCGGTGAGTGGCCCGCGTTCAAGGAACGTTTCGCCCGGCTGCGCGAAAGCGTCGACCTGATGCGTGAGCTGTGGCTCGGCGACCGGGTCGACTTCGACGGCGAGTACTACCAGACCAAGGGGGCATCGATCTACGATGTTCCCGATGGCGGTGTGCCGATCTACATCGCTGCCGGAGGTCCGCTGGTCGCCCGATACGCGGGCCGCGCCGGTGACGGGTTCATCTGCACCTCCGGAAAGGGTATGGACCTCTACACGGAGCGCCTCCTGCCCGCCGTCGCCGAGGGCGCTGAGAAGGCCGGCCGCCAGCTGGCCGACATCGACCGGATGATCGAGATCAAGATCTCCTACGACACCGACCCGGCCGCCGCGCTGGAGAACACCCGCTTCTGGGCGCCGCTGTCCCTCACCGCCGAGCAGAAACACTCGATCGACGATCCGATCGAGATGGAGGCGGCCGCAAACGCGTTGCCGATCGAGCAGGTCGCCAAACGCTGGATCGTGGCCTCCACTCCCGACGACGCGATCGCCCAGATCAGGCCATACGTCGACGCCGGCCTGAATCACTTGGTCTTTCACGGCCCCGGCCACGACCAGAAACGGTTCACCGACGAGTTCGCCCGCGACGTGATGCCCGGCCTGCGTGCGCTCGCCTGATCAAGCGCTCGCCTGATCAAGCGCTGGCCTGACCAAGAGCCGGCCGTCTCCGGGGGTCATCCGGGGCCAGCTCAGGCTTTGGCTGCTGCCTTTGTCGCCGCCTTGGCCGCGCGTTTGGTCTCGCGCACCCTCGCCAGCGAATCGGCGTCAACGATGTCTGCAACCGAGCGGTGGCTGCCTTCTTCGCCGTAGCCGCCTGACGCCTCGCGCCACCCGTCG
>CAJDUP010000034.1_pt1 | contig 22154 bp, 16 predicted proteins | sample 7391181 | NCBI WGS metagenome assembly CAJDUP01 (sample SAMEA7055690, study PRJEB34461) | soil metagenome | biome: terrestrial ecosystem; feature: Peninsula; material: soil | place: Antarctica | collected 2016
GGCTGTATCCGGTCTGCCGGCCGGTGCGATATCGACCACACCATCCCCGCCGAAACAGGGGGGCCCACCGTGCCCGACAACCTCGCCCACCTCTGCCGCGGCCACCACACGTTGAAACACCACGGCGGGTGGGGAGTGAAACGAGTCTCCCCGGGAGTACTGGAATGGACCACCCCCACCGGCCGGGTCATCACCGACCAGCCAGACACCTGGCCCACCTTCACCGAAAGCTGACGGCGCGTCACCGCGAGCTGACGGCGCCTCACCGAAAGCTGCCGGCGCTTCACCGAAGGCCAACGGCGCTTCACGGAGAGCTGACCCACTTCCAGCAGGCCTCCCAGCAGCCTGACAGCCCGCACGGCGACCTATTACCCACCTGAAGCAACAATCTGGAGCTCAACCACTTGGAGCTCAACTACTTGGAGCTCAACCACTTGAACTCGTGATCGAGGAATTTCCTAGTCGGGGCGAGGTGCCTTGATCATCCCGAGGTCGTTGAGCCTGCGGTCGTCAGCCTCAAGCGGCTCATCTGCGTGTGCCGGGCAATAGAGGATGTGGTTTGCCTCGTCACGGTTGACGGTGTGCATGATCATCCCGTGCCCGCACACCGGACAGTTGACGTGTGCCGGTACGCCGTCGGCTTCGTCGTAATCGAGCGGTGTGGCCGGTGGACCGAAGATCGGCCTCATCGCGTTGTCCAACTTTTCGAAGAATCCGACAAATCTTTGTTTGGTGTGAGCCGGTCGCTGTTCCGGCTCACCCTGTGTGTTGTGAGCCATGCCCACGCCCATGTTCGCCGACGTGGGCAACTGCGCAAGACGCTCAAGGGCCGTACTGGCAGACGAAACACCAAGGGCTGCAGCGCGTGGGTCAACCGAGCGCAGCGACGATCTGGCGGGCGATCATTCGTCCGGCCCGGCCGGCTCCGACAGTGCTGGCCTGCGGGCCGTAGCCGGCAAAGAAGATGCGGGGGTCCGTCCAGGATGCGCCACCGGCCACAGTCAACCCCCCGGCTTTCTCGCGAAGCTTCAGCGGCGCCAACTGTCGCGCCTCCGGACGAAACCCGGTCGCCCAGATGATGGTGTCCGCCGGGGAGAACGAACCGTCAGACCACCGCACGCCGCGTTCTTCGATCCGACTGAACATACGCCGATCTGCGAGGATCCCGCGGGCCATCGCCGCAGCAATACGCCTGGTGCGTGGAACCCCCGTGCCGCTCACAATGCTCGGCAGAGCACGACCGGCGCGCGCCGCGTCGTCCTGCATCGCCACCGCGGCCGCCGAGCTTTCCGGGCTCAGGTCTATCTCGTCTCGAAAGTCGGCCGGACTCCGAGTCGCCCACTGTGTGCTGGCAGCAACCCCCTCCAACTCCATCAGAAAGCCCACGGCCGATGTGCCGGCGCCGACGACGATCACATGCTGCCCCGCGAAATCCTGCGCCGATGAATAGTCGGCCGTGTGAACCTGGCGGCCGGCAAATGAACGCATGCCGGGATAGTACGGAATAAACGGAGCGCCCCAGGTTCCTGTGGCATTGACGACGAAGTGGGTGCGAATGTCCCCCTCTGACGTCGTGACCGCCAGGTCCGCGCCAAAGTTGGCCACGCCGGTCGCCCGTACCGGCCGGCGAACCTGAAGGTCGTAGTAGTCCTCATAGCGGCGGTAATAGTCGGCGACCACATCACGCGCGGGCACTGTTCGGTCGGCCGTATCAAAACTCACCCCTAACGCATCCATTCCGGGCAGGTCGCTGATCCTGTGAGCTGTACCCAGCCGCAACTCCTCCCAGCGGAATTGCCACGCTCCTCCGGTTTCAGGACCGCGATCGATGAGAATGAAGTCGACCTCAGGCACGAGGTCGAAGCGCTTCAGGTAGTAGGCCACGCTGAGACCAGCCTGTCCGGCGCCGATCACAACGATGCGCGTGACCGATTCAACCATTGCGTCCCTTCCTGAATTGCCCTGACCCGCTCCAGGGGCGACCACCGCGCGAACAGGGGTGATCGAGCCTCGACCCCGGGCTCACTGCCACTACCCACCCTGCATGCTAAACTAGTGCGTAGTCTTAACAGTTCCCTGTTTGGTAATCCCGAGCGGCTCACAGCCCACTCGGCCCGGCATCGTAAGGGGGTCTCGCATGGGGCGTGGCCGTCAAAAAGCAAAGCATACAAAAATCGCGCGAGAACTGAAGTCGTTCAGTCCTGACGTCAACTATGACGCGCTCCAAAGAGAGCTGGGTTCAAGCGCTCATTCAGACGAGGATTATTCCAAGTGGGCCGACTATGAGCCCGAGGGCAGCTCGGCTGACCGCCGTGCGGAGCCCAAGCACGCATAGCGTTCGCCGATCGACGGAGCGTTCGCGTAACTATAGAGCGTCCGCCGTCCACCCGGTTCAACGGGCGACCCAAAGGGTGACGCGCGCCGGAAGGGTTCTGCCCTTTCGACGCGCGTCGACCTCTTAATTGGCGCAGTGGTCGGCCCGCGGATCACGCGACCCCGGCGCCCACCGACTCAGACGCCTAGTCCTGCTGCAGAACCGCCTGCAACTCGAGCGTGATCGTGACGGTCTCGCCGAGAAGAACGCCTCCGGTCTCCAGCGCTGCGTTGTAGGTGAGGCCGAAATCTTCGCGTTTCACCTCGGCCTTCGCCGTGGCCCCCGCTTTGTAGTTTCCGTACGGGTCACCGCCAAAGCCGCCGAAATCAAAATCGAAAGTGACCGGACGGGTCACTCCCTTCATCGTGAGCATCCCATCGACGAGGAACTCCCCGTTGACCTCGCGCACCCCGGTCGAGACGAAGTCAATCGTCGGGTACTTCTCAGCGTCGAAGAAGTCGCCGGTTCGCAGGTGTGCGTCACGGTTCGGCTCGTTCGTGTTGACCGAGACCACCTCGGCCGATGCGGTGACAGTCGAGTCGAGCGGGTTCGGCGCCGTGACGAACGTGGCATTGAATTTCTCGAACGTGCCCTTGACCTTGCTGATCATCAGGTGCCGGATACTGAAACCGACCTCACTGTGGGTGGGGTCGATGCTCCAGGTCCCTTCCTTGTAGCCGGGAATGGTCGTGGTGGTGGTGGTGGTGTTGCTCACACGTGCTCCTTCACAATAGACGGAGGCCGAAATCATGGCCCGTATGTACATGCAAACGCATGAATCTGTATTCTATTCCCCGGCAAAGTGATTTTTCTCCACGACGTCTGCTACGGCCGACCCGACCATGCCGCGTCGGTAGCAATCGTCGCCGGAATGCCGTTGAATGGGGTCATGGCCTCCGCGGGACGACCGCTGTACCGAACCCTCGCTTCCTTGAGCCGGGTCAATCTGTTACGCGCCCTGCAGTCCGCCGACCGGATGACCGTTGCAGAACTCGCCGCTGCCACCGGATTGCATCACAACACGGCCCGCGAGCACCTCGACCGGCTGATCAGCGCCGGGTTCGTCAGCAGGGAGCCTGAGGTGCGAACCAGTAAGGGCCGGCCGCGACAGTTGTACAGCATCGGACAGGCACGCACCGACCCGCGGCTGCTGAAGAATATCGACGAGGCACTGCGTCGCTCCGATCAGATCAGACGACTTCTGCGAGTTGACGACGTGAGCACACCGCCAACATCGGCTCCAGGGTCGAGAGCCGAGATCAAGCGCGACAATCCGCGCACAGACCAGCTTGACCTTCTCGACGACCACATGGATCGGTGCGGCATCGACGCGACCGTGAAGCAGGGGGCGGAATCCGCACGGGTGCAGATGCAGATGCAGAATTGCCCCTACTCGACGTTGGCAAAGGCACACCCACAGGTGTGCCAAACACATTTCAAGCTGGTACAGAATGTACTGCAGCGCGTCGACGGGCCGTTGGAGGCCGAGAGCATCAGCCCATTCGCGGATGAGAACCACTGCACACTCGACCTCCGCGAGGCGCCGGGCCACAACTGAATCACCAGCGGGTTCAGGCGCACGGGCCTCAGGCGCACGGGCTTCAGGCGCATGCCGGGTCCGGCAACACAGTGGGTCCGGCAACACAGTGGGTTCAGCAACACAGTCGGTCCGGCAACACAGTGGGTTCAGCGGCACGATGGGGTCAGTAGACAGCTCCGGGATTAAGAATGTTCTGGGGGTCGAGTGCTGACTTGATCTTCTGGTTGAGCGCCATGACGTCAGCACCGAGGTAGCCGGGCAGCCAGGCTTTCTTCAACCGACCGACACCGTGCTCCCCGGTGATAGTGCCACCGAGTGAGATCGCAAGCTCCATGATTCGGTCGAACGCGGCCTCCGCCGTGGGCTGTCCGTCGGGATCAGCTGGGTCGTAGACGATCGACGGATGGGTGTTCCCATCGCCGGCATGCGCCACGACGGCGACCGTCACCTCCAGCTCACGCGAGATCACCTCGATTCCGAGCACCAGGTCACCGAGCCGGGAAACGGGCACGCCAACATCCTCCAGCATGATGGCCCCCATCTTCTCGACGGCGGGGAGCACAATACGGCGGGCCTCCACGAATGCCTCGCCTTCTTCGGGATCATCGGTGGAATACACCTCGGTGGCGCTGTTCTGTCGGCAGATCTCCGAGATGCGGGCGATCTCTGACGCAGCAAACTGCTCCGGCTCATCGGATTGCACGATGAGCATCCCGGCTGCGTGACGGTCCAATCCCATTCTGGTGTGATCCTCAACCGCGTTGATGCAGACCTGGTCCATGAACTCGAGCATCGATGGTCGCATCGACCGGGTGATTTCAAGTACGCTTCCGGTCGCATCGGCCAGGGTCGCAAACGTGGCGACCAGCGTCGACGCCGGTCGCTGCGCCGGGATCAGGCGGAGAACCACCTCAGTGATGATGCCGAGGGTCCCCTCGCTGCCGACGAACAGCTTGGTCAGGGAGAGGCCCGCGACGTCCTTGAGGCGTGGCCCGCCGAGCGTGACAGCGGTGCCATCGGCGAGCACCACCGTCATCCCGAGCACATAGTCGCTGGTGACGCCGTATTTCACACAGCAGAGGCCACCCGCATTGGTGGCGACGTTGCCGCCGATGGAGCAGAACTCGACCGACGACGGGTCAGGTGGGTACCAGAGTCCGTGCTCGGCGGCGGCGGCCTTGACCTCGGCGTTGAACGCCCCCGGCTGGGCGACGACCGTGTGGGAAACCGGATCGACATCGATCCTGCGCATTCCGTCGAGGGCCACGACAATGCAGCCGTCCATGACCGAGGAGCCCCCGGACAGACCGGAACCGGCACCGCGCGGAACCAGGGCGATCCCGTGCTCGGCGGCAAAGCGAACCGCCGCCTGCACGTCGGCGGTGCTGGAGGCGCGCACCACCGCCAGCGGCACACCGACCTCCGGGTCGTGGGAGCGATCTCGGCGGTACCCGTCCATCCTGTCGGGGTCGGTGATCACCGCGTCCTCGGGCAATGTCTGGATCAGGGGAGCGAGACTGGGCCCGGATATCGCCGTCACAGTCGGGCACCGCTATCAAAACGTGGGGCAGGACAATGCATGGGAGTCATTGCAATGATCGGGGGCATGGCACCCATTCTGCCGGGAGTACCACCACATTGGACGAGCCCCGGACAAACTGCCTTCGCGAAAGCACCACGGGTTGTTGCAACCGCGCGAATTGGAGCATTTATCACGGTGTTCTGCGGTTGTCATCCTGCGTCGTTCCGGTGAGACTGGCGCCAGTGGCGTCAACCGCCGGAGTGAGGCGCTGCTGGAACGAACCAGGAGAAGCCATGGCAAAGTCCGCTGAATCCTCATCGACAAGCGTCGGGACCGACGGGGCAGTCTCAGACTCCCTGTTGAAGCTGGGCCGATTCCTGCGCCGGGGCACGGTCTCCGAAGACCTGCGATCTGTCTTTCTGGAGGGTGGCCGCACCGCAGACTCGTTCTACCGCGACCGCTGGTCACACGATAAAGTGGTGCGCTCCACCCACGGGGTGAACTGCACTGGCTCCTGCTCCTGGAAGGTGTACGTCAAAGACGGAATCATCACTTGGGAGACCCAGCAGACCGACTACCCGACGGTGGGGCCGGACTCCCCGGAGTATGAACCGCGCGGTTGCCCGCGCGGCGCCGCATTCAGCTGGTACACCTATTCACCGACCCGGGTGCGTTACCCCTACGTGCGCGGAGTGCTTCTCGACGCCTTCCGCGCCGCGAAGGACCGCACCGGCGACCCCGTACTGGCCTGGGCGGAAGTGACCGAGAACCCGGAGACGGCGCGTGCGTACAAGCAGGCCAGAGGCAAGGGCGGCCTTGTTCGTGCCAGCTGGGACGAAGCGTCTGAGATCGTGGCCGCGGCCCATGTTCACACGATCAAGAAGTACGGCCCCGACCGGGTCGCCGGCTTCTCCCCCATTCCAGCCATGTCGATCGTCTCGCACGGAGTCGGCTCCCGCTTCGTCACAATGCTGGGCGGCACGATGCTGTCGTTCTACGACTGGTATGCCGACCTTCCGGTCGCCTCACCCCAGGTCTTCGGCGACCAGACCGATGTGCCGGAGTCTGCCGACTGGTGGAACTCGTCGTATCTGATGATGTGGGGTTCGAACGTGCCGGTCACCCGCACCCCAGACGCCCACTTCATGGTTGAGGCCAGATACCGCGGCCAGAAGGTGATCGTCGTCTCACCCGACTACGCCGACAACACCAAGTTCGCCGACGAATGGCTCGCCGTGCACCCCGGAACCGACGCCGCCCTTGCCATCGCCATGGGCCACGTCATACTCACGGAGTTTCTCCTCGACCGCAAGACACCGATGTTCGTCGATTACCTGAAGCGCTTCAGCGACTCGAGTTACCTCATCGAGCTCACGAAGCGCGGCGACGCCTGGGTTCCCGGCAAGTTCCTGATGGCAGATGCCCTCCCGACCACAACGGCAGACGTTGCCAACCCGGCATTCAAGCCGGTGCTTCTCGACCAGAACGCCAAACCCGTCGTGCCGAACGGATCCCTGGGGCACCGCTTCTCCGAGAGCGACGCCGGCCTGTGGAACCTCGACCTCGGAGACGTCGATCCGCTGCTCTCCATCGCCGATGCCGCCGACTACGACCAGTCGACCGTCGCCATCGACCTGCCCAGGTTCGACCTCGAGCCACAGCCCGGACAGGAGCACGCGGGCGGTTCCGGCTCCATCCGCCGAGGCGTTCCCGTGCGCCAGGTCGCCGGCCGCACCGTGACCACCGTGTTCGACCTGTTGCTCGCCCAGTACGGTGTCAGGCGCGACGGCCTGCCCGGCGTGTGGCCGACGGGATACGACGACGCATCCTCCCCCGGCACCCCGGCCTGGCAGGAGGGTCTCACGAACGTACCCGCCGCCGCCGCCGAGCGCATCGGCCGCGAGTTCGCGCAGAACGCCGAGGAGTCGAATGGCCGCTCCATGATCCTGATGGGGGCGGGCACGAACCACTGGTTCCACTCCGACCTGATCTACCGTTCGTTCCTCGCCCTGACCACGATGACCGGCTGTCAGGGGAAGAACGGCGGCGGCTGGGCACACTACGTCGGTCAGGAGAAGATTCGCCCGCTCACCGGCTGGGCCCAGTACGCGTTCGGCCTGGACTGGGTGCGCCCACCCCGCCAGATGATCAGCACCGCCTACTGGTATCTGGCGACGGACCAATGGCGCTACGACGGCCTGCCGGCCGACGCGTTGTCCAGCGCACAGGGCAACGGCCTGTTCAAAGACCGCACCACGGCGGACTGCCTGATCGAGTCGGCCAAACGAGGTTGGATGCCCAGCTACCCGACCTTCAACCGCAATCCGCTCGACATCGTCGACCAGGCGGAAGACGCCGGGGTCGAGCCCGCGCAGTATGTCATCGACCAGTTGACCAGTGGCGACATGCACTACGCGTGCGAAGACCCGGATGCCCCCGAGAACTTTCCCCGCGTGCTGAACGTGTGGCGAGCCAACATCATCGGCTCATCCGGAAAGGGCAACGAGTACTTCCTCAAACACCTGCTCGGCACCGACGCCACGATCCGCGGGGCACAGTCTGAACCGGAACGCCGGCCGAAGACCATGAAGTGGCACGAGCGGGCCCCCGAGGGAAAGCTCGACCTGATGGTCACAAGCGACTTCCGAAACACGTCCACGACCGTGTTCAGCGACGTCGTGCTGCCCCCGGCGACCTGGTACGAGAAACACGACCTCTCGACAACGGATATGCACCCGTTCATTCACACGTTCAACCCGGCCATCGACCCACCGTTCCAGTCCAAAACAGACTTCGACATCTTCCACCTGCTGGCAAAGAAGATCTCCGAATACTCGGTCGAACACCTCGGGGTTCGCAAAGACCTCGTTGCGTCGCCGCTTTTACATGACACCCCAGACGCAATGTCTACGCCGCACGGTGTAGTCGTAGACAACCCCGTGCTGATTCCCGGGGTGACGATGCCCAAACTCAGTGTCGTCGAGCGGGACTACCCGGCGTTCGCCGCCCGCATGGCTGCGCTCGGGCCGCTCACCGAGAAACTCGGGATGGTCACGAAGGGCGTCAAGTTCAATCCGGATGTCGAGGTGGCCGACCTCGGCCATCGCAATGGTCTCGTGGAGGATGGGCCGGCCAAAGGTCGCCCGAAACTGGACACCGACCTGAAGGCGTGCGAGATGATCCTCACCCTGTCAGGAACCACGAATGGTCGGCTCGGAACCCAGGGCTTTCGGCACCTGGAGAAGCAGACCGGCCAAAGGCTCGCACAGTTGGCGAGCGACAACGAGGGCAAACGATTCACCTTCAACGACATCTCCAACTCCCCGGTTCCGGTGCTCACCTCTCCCGAGTGGTCGGGAAGTGAACACGGTGGGCGCCGGTACAGTGCGTTCGTGGTCAACGTGGAGCACCTGAAGCCGTGGCACACCCTGACCGGCCGCCAGCACTTCTACCTCGACCACGACTGGATCGAGGAACTCGGGGAGCAGCTGCCGGTCTACCGTCCGCCGCTCGACATGCATCGGTTGTTCGAGGACTATGAGCCGGTCGGCTCGATGATGGCCACGGGCGCACCCGGCTCTGCCGGGAAGGCGGAGGTCACCGTGCGTTACCTCACCCCGCACTCGAAGTGGTCGATCCACTCCGAGTACCAGGACAACCTGATGATGCTGAACCTTTCGCGCGGCGGGCCGGGTATCTGGATGTCGCCCCTCGACGCCGACAAGATCGGGGTGCGCGACAACGAGTGGGTCGAGTCGTACAACCGCAACGGAGTCGTGGTCGCCCGGGCGATCGTCTCGCACCGCATGCCCGAGGGCACCGTGTACCTGTATCACGCGAAAGACCGCACCATCAACGTGCCGATCGCGGAGACGTCCGGCATGCGCGGGGGTACGAGCAACTCGCTCACCCGCATCCTGCTGAAGCCCAGCCACCTGATCGGCGGCTACGCCCAACTGTCATTCGCATTCAACTATCTCGGACCGACCGGGAACCAGCGCGACGAGATCACCGTGATCCGCCGCCGCAGCCAGAAGGTGGAGTACTGATGCGCGTCATGGCCCAGATGTCGATGGTGATGAACCTCGACAAGTGCATTGGATGTCACACCTGTTCGGTCACCTGCAAGCAGGTCTGGACCAACAGGGACGGCATGGAATACGTGTGGTTCAACAATGTGGAGACCAGGCCCGGCCTGGGCTACCCGCGGGGATATGAAGACCAGGAGAAGTGGAAGGGCGGCTGGGAGCGCACCAAGCGCGGCCGGCTCAAGATGCGCGCCGGCGGTCGGATGTCGCTGTTGTTTCGAATCTTCGCCAACCCCAACCTGCCGACGATCGACGACTATTACGAGCCGTGGACCTACGACTACGACATGTTGACGAAGGCCCCGCAGACGAAGAACGGCCCGGTCGCGCGGCCCAAGTCGCAGCTCACCGGCAAGGATCTCGACATCCAGTGGTCTGGAAACTGGGACGACAACCTGGGCGGTTCGCAGGAGACCGCCGCTGACGACCCCATCCTCGCCCACATGAGCGAGCACGTGAAGATGGAGTTCGAAGAGACCTTCATGTTCTACCTGCCGCGCATCTGCGAGCACTGCCTGAACCCCACCTGCGTCTCGGCCTGCCCGTCCGGCGCGATGTACAAGCGGGCGGAAGACGGCATCGTCCTGGTCGACCAGGACGCCTGCCGCGGCTGGCGCATGTGCGTGTCGGGGTGTCCGTACAAGAAGGTCTACTTCAACCACAAGACCAACAAGGCCGAGAAGTGCACCCTCTGCTACCCGCTCATCGAGCGGGGCAAGCCCACGATCTGTTCGGAAACCTGTGTCGGCCGCCTGCGTTACCTGGGGCTGATGCTCTACGACGCCGACGCCGTGCTCGAGGCCGCCAGCATCGAGGACGAGCACGAGCTGCTGGAAGCTCAGCGCAATGTGATGCTCGACCCGTTCGACCCGGCGGTGATCGCGGCGGCGAAGGCCGAGGGAATGGCCGACGACTGGATCGAGGCCGCCCAGAAGAGCCCCATCTACAAGTTGCTCAGCGAGTACAAGGTGGCACTGCCGCTGCACCCGGAATATCGCACGATGCCGATGGTCTGGTACATCCCGCCGCTGTCCCCGGTGGTCGACGTCGTCTCCAACACCGGCAACGACGGTGAAGACGTGCGCAACCTGTTCGCGGCGATCGACAAGCTGCGAATCCCACTCGAGTACCTTGCCGGACTGTTCACTGCAGGCGACACCGCACCGGTGGAACAGTCACTGAGGAAGCTGGCGGCGATGCGCTCGTACATGCGCGACATCAACCTCGGCAACGAGCCGGATGAATCCATCGCACAGGCTGTCGGAATGACCGGCACCGAGATCGAAGCAATGTATCGACTGCTGGCGATCGCAAAGTACGAGGATCGGTACGTCATCCCGCAGGCACACGTCGAACAGGCCCGTGACCTGGAAGACCTGGCCTGCTCGCTCGACGGCGATGGGGGACCTGGCATGGGTGGCCCGGAGCGGTCTGACGGGCTGCGGTCGCCCCGCAAGCCGGCGACCCCATCCGGAGCAACGGTGGCGAGCTTCAAGGCGCTCAAGAACATGAGCGATCCGACCCAGCCGTCCACCCCTGGACGGCTGAATCTGCTCAATTGGGATGGGCGCGGCGGCGACTCCGGGCTGTTCCCGCCGGCTGAGCCCGCCGGGGGTTCAGCATGATCAGCCGACGGGGAGCCGGCACCGCACGCCGCCGGCAGCCGAAGATCGAGCCGCACACGAGCAGTCTGGTTCGGTTGACCGATGCCGAGCGGCGAAGAGCCCATATGGTCGCGTCGGTCCTGCTCGACTACCCCGATGACGCCAGGCAGGAGAGCTTCGGCGTGGTCGCCCAAGCTCTCGCAACGCTCCCGGCGGCCATTGCAGAGCCGTTCAACCGGTTTCTCGAGGCGAGCCGGGCGCTCGGTCCGCGCGAGTTGACCATCCACTACACGTCGACCTTCGATCAGAAGCGCAAGTGCAGCCCATACCTGACCTATTACGCAGCCGGTGACACCAGAAAACGCGGAATGGCTCTGGTTCGGTTCGTCGAGGCGTACCGGGCAGCCGGCTGGGAGGTCAACGACGGGGAACTGCCCGACTATCTGCCCACGGTGTTGGAATTCTCGGCACTCAGCGATTCTCCGATCGCCCAGCAACTTCTCGCCTCCCACCGGGAGGGCATCGAGGTTCTGCGCGCCGCCCTCGAGAACGTGGAGAGCCCGTATTCACATGTTTTGGATGCCATCTGCTACTCCCTCCCGAAGATCGACGACGCCACTCGGGAGCGGTATCTGAAACTCGTCGCCGAGGGGCCGCCGGTCGAAACCGTGGGGCTGACCTTCCTCGGCACGCTGGCCCCCTTCGCCCCGCGTGGCGAAGCTCGCGAGGAGGTAAACGCATGACCGTCACAGAGGTTCTCGCCTGGGTTGCGTTCCCATACATCGCGGCCACATCCTTCTTCGTGGGGCATATCATCCGGTTCCGGTACGACAAATACGGCTGGACGTCCCGCTCGAGCCAGACCTACGAGAACAAGCTTTTGGCCTGGGGCTCGCCACTGTTCCACTACGGCATCTTCGGGGTGTTTGCCGGGCACGCCCTCGGCCTGTTCATCCCCCGGGAGTGGACGGAAGCCATCGGTATCGATGAACACGCGTACCACCTGATAGCTGTCTGGGGCGGCTCGATCGCCACCGCAGTGATGATCGCCGGCATCATCATTCTGCTGATCCGCCGCAGCATGGTGGGCCGGGTCGTGCGGGTCACCACCACCATGGACGTGGTCATGTACACCCTGCTGGTGGCGACCGTCGTGTTCGGTACTGCCGCACTGCTCATGCACCAGATCTTCGGTGAGGCATTCAACTATCGGGGAACCATCTCGCCGTGGCTTCGCAGTCTGATGATCTTCCAACCGGATGTCACCTTGATGACCGGAGTGCCACTGGCGTTCCAACTGCACGTTCTGACGGCTGTCGCCCTGTTCCTGATCTGGCCGTACACCCGCCTGGTTCACGTGCTGTCTGCGCCGTTCGGCTACCTATTCCGCCCGTATGTCGTCTACCGCTCGCGCGACGCCCAACGGGGCGCCCGCAAGACGCCTCGGGGCTGGGAGCACAGTTACACGGTGGAGTCAGACCCTGCTGGCTCCCTCTCTACTGATTCAGGCTCTACTGATTCAGGCTCCACGGGTTCAGGCTCCACGGGTTCAGGCTCCAACACGTCAGAGCGCGAAAGGGCCGGGAGATGAGCGATAGCCTCATCCCGGACGTCGAGCCGACAACGCCGCCGACCCCCAAAGTGCTCGAGCCCCTCCCCGACGGACGGGTCGGATCCTGGCTCGCCACACTGGACTCCGGCTACTTCGCCCTGGTGATGGCAACCGGGATCGTCTCGATCGGATCCCGGCTGCTCGGGCACGACCTCATCGCCGACATCCTGCTGTATCTCACAGCCATCGCGTGGGTCGTCCTGCTGCTCGCCTATACGGTTCGGGTCATTCGGTTTCCACGCCGTTTCGCAGCCGCTCTCAAAGCCCCCACCAGTGCTGTGGCGTATTTCACGGTCGTGGCCGGAACCAATGTTCTGGCCTCGGCCCTGATTCACTACGACATCTGGTGGCTGCTCGCGACGATCCTCGGCATTTTCGCGTTCCTGGTCTGGCTCGTGCTCACGTACGGCCTCTTCAGCTCTGTGGTGCTGGCCGGAAATCACCCGAAGCTCCGAGAGATCACCGGAGGTTGGCTGGTGTGGGTGGTCGGCACACAATCCGTCGCGGTGCTCGCCACGACTCTCGCACCCCACCTGCCGTGGCCAATGGGAGCAAACATGCTCGGGTCCACAGCCGTGATGTTCTGGGGGGTCGGGGTGATTCTGTACCTGATCCTCGTGGTGATCATCTTCCTGCGGCTGTTCCTGATCGAGACCACGCCCCCGGAGATGGGACCCGCCTATTGGATCCTGATGGGAGCCACGGCGATCAGCGTGCGCGCGGCAGCCGGAATCCTCGATCTCGGCGTGAGCGAACCGACCTCCCTGCTGACGCACATGGAACCGTTTGTCGCCGGTTTCGCCGTGGTGCTGTGGTCGTTCGGGAGCTGGTTCATCCCGATGCTCGTGATCTTCGGGCTCTGGCGTCATTTCGTGCGCCGATACCCCGCGGGCTACGAGCCAAAGCTGTGGAGCATCGTGTTCCCCCTCGGCATGTACGCGGTGGCATCGGTCACACTCGGTCGCGCCATCGATTTCGACTTCATGCAACAGCTCGCCGCCGTGTGGGTCTGGTTCGGGATCGCGGCCTGGGTCATCGTCACGATCCTTCTGGTCATCGCGTTCGTCCGTGGCCTGAAACCACGCGCTCCGCAGACTTCGGCCCGAAAACCAGCTGATCGGGCGCTGAGATAAGAGGCGGGTGTTCCATCGACGGCATCATCATCTCCGGCCTCCTCCCGGTCTTCGTGGAACCGGTCATCACTTCACGGGGTTGATGACTGACGGCTGGCTGACCTGTCACGCCGCACGGAGTCTCCAGGCGCGGTGGGCCAAAAGTGTCAACGGTATACTGGCGCCATGGCTCTGGACACCGAGGGCATTCGCGCAGACTTTCCGACACTCAGGCGTCACGTCAGTGATCGGCCCCTCGTGTATCTCGACTCGGCGGCAACCAGCCTCAAGCCGGTGGCCGTGCTGGATGCGGAACGCGACTTCTACGAGAACCGCAACTCTGCGGTTCACCGCGGCGCCCACACCCTCGCGGCGGAGGCCACAGAACTGTTCGAATCTGCGCGCGATCACATCGCGCGATTCATCGGTGCCGAACCCAACGAGGTGGTCTGGGCGCCGGGCGCCACCGGCGCGCTGAACCTTCTGGCGTACTCGTTCTCCAACGCGAGCGCCGGTATGGGCGGAGACGAGGCTCACCGTTTTCGGCTCGGCCCCGGCGACGAGATCGTGGTCACCGAGCAGGAGCACCACGCGAACCTGATCCCATGGCAAGAACTTGCGGGGCGCACGGGGGCGTCGTTGCGGTACATTCCGGTTGACGACGATGGCCGGTTGCAGATGGATGAGGCAACGGCGCTCATCGGCGAGCGGGTCAAAGTGCTCGCTTTCACGCACGTCTCCAACGTGTTGGGCTCGGTCACCCCGGTTGCCGAACTGGTCGCCCTGGCCAGGGCGGTCGGTGCCCTGGTCGTGCTCGACGCCTGCCAGTCTGCGCCTCATCTTCCGTTGGACGTGAAAGCCCTCGACGTCGACTTCGCCGTGCTCAGTGGCCACAAGATGTTGGGTCCATTCGGCATCGGGGTTCTCTACGGTCGCGCAGAACTGCTGAACGCGATGCCGCCGTTTCTCACCGGCGGGTCGATGATCACGAGCGTGACCATGGAGAGCGCAGAGTACCTGCCGTCCCCCATGCGTTTCGAAGCCGGAACGCAGCCGGTGGCCCAAGCGATCTCATTGGCAGCGGCTGCCCGCTACCTCGATGGTCTCGGTATGGCCCGGGTGCACGAACGTGATGCCGAACTGGGCCAGATGCTCGTTCGCGGCCTCACCGAGATTCCGGGAATCCGGGTGCTCGGACCGGCCGCGGGTGAGGACCGTGTGGGGCTGGCGAGCTTCGCGGTCGATGGCGTTCACCCGCACGACGTCGGGCAGTTCCTGGATGACCTCGGTATCGCCGTGCGGGTCGGCCACCACTGCGCCCAGCCGCTGCATCGCAGGCTCGGGTTGCCGGCATCCACCCGTGCAAGTACCTACGTCTACACGACGGATGACGAAGTGCAGGCGTTCATCGACGGCGTCTCGAAGGTGCGCGGGTACTTCCGAGCCTGAGTCGGGGTGAGCACCCCGCGCTTCACCCGCCGCCCTTCACCCCTCGCCCTTCACGCCCTGGCCTCACAGCCCGCGAGTGCTTCCTGATCAGTCGTGACTGACGGGCTCCTCGGCGCCTTCGGCGGCCTGCCGGGCCAACACGAACACCAGATCGGAGAGCCGGTTCAGGTACTTCTGGGCGTGCTCGCTCACCACGTGCCCCGCCTCCTTGGCGCGCAGCGTGTGACGCTCCGCACGCCGCACCACGGTTCGGGCCACGTCGATCGCCGCCTCCAGCGGTGTCGTTCCCGGAACCAGGAACACCGGCCGCAGCGGATGCTCACGGGTCAGGTCATCGATGAGTCGCTCGAGCCCGGTCACCATCGAGGCCTCTGCGAGAGAGATCCCCGGCTTCAGGCGATCCCGATGCGAGGGATTGACGGAGAGGTCGGCCGCAACGATGAACAGCTCCCGCTGGACGCGAAGCAGGATCTCGGCGATCTGTGGGTCTGGGCATCCGGCCCTGGCCACACCGAGCGTCGACACGGCTTCGTCGATGTCGCCCAGCGCTTCGACGAGTTCGCCCCCCTTGGCCACGCGGCCACCGTACAACTGCCCCGTCGTACCGTCGTCCCCGGTCTTCGTGTATACCCGAGCCATCGCGATCGCCTCCCAATACGCTCTGACGCTAGGCTGGCAACGTCACCTGTATTCTAAGGTGGCACAACTCCTGTGGAGGGAAAACCGGTTGAATTCCGGTGCTGACCCGCAACCGTGAGACGGCCCACTGCCGTCAAGCCGGGCTACCTGTTTCGGGAGTGCACGACACCTCTTGATCGCCGTGGCCTGCGAGACGGAGTTCGAAGCGCTCAGCTGTCAAAATCATCCATCACGTCGCTGGCAGAGCAGGTTTCGAACCAACCGTGGGCCCCTACGTAAGGCCCACGATGTTCGCCCTGAGTTTCCTCTCGCCCCGAGTTTTCCGTGGCCGGTCCCGGATGCAGCGGGTGGCGCCCGCCTTCGTCGTTGCACTGATTGTCGTCGCGCTGATCGCCTTCGGCATGATGCTGGCCGGGGTATTCGGCGGCACACCGGCATTCGCGACCGACGGTGCGGCAACCGGGGCCTGCGGCGACGAGACCGGTGTCACGGTCGTGGTTGACTTCACCGATTTGGGCGGCGACATCGAGATCGGCTGCGCCACGGACGCCCCCGCGAGCGGGCGTTCTGCGCTCACCGCCGCGGGCTTCACCTCTGCCGACTCGCAGCCGGGATTGCTCTGCACGATCAACTCGATGCCCGACCCGTGCCCCACCACGTTCGAAGGATCGTTCTGGTCGTACTGGCACAGCGCGCCGAACGGTGAATGGACGAGTTACCAGGTCGGTGCCGATACGAGTACGCCTGTACCCGGTGAGTTGGAGGGCTGGCGCTACAGCGACGGCACGGTCGGGCCGGGCATCGAGCCTGCGGCAGTGGTCGTGACCGGGCAAGCGGCGACATCAACAGAACCGTCGGCGGAACCGTCGGCAGAGCCATCGGCGGTCGCGGCTCCTGGTCCCGTGACATCCTCGCCGTCGGTCGCGGCCCAGAGCAGCACGCTGGTGATCATCACCGCCGGGTTCGCGGCCATTGTGGCCGCCCTCGCCGTCTGGTTCATCGTGCGCGCGCGTCGCCGCTCGGCCGGGTCGGGTAACGACGGCGACTGAGCCCGTGCATCCGATCTCGTGGTGGGTGTGGGCGATGGGACTCGCCGTCGCCACCACTCGTTCGCCCGGGCTCCTCTCCACGGCGTTCTTGATCGCCGCGATCGTGATCGTTGTGGCCGGGTGCCATGACGACTCCGTGTTCGCTCGTGCTTTTCCGGCCTACCTCGCCCTGGCCGCTGCAGTCGTCGTCTTCAGGATGATCTTCTACATCCTCGTGGGCATCAAGGGTGCAGGCGCCGTACTCATCCCGTTGCCCCAGATACCCCTTCCGGATTGGGCGGGCGGGATCGGCCTGCTCGGCCCGGTGTCGGCATCAGGGCTGGTGGCTGCACTGTCTGCCGGGCTTGCCCTGGCCGCACTGCTGTTGTGCTTCGGGGCCGCCGTTGCGCTCACAAACCCTCAGAGAACACTGCGCAGCCTGCCCGCGTCTCTCCACCTGCTGGGCACCTCGGCGGTGGTCGCCATGACGCTCGCCCCCCAACTGGTGTCTTCCTGGAAGCGGGTGCGGCGAGCGCAACACCTGCGTGGCAGAAGACTCACCGGCGCTCACGCCGTTGCGGCGACCACTCTCCCCGTGCTGCAGGATGCGCTGGAGAGATCGCTGTCACTCGCCGCCTCGATGGACTCACGCGGCTACGCTCGCGTGCACAGAGGCAGCAGCGCACTTGTGCTCGGGCTCATGGTCGGGGCGCTCGTCGGCGCGGCGGTGGGAACCTATGCGCTGCTCGACGGCGCCGGCCCCGGTTGGCTGGCCGTGCCGCTGCTCGTGGCCGGCGCCGGCGCTGCGGTTGCCGGTTCGGTGATCGCGTCCAGGCGCATCCTCACCACCCGGTTCCGGCCAGACCAATGGCGCCTGCGTGAAACCGTCATCGCCGGTGTCGGCCTGCTGATCGCCGGGCTGGCGTTCTTCGTGCCGCAACTGGGAGCCGGGGCGTTCGCCGGCCTGTCGCTGACCTTCGTATTGTGCGCGTTGTTGGCGATGACTCCGATCCTGGTGGTGAATACTCGATGATTCGATTGCACCGGGTGAGTTTCGCATATCCGGATTCCTCCGCACCCCTACTGCACGACGTGACCCTGACGATCCCCGAGGGGGAGTTGTGTCTGGTCATCGGTGCGACCGGGTCGGGCAAGTCGACCCTGCTTCAGATTGTGAACGGGTTGGCGCCTCACTTCACCGGCGGACACCTGGATGGAACGGTCACGGTCGGCGGGCTCGACACCCGCAGTCATCCGCCACGAGACCTTGCGGGGACCGTTGGGGTGGTCGGCCAGAACCCGGCTGCGGGTTTTGTCACCGATCGGGTCGACGACGAGCTCGCCTACAGCATGGAACAACTCGGAATCGCCGACTCGATCATGCGCAAACGCGTCGAAGAGGTCATCGACCTGCTCGCACTCGGCCCCCTCAGGCGCCGGGCGCTGTCAGAGCTGTCTGCCGGCGAGCAGCAGCGCGTCGCGATCGGCTCGGCGCTGACCGCCCACCCGCGCGTGCTCGTGCTGGACGAACCGACCTCTGCGCTGGACCCGACCGGCGCTGAAGAGGTTCTGGCGGCGATCCTGCGCCTCGTCGACGACCTCGGGGTGACGGTGCTGTTGGCCGAGCACCGACTTGAACGGGTCATCCAGTATGCGGATTCCATCGCCCGTGTCACCGACGACGGCCGGGTGCTGCACGGCGATCCGGTCGAGATGCTCGCCGACTCTCCGATCGCTCCACCCATCATCGAGCTCGGTCGGCTCGCCGGTTGGAGCCCCTTGCCCCGGTCGATCAGGGACGCACGCCGTCAGGCCACGGGGTTACGCCAGCAGGTGCGCGAGCAGCTGCAGCTGGCGCCATCGGTCGCGCCGACCCACGCGGCTGGAACCAGTGGGCGAACAGCTTTGAAGGCGCGGAGGCTTCGTGTTCGGTACGGTCAGGTCACCGCGGTTGCCGACGTCGACCTGAGCCTTCGCGCGGGCGAGTTGACGGCCGTCATGGGGCGCAACGGATCCGGCAAGTCGTCGTTGCTGTGGGCGCTTCAGGGCACCGGGGTGCGAAGCGGCGGGACGGTGCGTCTCATCGGAGAGGCGGGCTCGACCGGGCACCTCGACCCGGCCGAGCTTTCTGCGTCTGACGCGATCCGGCAGATCGCCCTCGTGCCGCAGAACCCCTCCGACCTGCTCTACCTGGACTCGGTGCTCGCGGAATGCCGGGAGTCAGACACGACGACCGGTGCCGCGCCCGGAACCACCCGGGCCACCCTGGATCGCCTCTCACCGGGTCTTTCTTCCTCCACTCACCCCCGCGACCTCTCCGAGGGCCAACGCATGGCCCTGGTCCTGGCCATCCAGCTCGCGGCCACTCCTCGTGTTCTGCTGTTGGATGAACCGACCCGCGGACTCGACTATGCGGCCAAGCGCCGCCTGGGCGAAGTGCTTGCGGAGCACACCGCGGCCGGGGCCGCCGTTCTGCTGTCGAGCCACGATGTCGAGTTCGTCGCCACTATCGCCGATCGGGTCATGGTTCTGGCCGACGGCGAGATCATCACCGACGGGCCGGTGGGCGAGGTTCTGACAGCGAGCCCGAGTTTCGCCCCACAGGTCGCCAAGATCCTGCGGCCGCTTCCGGTGCTCGTCGTCGATACGGTGCGGGCGGCCATCGGGGCAGCGCCGTGAGCACGAGTGCGGCACCCATGCGGGCTGTGCCCCTCGGTTGGCGCACGGGGTTCGCGCTCGTGCTGGCCTCGGCGATGGGCCTGCTTGCCTTCACCTGGCCGTTGGTGATCGGCGCGGGCTCGATCCTCGAGCAGAACGCCGCGGCCCCGGTAATTCTGGGGGGCGTGCTTCTCGGCGTTGTGCTCGTCGTGCTGGTGGCGCTCGGCGACGGAGGCATCGATGCGAAGACGATCGCCATGCTCGGGCTGCTGGCGGCTGTCGGCGCGGTTTTGAGGCCGCTGTCGGCAGGAAGCGCCGGCATCGAGTTCGTGTTCTTCTTCATCGTGCTCGGGGGGCGTGTGTTCGGCGCCGGGTTCGGGTTCGCCCTCGGGTCGATCACCCTGTTCACCTCGGCGTTGCTCACCGGCGGGATCGGCCCATGGCTGCCGTTCCAGATGCTGGCGGCGTCCTGGATCGGGATGGGAGCCGGCCTGTTGCCGAGGCGAATCCGCGGCGCGCTCGAACTCGTGATGCTCGCAGCATTCGCCGCCGTCTGCGGCCTTCTCTACGGCCAGGCCATGAACCTCTCGTTCTGGCCGTTCACCCTCGGACCGGGCACCGCCGTGAGTTTTCAGGCCGGGGCCCCCCTCTCCGAGAACCTGCACCGGTTCCTACTGTTCAGCCTCGCCACTTCCCTCGGCTGGGACCTGATGCGCGCCATCGTCCTGGCCACAGGCATCGCCATTCTCGGTCGCCCCGTCCTTTCTGCTCTGAGGCGGACAGCCCGGCTGGCCTCTTTTGGCCCGCCATCCGGGCCTCCTGCGCCCGAGGTTCGCGCAGCGCGCAAATAGCCCGGCGTTGCCGTTCGTGAATCACAACATGTAGTGGTTTAATAGGTCTGTCACCGCAAGATCTAGCAAGACCCGTAAACGGGGAAAACAGGAGCGTGCACCAGGATGGGTACCCAGCCAGAGACCGGAATCTCGACCGACCACAGGGGAGCCGAGTCCTCCGAGCGGCGCGGGTTGCGGGTCGACCGCAGGTTCAGCACCGCCGGCATCCACCCGTACGACGAGGTCGAATGGGAGCGTCGCGACGTCGAGCAGACCAATTGGAAGACCGGGGAGACGATCTTCGCGCAGTCCGGGGTCGAATTCCCAACCAGCTGGTCGGCAAACGCCTCCACAATCGTCACCACGAAGTACTTCCGCGGGGCCCCCGGCTCACCCGAGCGCGAGTCGAGTCTGCGCCAGCTCATCGACAGGGTGGTGGGCACCTACGTCGCCGCCGGCATCGCGAACCGCTATTTCCAGACCGACGACGACGCGTATGCCTTCGGCGACGAGCTGACCTGGCTGCTGCTGCACCAGGCGTTCTCCTTCAACTCACCCGTCTGGTTCAACGTCGGCACCAGTTCGCCGCAGCAGGTGAGCGCCTGCTTCATCCTCTCTGTCGACGACACCATGGACTCGATCCTGAACTGGTACCGCGAAGAGGGCATGATCTTCAAGGGCGGCTCCGGCTCGGGAGTGAACCTGTCGCGCATCCGTTCATCAGCCGAATTGCTCTCCTCCGGTGGCACCGCGAGTGGGCCGGTTTCGTTCATGCGTGGGGCCGATGCGAGCGCCGGCACGATCAAGTCCGGGGGCGCCACGCGCCGCGCGGCGAAAATGGTCGTGCTCGATGTCGACCACCCGGACATCCGGGAGTTCGTCGAGACCAAGTCCCGCGAGGAGGAGAAGATCCGGGTTCTCCGGGACGCCGGGTTCGACATGGATCTGGGCGGCAGCGACATCACGTCGGTGCAGTACCAGAACGCCAACAACTCGGTACGCGTGAGCGATACCTTCATGCGTGCCGTTGAAGAGGACGGCGATTTCAACCTCACTGCCCGCTCCGACGGCCACGTGGTCGAGACGGTTCGCGCGAAGGAGCTGTTCCGTGAGATCGCCGACGCCGCGTGGGCGTGCGCCGACCCGGGAATCCAATACGACGACACCATCAACGACTGGCACACGAACCCGGAGTCCGGCCGCATCAACGGTTCCAACCCGTGCTCGGAATACATGTCACTCGACAACTCGTCCTGCAACCTTGCCTCTTTGAACCTGCTCACCTTCTTGCGCGACGACGAGACATTCGACGTGGAGGCGTTCGCCCAGGCGGTCGAGATCATCATCACCGCCATGGACATCTCGATCTGCTTCGCCGACTTCCCCACCGAGCCGATCGCTGCGAACACCAGGGACTACCGCCAGCTGGGCATCGGCTACGCGAACCTGGGTGCGCTGCTCATGGCGACCGGCCACGGCTATGACTCGGAAGGAGGCCGCAGGCTCGCCGCCGCGATCACTTCGCTCATGACCGCAACCGCCTACCGCCGCTCTGCCGAACTGGCCGGGGTGGTCGGCCCCTATGCCGGATATGCGCGCAATGCCAACGCACACCAGCGCGTGATGCGCAAGCACGCCGCCGCGAACGAGGAGATTCAGCCCCTCTCGTCGATGGATGGCGCCATCCACGCCCGC
>CAJDUP010000033.1_pt1 | contig 21615 bp, 22 predicted proteins | sample 7391181 | NCBI WGS metagenome assembly CAJDUP01 (sample SAMEA7055690, study PRJEB34461) | soil metagenome | biome: terrestrial ecosystem; feature: Peninsula; material: soil | place: Antarctica | collected 2016
CGCTTGGCCTTGTTGGGCCGATCGCACCAGTAGAGCAGACGCTCCCTGAACGCCAGAACCACCGGGTCGAGCAGGTAGCCGAATGTGGCGGAGTTGCGCTTCATCTCGTTCAATTGGTGGGAAGCCCAATTGGCGGCGATGTCTGAGCCGTTCAGCGGAAGGAGCCTGATCTGGGCATCCGCTCTGCCGATTGTGCGATTCGCGAGCATCTGCTCCTGCGGCGACAGCGAATTCCACACCGAGGCCTCCGTGGCCGCCTCGATGAGGGCCAGCACTGCGGCGTCGCGTAAACCGCGGTCGTACCGGCGAAGCAAGCCTCGGATTCCCATTCTGGTGACCCACCCGGCGAGCACGGCGCCTATGAGCAGGGCGAGCAGGAACAGAAACCCAACGCGCACGGATTCCTGCCCGCGGTCGGTGACGAGCCAGTCCAGAAAGTCGCTCAACCATTCCATGCTGGCACCCTACAGCGACGGGCGCCGGATCAGCCGTCGCCGGGCCGCCGTGTTGCCGATCAGTGGCAGCGCGCGTCAGGCGGAGCTGAAACTCTCCTCTGCATCATCGAGTCGCCAGAACAGCCCCAGCGGCAGTGTGGCCGCAGGCAAAGCCCCGGGCGCGGCCCGCATGAGACGCCGGGCGCTGTAGCGGTCACCGGCGGGGTCGAGAAATCGCTCGATGTGACCGACGATGTGACCGTCGCGGCCGCAAACCCGCCACAGGTCATCACGCACCGCGGTGAGAGTATGCCGCCTGTTCGCTGCAACGGCATGTGGTGCCGGCATGGCCATTTCGGTTGCTGTGTCGCGCATGATGTCCCCGTACCTCTGCCGGCCTCGAATATTGTGAATGCCAGACTAAGGTGGGCCACCGACATCGCCGGGGCAGCTGTTAGTCGGGAACGTCGACTGGGTCGCTGGGGCGCACGTCGATGACCGTGATCGCACCGGTCGACAGAAGCACGTCTTGCGCCTCCAGATCTGGCCCAACCAACTTGTGCACGCGCGCCGTCTGGGCGAGCAGGATTCCGGCCAGCACGATCGCGATGCCGATGATCTGGTTGAGCGCGAGTGCCTCGCCGAGCCAGAGCCAGGCAACGATGAAAGCGAAGATCACCTCGGAGGAAGAGATGATGCCGGCCGCTGTCGCAGTGAGATGTTTGAGGGCAAGGAACGAGAGGAAGAAGGGGGCGAAAGATCCGAGCACGATGTTCCAGAGCATGGGCAGCCACAGCGGCAGGATCACCTCGCTCAGCGTCCCCGACATTGAGACTTCGGTCTGAAATGCGTCGAGCGGAATCCGCCACCATTGGCTGAAGATCGCCCAGAACGCGGCGGCGAAGAGCATCGACCAGAACGCCACGGCGAGGGCGGATGTCTGTGCAACCAGCCGTTCGCCGAGTAGCAGGTAGATCGTCAATGAGAGCGCTGCGAGCAGGCCCATCATCACACCGAGTGGGTCCAGGGTGCTGGCCCAGATCTGTGCCACGAACGCCAGGCCGATGATGACGCAGGCTATGGCCCACCACAGCCTGGCCTTCACCTGCTCTTTAAAGATCCCCCAGGCAATGACTGCCACGAGGATGATCGCCATGTACTCCAACAGAAGCGCGATCCCGACTGGAACCAGGCTCAGCGCGGAGGCGTAGAACCATTGCACCATCGCCACACCGGTGATCCCGAGGATCACCATGACGCCCAACCTTTTCAGCGGGAGACGAAACGCGTTTCGATCGAGAAAGAGCAAGACAATGCCGGAGATCGCAGCAACGCCGGCGACGCGAAAAAAGGTGACCTGGGCCGGGGAGATGCCGGTTTCGACCAAGACCTTGATGACGCTGCCGTTCGCGGCAAAAAGAAGCGCGGAAAGCAGCGCGTAGATGTAGCCCATACTGGTTAGCCTTCGCGGGGCATAACAGTGACATGGGCGCTCATGGCTCCACTCTAGAGGCAACTCTCCTCGCCGCCGTGCGTTGCATCTGGGAGTGAACTGGAGGCTTTACACCAGTGCCCTTATTGATGACAGTACTGGTATGGATCAAGACAGCAGGCTCGCGGCACCGCGGCGAGGCATTCTCGAGCCCGGATGGGTCGCCGCTCGGTAGTCGCTGGCCAGGGAGTACTCCGCGGCACGCCGTTATACCGCCGTGTCGTCAGGGCATCACATGCTCTGAGTTTTTTGAAGGTCCGGTCCTCCACACCCGCCCTAACCGTCTGACTTTGTTCATTTTTTGATCTTCGTCCCGGTCGCACCGCGGCGCGGGTGAGCATGGATGCACGCCTCGGGGCGACCGAAACCGGCACGAGTGTCACCCCGAGGCGTATCCATCCGGCTACAGGTAAGGAAGACAGATGTCAGACATCATCACAATCACGGGGCGGGTCGGCACAGAACCAACAGTCATCACAACTGGCGAAGGCGTCATGATCCACAAGTTCCGGCTGGTCTCGAAGCAGGGCTGGTTCGACCGAAAGAAGCAACTCTGGGCGGAAGGGAGCCCCAACTGGTACACGGTGACATCGTTTCGACACCTGGCCGAGAACGTTCAGCACTCGGTGCGCAAGGGCGACCTCGTGGTCGTGACCGGCAAGCTGAGGGTGCGGGAGTGGGAGAGGGATGAACGTCGGGGAATCGACGTCGAGGTCGAGGCGGACGCGATAGGGCACGATCTGGCCTGGGGCCGCTCGGTCTTCACGTACGTCGCGCGCAACGGAGCCGGCACCGGTGCGATGGGCGACCAGGCGGGCCCCGGCGGGGATGCCTGGGCATCGTCGCAAGAAACCGAGATTTCAGGGGAAGGCGTGGCCGTAGCGGCCGCACAGGTGGGTGACCGGCCAGCTGATTATGCATCCAATCTGCAGCAACCGTTCCTGCCCGACGAGAGTTCCGGTACGCGGGCATCGTAGACTCTCCTTTCGCGGCGAGACACAGCCGCATTCGCAGAACGAGAGGAATCATTGATGGAGCCGGTGCACCGACTGGCGTGCTCACGCAACGACGGGGATCCGGCCACCGCGCAGACTCGGAACTCGCGCGCGAGTTTCGCAATGCTGCTCACGCGTCAGCGGTTCGCTACTGGGGTGCTCGGCGCGGCAGCGCTCGCCGCGGTACTCACGGTTGGGCTGGCCGCCTGCACAACTGCGCCCGGTGCCCCGGCGACAAGTGCCGACACATCGACGAAGCCGGCACCCGGCCTGCCCACGCTGGAACCCGGCTCCCCTCCAGAGTTCACGCCCGACGGAACCGCGACCGAAAACCTTCCGTTCTTCGACTACACGAACATCATGGTGATTCTCGGCGGTGGCGACATTGACGGCCGCGACATCATCGACGGGCTGGCCGCGGCCGGTTTCGACAAATCCCAGATGGAGGTCAGCCGCGACATCACGCCGACCGGGCTCCGGGCCGATTCCATACAGTTCTCCGTCATGTTCCACGACGAATGCCTCATCGGCCAGTGGGGAGCAGGCACCGGCTATCACAGCATGGTCGCGTCGCCGCTCGCAACCGACCAGTGCATGGTCGGAGCCACTCGGCCGATCGACTGGTAGCAACCACGCGTGATTCCCGTGGCCGGTTTCGGCGCCCAGCCTCGGCATCCGGTTCGCGCGTCCGGTTCCCGCGCCCGCTTCACGCGTCCGGATCCCGTCTCCCGGTTTCCGGCCGCAGCGGCGACCAATAGACTTGATGGTTATGGCTGAATTCATTTATACGATGGTGCGTGCGCGCAAAGCGGTTGGCGACAAGGTCATCCTCGACGACGTCACCATGTCATTCTTTCCCGGTGCGAAGATCGGAGTGGTCGGGCCCAACGGTGCCGGTAAGTCGACCATCCTCAAGATCATGGCTGGGCTCGACACCCCCTCGAACGGAGAGGCGCGGCTGAGCCCCGGCTACAGCGTCGGCATCCTGATGCAGGAGCCCGAACTCGACGAGTCGAAGACCGTGCTCGAGAATGTGCAAGAGGGCGTCGGCCCGATCATGGGCAAGATCGAGCGATTCAACGAGATCAGTGCCGAGTTGGCCGAACCCGACGCCGACTTCGACACCCTCTTGGACGAGATGGGCAAGCTTCAGGAGGAGATCGACGCACAGAACGCCTGGGATCTCGACGCCCAGCTGGAGCAGGCGATGGACGCCCTGCGCACTCCGCCCGGTGACTGGGCGGTCTCCGACCTTTCTGGCGGTGAGAAGCGTCGCGTGGCACTGTGCAAACTGCTCCTGCAGAAGCCCGACCTACTGCTGCTGGATGAGCCGACCAACCACCTCGATGCCGAGAGCGTGCTCTGGCTGGAGCAGCACCTGGCCGCGTATCCCGGCGCAGTGCTCGCCGTCACCCACGACCGGTACTTTCTCGACCACGTCGCCGAGTGGATCGCCGAGGTCGACCGCGGCAAGCTTTACCCATACGAGGGCAATTACTCCACCTACCTGGAGAAGAAGCAGGAACGCCTGCAGGTGCAGGGCAAGAAGGACGCCAAGCTGGCTCGCCGCCTCGCCAGCGAACTCGAGTGGGTGCGCAGCAACGCAAAGGGCCGCCAGACCAAGTCGAAGGCGCGTCTGGCACGCTACGACGAGATGCTGAAGGAAGCAGAGAGCGGCCGCAAGCTTGACTTTGAAGAGATCGTGATCCCGGTTGGGCCACGCCTCGGCTCCCAGGTCATCGATGCGAAGAACTTGAAGAAGGGCTTCGGCGACCGGGTGCTGATCGACGACCTGAGCTTCTCCCTGCCCCGCAACGGCATCGTCGGCATCATCGGTCCGAACGGTGTGGGAAAGACCACGCTGTTCAAGACGATCGTAGGTCTGGAGGAGCTCGATTCGGGTGAGCTCACGATCGGTGACACGGTTCAGATGTCGTACGTCGACCAGAGCCGTGGCGGGATTGACCCCGAGAAGAGCCTGTGGGAGGTTGTCTCAGACGGCCAGGACTATATCCAGGTGGGCAAGACCGAGATTCCGTCTCGCGCGTACGTCTCGACCTTCGGGTTCAAGGGGCCCGACCAGCAGAAGAAGGCCGGGGTGCTCTCCGGGGGTGAGCGCAACCGGTTGAACCTGGCGCTGACCCTCAAGCAGGGCGGCAACCTGCTGCTCTTGGACGAGCCCACCAACGACCTTGACGTGGAGACCCTGTCGAGTCTTGAGAACGCGTTGCTCGAGTTCCCTGGTTGCGCTGTGGTGATCACACACGATCGCTGGTTCCTCGACCGCATTGCCACTCACATCCTCGCGTGGGAGGGCACCGCCGAGAACCCCGCCCAGTGGTACTGGTTCGAGGGCAACTTCAACTCGTACGAGGAGAACAAGGTGGAGCGGCTCGGGCCGGAGGCGGCGAAGCCACACCGCTCCGCGTACCGCAAGCTCACGCGGGACTGACGCGACGTGCGGATACACGTTCCGACGCGCCTCCGCTGGTCAGACTTCGACGCTTATGGCCATGTCAACAACGCGGAGATGCTGCACCTCCTGGAGGAGGCGCGCATCTACGCGTTCTGGGAGTCAGATGAGCCTGATGTGCCGACGTCGCCGTTGGGGTCGCCGCTGGCGACCCGCATGCTCGACGGCAAGGCCGGCGGGTCGACAATTTCGCTGATCGCTCGCCAGGAAGTCGAGTACCTGGCGCCCGTGCCCTACCACAGGCAACCGATTGACATCCAACTCTGGATAGGGGAGATCGGGGGCGCGAGCCTTGAAATCTGTTACGAGGTCTGGACGCCGAAGGGCCTTGAACCCGCGCAACTCTACGCACGGGCGAGCACAACGCTGGTTCTAGTGGATTCCGACACTGATCGCCCCAGGCGAATCAGTGCAGCGGAGCGGACCGCGTGGGAGCCGTACCTCGGCGAACCGGTGCAGTTCCGGAGACGCGGGTAGTTACTTCTCTCACCACCCGGGGCTACGGCAATGTGTCCCAGCGGCCCATGTTTGAACGTTTTGTGCAACAATATATTACATGCGCCCCTATCTGGCGGTCTTGCTCGCGGCTCTGCTCTTCGGAACGACCGGGACAAGCCAAGCGCTCGGTGCAACCGACGCCACACCCACTTCGATCGGTGCTGCACGCATCCTGATCGGCGGGGGAGCGTTGGCGTTGATCGCCGCACTCGTGCTGTACCGTGATCACCGCGCGTCCACGATTCGCGGTGCCAAAAGTTCACAACTTCTGGGGAGAGCGATACTCGCAACGCCGGTTGGACGGGTGCGTGGTCGGTTCGGGTTGCCATCCTGGGCCATCGTTCTGCTCGGGGCGTGTGGTGTGCTCGCCTATCAGCCGACCTTCTTTGCGGGTACGAGCCAGAACGGGGTGGCGGTGGGCACGATTGTGGCGCTCGGCTCGGCCCCGATCATCACCGGCGCCTGCGACTGGGCGTTGCGGCGCCGATTTCCCGGTGTCATCTGGCTGGTCGCGACCGTTCTGGCCACCGTCGGGGTGGCGTTGCTGAGCGGGTTGACCGATGCGGGGCAGACGACGATCACCCTTCCGGGGATCCTGAGTTCGCTGTCTGCCGGCGCCTCGTATGCGGTGTACACGCTTTCGGGTAAGGCGCTGCTGGAGCGAGGCTGGAGCCCAACCGCCGCGATGGGTGGAATGTTCGGCCTTGCAGCGTTGTTCTCCATTCCGCTGCTGACGGCAACGAACACCGCATGGCTGGCAACGGTCGATGGATTGGCGATGGCCCTCTGGCTGGGGCTTGTCACCACCACGCTCGCCTACGTATTGTTCGGTTGGGGGTTGAAACGGCTGGCAGCACCAACGGTTTCAACGCTCACTCTGGGGGAGCCCGTGACAGCGACGGCGCTAGGAATTCTGATCCTCGGAGAACAACTGAGCGCAACCTCTGTGGTCGGGCTGGTGGTTTTGGCGGCGGGGATTGCGGTTTTGACCGTACCGGCGAGACTACTGCCGACTGGCCGAATGCAACGGAGGTTCACGTGATCGAGAAGATCCCCGCCCGCCGCACCGTCTCCGTCGATCTGGCGTCGATCCTGCGCGACCGGATCCTCACCGGGGCACTAGCGCCCGGTGAGCCTCTCCGGGAAACGCATCTGGCCGATGAATTCGGAGTCTCCCGGCACACCGTGCGGTCGGCACTCGCGCAACTCACCTCGGAGCGGTTGGTCAAGAACCAGCCTTATGTCGGCATCCGGGTGACCGACCTCGACAACGCCGATCTCATTGCACTTCAGCACCTGCGCTGTGCGCTCGAGTCTGAAGCGGTGCGCATGTTGCGTGAAAAATACGGAAACTCGTGGCCTGATGAGGTGATCGAGACCTTGGACGCCGCGCTCGACGCGATGCTGCAGGCGTCGGTTGACCTGCGTGAGGGCTGGGCAGAGATGGAAGGGGCGCACTCGCGTTTCCACACGGCGGTGGTCGAGGCCTGCAACAGTCCACGAATCATCGAGAGTTATCGGCAGTTGGAGGCGGAGGTGCAATTGCTCATGCTTCACGTTCGGCCGCTCTACGGACCAAACATGCTTCTGGCTGACCACGTGCAATACCTGGCCGACATCCAGCAGTACGGTGTGGAAAGCGTGCGCGAGCACATCGATTCCTTCACCGCCATGGTCACCGGCGCCCGCGAGGCCGAGGCTCAGCAGACTTCGTAGGCGCAGCCGCAGTGATGGGCTGGTTCATCCGCCCGGCGGCGCGAGCGCGTCGGCGGGCAGGTTGTTGAGCCTGGGGCGCAGATTGGCACACTCCTGGAGCAGGATGGCAACCGCGGCCGGGTCGCCGGGGGCGGCCTCCCGCAGCTGCTGTTCCAGCGCATCCAATTGTTCCTTCAGGCCAGTCCCGATCCCAAACCCGCCCGAGGTGTAGGTCAGGTCGGAAAGTACCTGCAGAAACCGTTTGACAAGCTGGGGGTCTGTCGCGCCATAGTGTCTGATCTGCGAGAGTGCCAGGCGCAACAACTCGGTTTCTGACCGTGGATCGGTCACGATTCGCAACTGCCCCGCTGCGTCTGCAATGCCCTTCGGAAGCTGAGGCATGCCGATTGTGCGCGTGAGGATGGCCCCCAGATGCCCGAGCACGTTGGAGGCCGTTGTGGGGTCGTTGATGCCGGGAGACAGGGCGCGCAACGCGATATCGACCAGTTGTTGCACACCGTAATCAACGTCTTGGGCCGCGGTGCGCTCGTAGGAGATGCGTAGCGAGCGCTGAACCACATCTTCCACCTCAGCAGCATCGACAGCGCCGTCGTTATCACCCGATTCGCCGGTTGAGACCCACCATCTGGCGAGCGGCGTACCCGTGACCACGTTGTCCCCGATGCGCGCCAGTTCCTCGACCACGATCGAACGGGAGGTGGCAAAGGCGAGCAGGGTTCCCCGGTCACGACTGGTGAGGAACCCGCTTGATGGGCTGAGGACGTGCGTCGTCGATTCCGGGCGAACGACCGGTGAGGCGAACGCGGTGAGCGAGGCGTTGCTGTCGCTGACCAATCGGATTGTCTGCTCGGTGTCGGTGTGGATCTCCCGCATGATGGTTTCGACACGCAACTGGGTGGCGAGGTGTGCGAGGAAGAAGACCAGCACCACAACGCTCACTAAGGTCAGAAGGAATCCCACGGTGACGGTGATCCGTGGAACGAACTCGACCACTTGCTGGTCGGCCGAGCGTACCGAGCGCAACGCTGTGATCGAGTACGCGAACGTGCCGAGAAACACAGCCAGTGTGCGATGGACGTGGCCGTCGCGTGCGAACAGACGCATGACGCGGGGTGAGGCCTGGCTGCTGGCCAGTTGAAGCGCAACCACGGTCAGCGAGAACGTCAGGGAGGTGGCAGTGATCAGCGAGCCGGCGATTGAAGACAGCACCGCGCGTGCCGTGTCGGCGCCGCCGTTGAAGATCAAGGAATCAATCGAGTCAGGCAGTGAACCGTCGACCTGCAGGTCGATTCGAGGCAGCAGGATCCCAGCGATGACGGCGACCACCACTGCGGCAACCGGGATGGGCCAGAGCCGGGACTCAAACGATTCCGAGATTCTCGCCAGTCGCTCCCTGGCTCGCATCAGGCGGGGCTGCTTGCGCGGTGCTGCAGTCACACTTTGTCTCCTCGGTCGGGATCCTCGATCAGCGGGTGTTGCGCGTGCCTTCAGGCGGTGGGTTCACTGCTCTTCACTCGCACCATGCCTTCTTGCGCGACACTGGCGAGCAACGTACCGGTGCGGCTGTAGATGCGCGCGATGGAAAGACCCCGACCGCCCGAGGCGCTCGGCGACTCCTGCACATACAGCATCCAGTCGTCGACCCGTCCGAACCGGTGCCACCACATGGCGTGATCCAGACTGGCTGTTCGAAGTCCCGGCGTGGCCCAGGCGATGCCGTGGCGGCGGTAGACCGGCTCCAGAATGGTGTAGTCGCTGGCGTACGCCAGCGCGGCCCGGTGCAGCATGGGATCATCGGGCAGGCGCTCGAAGGATTTCATCCAGATCGCCTGGTGCGCGACGTGCGCGCCGTCGACTCTCATGTAGATCGGGGAATCGATGTGACGAATGTCGAAGGGCCGTTGAGTTGCCCAATACCGACCGACCGGATGATCGAATGCGGCAAGAGCCGTTGCGGCATCTGGCAGCGACTCGGGGTCGGGCAGGTCGGCTGGCATATCCATCTGGTGGTCCAGCCCCGTGTCCTCGGTCTGGAAGGAGGCGATCATCGACAGGATCGGCACTCCGTTCTGGTAGGCCTGAGTGCGCCTGGTCGTGAAGGAATTGCCGTCATGAATGCGATCCACCGAGAAGGTAAACGGGAGTTTCACATCACCCGGGCGAAGGAAGTAGCCGTGCATCGAGTGCACGGGCCGGTCTTCTGGAACGGTTTTGCCGGCAGCAACCAGGGACTGGGCGAGCACTTGACCGCCGAACACACGCCCCAGGGGCATCCACTGCGACGGCCCGGTGAAGATGTCCTCGTTGGTGCGGGCACCCGTATCGGTCAGGTCGAGGGCGGCCAGCAGGTCGGCGAGGGATTCGTTCATGCTCACTCCAGAGTCGGTGCGGAACCACGTCCACAGGCGCCGAGATGAAACCTCGGCCTTGCTCAGATAGTTTAGACAGCAGATGACGAACTCCTTTGCATTAGCTGATTCCCTGGCAGTTTCCGATCTCCGGGTGTATTTGTCGCGCGCCGCCCGAGTCGAGGACGGCTCCGTGCGCCTGATTGCCGGCTCCGGGGTGCTCGCCGTCTACTCCGCGATCTTCTACCCACGGGGGCTGCTCGACCGCTCCGATACAGTGCTGGGCCTTCGTACGTGGGCGATTGACGTCGGTATCAATTTCGATTCGGTCGTGCCGATCCGCTCGCTGCTCGAACGACTGCCCGAGGTGGGGCCCGGGATCGAGATATCGGATTCGCCCGTCACTGTGCGGCTGCCGCATCCGGTGTCGACGGTCACCTGGTCGGGCATTTCGCCACCGCGTGGAGGTTGGGTGAAACTCGAGCCGATCGCAGCGGCTGTTCTCGAGCAGGCCGCACAGGCAGGCATCGCTGAAGTGGCCCAGACAGTGCCGGAAGCGGTGGGGGAGCAGATTGTGACCCGGGTGCGACAAGAGGTGTGGGGCCGCCCGATTGCCGGCGCGGAATATTTGGGCGCCGGGTCGGCTTTCGGGGCGCTCAGTCTGGGCTTCCTGATCCAGGCCGACAGTGTGGCGGTGTTCCAGTCGGGGCCGTGGACGCGGCTCACGACCGCCCGCGGGCACATCCTTGTGCGCCGCCAGCCCTGGACGCTCAAGGCGTAGCTCAAACGGTAGATCCAGCTCCTGCCCGGACAGTCCCGCCGACGTCGTGCACTGTTCCCTTCTCACCGGCAATGGGAGCGCTGGTGGTTCTTCTCACGTTCGCTGTTCGCTAGAGAGCGGCGACGGCCCGGCCGGCCACGCGGCCGGTGAACAGGCATCCGCCCAGAAATGTGCCCTCGAGCGACCGGTAGCCGTGCACGCCGCCGCCGCCGAAGCCCGCGACCTCACCAGCGGCGTACAGCCCCGTGATCGGGGTGCCGTCGCGCCCCAACGCCTGAGACTCCAGGTTGGTCTGGATGCCGCCGAGCGATTTTCTGGTCAGGATATGCAGTTTGACCGCGATCAGTGGGCCAGCCTTCTCGTCAAGCAATTTGTGCGGTGATGCCACGCGGATCAGCTTGTCACCGCGTGAAGATCGGGCGCCGCGCAGCGCTGTGATCTGGGCATCCTTGGTGAAGTCATTGTCCAGCTCGCGGTCACGGGCACGCACCTCGCGCTCCACCTGTTCAAGGTCGATGGTCACCTCGGGCGAAAGCTGCTGCATTCCGGCGAGCAACTCGGCGAGCGACGAGGCCACAATGAAGTCCTCGCCCTTGTCCTTGAAGGCCTCCACCGGGCCTGGGGCGCCGGGGCCGACCCGTTTTACCAACAGTTTCAGATCCTTGCCGGTCAGGTCGGGGTTCTGCTCGCTGCCGGAAAGGGCGAACTCCTTCTCGATGATCTTTTGCGTGAGAATGAACCAACTGTGCTCATATCCCGTTTTCAGAATGTATTCCAGCGTACCGAGGGTGTCGAAACCGGGGAAGAGCGGCACCGGAAGCCGTTTTCCGGTGGCATCCAGCCACAGCGACGACGGCCCAGGCAGGATACGAATGCCATGTTTCGCCCACACAGGCGCCCAATTCTTGATGCCCTCGACGTAATGCCACATACGGTCTTTGTTGACCACCCGAGCGCCGGCGGCCTCAGCGATGGCGAGCATGCGGCCGTCAACGTGTTCGGGAACACCAGAGAGCATCGAAGCGGGGGCCTCGCCGAGGCGTTGGGGCCAGTTCTCCCGCACCAGTTGGTGGTTGCCGCCGATTCCGCCGGTGGTGACGATCACCGCGGGGGCCCGCGACTCGAAGTCACCGATCTCATCCCGCGAACTGCCCTCACCGCGGGCAACATCACTGGGCGCCAATCGGCGCCCCCGCACGCCGACAACCGCGCCGGCGTCGACGATCAATTCATCAACCCTGTGCCGGTGATGCACGGTGACCAGACCTGCCAGAGCGCCCTCCTGCACCTTCTTGATGAATGGGGCGAGAATACCGGGTCCCGTTCCCCAGACGATGTGGAATCGGGGCACCGAATTGCCCGGCCCGGTCGCGGTGTAGCCGCCGCGCTCCGCCCACCCGACCACGGGGAAGAACCGCACTCCCATCTCGTGCAACCAGGAACGCTTCTCCCCAGCGGCGAAGTCGAGGTAGGCATTCGCCCACTCACGGCCCCACTCGTCCTCGTTCCGGTCGAACCCAGCGGTGCCGTCCCAGTCCTGCCGGGCCAAATCGATACTGTCCTTGATGCCCATCCGGCGCTGCTCGGGGGAGTCGACCAGAAACAACCCACCGAAAGACCACCACGCCTGTCCGCCCAATGATGCGGCCGGCTCCTGTTCAACAATGGTGACCCGCTTGCCCGCGGTGACGAGTTCTGCCGCGGCGACCAGGCCGGCGAGTCCGGCTCCGACGACGATCGCGTCACTCTGGGGCGTCGCGTTCGGGGCTGGAGTGGACAACATTGGTGCTCCTCGGGCTTGGTCTTCGCTCTGTGGGACCAGAGTACTGCGGAGAAGCCGGTGCTCGTGTTGTCCCTGTCGGCGCGTAGCGTCGATGACCTATCTGATGGCGATGTGCGCCGACTCTGCAGAAGTTGAACCCCTCATGAAATAGAGTCCTCCGGCAGTATCGGTTGCTGGGATTTCATAGACCACGTTCCCGGTGTAATAATCGCTGATCTGCAGGTTTTCCAGATAGAGTCCGGGCTCCGGCGCCAGTGATCCGTTCTTGACCGGAGGGACCAACCGGCTCGGAGCGTTGTACTTGAGATCGACCTGCCCATAGGTGAGGTTGCCATTGTCCTCGCCCGTGTAGAACACAGTCGCATTGACGAGGGCGTACTGCTTGCCTTCTTTCGGTGGCCTGTTCTCCGGCACAGCCTGCAACACTTCGTCGGTGGCATTGAGGGTGAAACTGTTGATGACGATGTCCCACTCCTCGCCGACGATACGGGTGCCCATCAGGTGCGGGTCGTCCTCGGTGCCCGACGCGGTGGAGATCGGGGCATCAGCCGGTTCGGTCAGGGAGGATTCGGAAAGGCCGTCCTCTTCGTCCGAATCGAAAAAGCCTTTGCCATCATTCAGATCGAAGAAGTCATCGCCGTTCACCTCGAAGATCCCCTCGCCCTCAAGCTGGTCCGGGGCGACCACGACGCCGGGCTCTGCCACCTCGAAGCTCCCACCGCTCGACTCGTCCAATTGGCCGAGTTCGTTGAGCAGGTTGCCGCCGAGGGCGCCAATCGTGCAAGTGATGACGAGGGAAGTCACTGTGGCGAGCACACCGAGCACAAGCCCTGTGACCGCGAATGGCTTCGATTGCTTCCTGGCCAGCGCGATCGCGCCAAGAACGACGGCCGCGACACCGATCACGGCACCGATGATCGGAGCCCAGCCGGCCAGCGCGGCCACAATCCCGACCACAAGGGCGGCGATCGCCAGGCCGCGTCGTGTCGCGACTTGGCGCTGCCCCGGCTGAGGTCGCGGTTCCAAGGTCTGGGTCTGGCTCTGGGGCTGACCACGGTACGCGGGGTGGGCGTCTATTGGTGGCGGTCGCTGGCCCGCATCGTCAGGGATCGTCATACCCCTGATCGTGGCAGGTTTCTGATCGAAATTCTCACCCCCGTCCGAGGCGTCGCTCAATCGTCACGCAACAGTGCGGGTCGGAAAGAGATCGTGAACCGTCACGTGACGGATGAATCACGCCTGAGCAATGGCTCCATCCGAAACTCGATCAGTTCGCTCATCGCGAGTGCCGTGTCGGCGCGCTCAACTCCGTCGCAGGCAAGGATCGCTTTGCTGAGGCGGAACAGATCTTCGGCGTCACGGCAGACCACCCGTACCTGCAGGTCGGCCGAACCGCTGAGGCCGTGTGCCTGGATGATCTCCGGAATCTCGGCCAATTGCTCGACGATGGCGCCCAGTTTCTGCTGTTGAATGTGCACCGAGATGAACGCCATCAACGGGTAACCCAGAGCGACCGGGTTCAGGCGGCGTTCGAAAGAGAGGAACAGGTGGCGCTTCTCCAACTGTGCCAGACGAGACTGCACCGTGTTGCGCGAGACCCCCAACTCCAGCGCCAACGCGACCATAGTTGCTCGTGGGTCGTCGGCCAGAGCAAGGAGCAGGTTCGTGTCTAGGCTATCGATAGGGTGCATAATGCGAACTTACAGCACAATCTTTCTATGGCTCTAGAGCAAAGTGCTCAAGCAGATTGCGCGTGGTTGCGCTCATTGTTGAACGATGGGTATTGTCGGAACAGTATGAGGCAATGATGCCGAAGTTTGGCGCGTGGCCAACAGCCGCAGCCAAAGAGCGAGGCGACGAGACCCGTCGTAAGACAAGCGAAGGACGCGTGCGAGCATGTCCACAATTCAACCTGAAACGTCACTGAGCAATCACCTGCACGATGAACGGGCGATTCCGACCGAGCCCATGGTCGACGGGACGTCCGTCCCACCGGGGGAGGCTTCAGCAGATTTTCTCCAACTTCTGACACCGGACGGGCACCGCACGCCCAATGCCGACTATGACCCGTGGGTCGCTGATGTCGACGTTGCCAGTCTCGTACGACTCTATGAGGATCATGTCGTCGTGCGTCGTATCGACACCGAGGCCATGCACCTACAACGTCAGGGCCAGCTCGGGTTGTGGGCACCGTTACTCGGGCAGGAGGCCGCCCAGATTGGTTCCGCCCGCAGCCTCCGGTCGGACGACTTCGTCTTCTCCAGTTATCGCGAGAACGCGGTGGCGTACTGCCGGGGCGTCGACTTCACCGATCTGATGCGGGTCTGGCGAGGCAACTCCCACTCCGGTTGGGATCCCTATGAGATCAACATGGCCATCCCCAGTGTGATCATCGGCACCCAGGCGCTACACGCGACCGGTTACGCCATGGGCTGCCAGTTCGACGGCGGCGACCAGGTCGCCATCGCCTACTTCGGCGACGGGGCGACCAGCCAGGGCGACATCAGTGAGGCGATGGTCTTCGCGGCCAGGTTTCAAGCACCGGTCGTCTTCTTCTGCCAGAACAACCAGTGGGCGATCTCCGAACCTGTAGAGCGACAAGCGCGCATCGCGATCGCGAACCGGGCGCCAGGGTTCGGCATCCCGAGTATTCGCGTCGACGGTAACGACGTACTCGCCGTGATGGCGGTCACCCGGCGAGCGATCGAACGCGCGCGGACGGGTGGAGGCCCAACGTTCATCGAGGCGGTTACCTATCGTATGGGGCCGCACACGACCAGTGACGACCCCACCCGCTACCGCAACCAGGAAGAACTCGACGAGTGGTCGGTGAAAGACCCGATCAAGCGGCTCGAGGCTCACTTGAGCAGCATGGACGCGCTGACCGATGAGGTGCGCGCCGAGGTGCAGGCCAAGGCGGACAGTGTGGCTGCTGAGGTGCGCGCCGGAACCCTCGGGCTCACCGACCCGGACGGCTTGAGCATCTTCGACCACGTGCTGAGCAGCGAGAGTTCGTGGTTGGAACGACAGAAGAGCCAGTACTCCGCATATCTGGACATGTTTGAAGGCGGTGCGCGATGACCCAGCTCACACTGTCCAAAGCGATCAATGCCGGGCTCAGGCGCGCCCTCGAAGTAGATGAGAAGGTCGTGTTGATGGGCGAAGACATCGGCAAGCTCGGCGGTGTCTTTCGTGTGACCGACGGTTTGCAGGCCGACTTCGGCCCGAATCGAGTGATTGATGCCCCGCTCGCCGAGTCCGGAATGCTCGGCACCGCGATCGGGTTGGCATATCGTGGATACCGCCCGGTGGTGGAGATCCAGTTCGACGGATTCATCTTTCCGGCCTTCAACCAGATCATCACCCAGATCTCCAAGATGCACGCCCGAACCCGTGGTGCGGTGAAACTGCCAATCACGATCCGAGTGCCGTTTGGCGGCGGAATCGGCTCGGTGGAGCACCACTCCGAATCACCTGAAGCGTATTTCGCCCATACTCCGGGGCTCCGGGTGGTCAGTTGTTCCAACTCGCAGGATGCCTACACGATGATCCAACAGGCGATCGCATCCGACGACCCGGTGCTGTTCTTCGAACCGAAAAGACGCTACTGGAGCAAGGGCGAGGTGGATCAGTTGGCCGAAGCCGAGCAGCCATCGATGGAGCGTGCCCAGGTTGTCACTTCCGGCACCGATGTGACTCTGGTGACATACGGGCCGCTGGTAATGACCGCGAAGGATGCAGCGTTGGCTGCAGCCGACGACGGAGTCTCGGTGGAAGTCATCGACCTGCGCTCGCTGTCACCGATCGACTTTGACACGGTGGCTGCCTCGGTGCGCAAGACCGGCCGGCTCGTGATCACCCACGAGGCACAGCAGTTCTTAGGGCTGGGTGCCGAGATCGCGGCCAGCATCACCGAGCGTTGCTTCGACTACCTTGAGGCGGCGCCGACGCGGGTTACAGGTTTTGATGTGCCCTACCCGGCGGCGAAGCTCGAGGAGCATTACCTGCCCAACCTCGACCGCATGCTCGATGCCGTCGACCGTGTACTCGGGCGCCGCAATTCACTCAGTGACTGGAGCCAGGCATCATGAGCACGAAGACCTTCAACCTGCCCGACCTCGGGGAGGGGCTCACCGAATCAGACATTGTTGCCTGGAAGGTTGCGGTGGGTGACACGGTCGAGCTCAACCAGATCATCGCAGAGGTCGAAACGGCGAAAGCGCTGGTCGAACTGCCCAGCCCGTACGCCGGCGTGGTCAAGAAGCTCTATGAAGTGGCCGGGTCGACCGTTCGGGTCGGTGCGCCGATCGTCGCCATCGACGTGCCCGACGGTGCGCCTGATGGTGCGGATGGCCCGAATGGAGACGACAATAGCGGAACCGATCAGAAGCGCGAGGTTGCCGAACGCAACCCCGTTCTGGTCGGCTACGGGGCCCCGGTCGATTCGACGGATCGCCCGCGTCGCCGGGCACGGGCCGCCGGATTCGACGCCGTTGCGCGGCAGGCACACCGGCCAGTATCCGCAGAGCCTGCCATGGATCCCGCGGTGGAATCCGAGGAGGCCCACGCCGATCGTGCCGAGCAGAAGCGCGCCGAACCGGTTCTGGAGCGGCCGCGCTCGACACCGCCTGTGCGCAAACTCGCACGGGACGAGGGCGTCGATCTGACCAACGTTACCGGCACCGGTGAGCGCGGGCTGATCACCAGGCAGGACGTACTGGATCACCTGCAGGTGAGCCCCATCATGGAAACCGATATCACCATCGGAGACCCCACCGCTCTGCGAGAGGTTCGAACGCCGATCCGCGGGGTGCGTAAGCACACGGCACAGGCCATGGTGGCCAGTGCGTTCACGGCACCGCATGTCACCGAGTTTCTGACCATCGATGTGACGCCGACGATGGAGCTCGTGGACCGATTGCGTGCGTCACACGATTTCGCCGGCAGCCGGCCCGGCCTGCTCGCCGTGGTGGCGAAAGCGATGTGTATCGCCGCCGCTCGCACTCCTTCGGTGAACACTCGCTGGGACGATAAGGCACAGGAGATCATACAGTTCAACTATGTCAACCTCGGTATCGCTGTGGCCTCCGAACGCGGCTTGGTGGTGCCGAACATCAAGGACGCGGAACGAATGAGCCTTCGCGAGCTCGTTGACGCTCTGGCCGTACTTACCGAGACGTCACGTGCGGGCAGGGCAACGCCGAGCCAGCTAACCGGCGGAACAATCTCGATCACGAACGTGGGTGTGTTCGGTGTCGATGCCGGCACGCCGGTGCTGAACCCCGGCGAAGCCGCCATTCTCGCGATCGGTGCCGTGCGCAGGATGCCCTGGGAACACAAGGGCGAGGTCGCCCTGCGCCAAGTGATGACGTTGAGCCTGTCGTTTGACCACCGGCTGGTCGACGGCGAGCAGGGTTCGCGTTTCCTCACCGACGTCGGGACGATCCTGAGTGACCCCGCCCGCGTGCTCACGATGGTGTGATGGTGGCAACGTGCCGGGGTGTCAACCGCCGAATAGGCCGTCGGTGAGGGCCCAGACCAGATAGGCGACTGCGGCGAGCAGTTGCACACCGGCCAGAATCAGGCCGATTCTGCCAAGTACGCGGTCGGTGCCAGCATTGCGGTGAGCGTAGATGCCGCAGACCAGCGCCCCTAGGAACAGGGCAAAGACGACCAGATTGAAGGGCACGAGAAAGAGCACGATCACAGGAACCCAGGCTGCAGCCTCCGGTCCTCCGGTGATCACCGTCAGCACCACCCAAACCGGTGTGATGGCACCGGAAATCAGCGCGGTGACTCCGAGAAACGGCAAGGACAATCGCCCAGCTGAGCCGGTGTTTGCGCCACTTTTTCGGTTCTCGGTCATACAAAATGCCCCTATCTCAATGTGTTGGGATTAGGGCGTGGATCCCGCACCGTCACGATTGCCCAGATTGCATGAGCCGGAAGTCGGCTGTTGCCCTCACTCTAGTTCGGGCAAACCGACAGATCGTGACTTGCATTAACGCCCGCAGTTGTGGCGCCGAATTGGTGTTGCGCTTGGCGCGCGTTCATCGGGCAATTATTCGGGACACCTCTACGGGCATCGCTGGGATCTCCGACGCGTCGATCCCCGTAACGGTGCGGGAAGCACCACAAGTGGGCCCCTCTACGGGTAAAAACTGTTCCATAGTTGGGCTGTGAGAGCACTCTAGTCGTTGCGTACTGCGGACTGTCGTTGAACAGTTCGGTAGACGGTTGAGCGAGCGACATTGAACAACTCGGCGAGTTCGGCGGTGGAATGCGTTCCCGCCTGATGGACTTCCATCAAGTGACGTTGCTGCGCCACCGACAGCTTGGGTTGCTTACCCCGCAGGTGGCCCTTTGCTTTGGCCACCAGCATTCCTTCTCTCGTTCGTGCGCGGATGAGATCGGACTCGAACTCTGCGACCATCGCAAGCACGTTGAACAGGAGGCGACCGACCGGGTCGGTTGGGTCGTGCACCGAACCGCCGATGCTGAGCTTGACTCCTTTGATCGTGAGCTCGTCGATTATGTCCCGCGCATCCTTCAGGGAACGGGCCAATCGGTCGAGTTTCGTGATAACGAGAGTGTCACCGTTTCGGCAGGCGGCAAGAGCCTCTCGTAGTCCGGGACGCGCCCGGTTGGTGCCGGTGAGGCCATGGTCGGTATAAATCAAGTTTGATCTGACGCCGAGGGCTTCCAGGGCGTTGCGTTGTGCGGTGAGATCCTGCTCGTTTGTGGATACGCGCGCGTACCCGATGTGTAATTCATTCATATTCTGAACTGTGCGCCACCATCGAGGACTGGGCAATAGTGATCCTACAAGCGGAAATTGCTTCGCGTTTCTGCTCAACCAATCCTTGGTGACGATCAGCCGCAACGGATAGTAGTCTGTGGTGTCCACAGCAGGACCGGCTAACGGTGCCCTTAACCCGCCAAGTCACATCGTTATCTTTGTTCCGGGCCCAAGGTCAACGGTGACTTCTGTACCCTTGATGACTGGGGTAGGGATGCTGTGGACAGTAGGCTCAAAGTCGGCGCTACAGAATGGTCCGCCGGTCTTCTCAATGCGGATTTCGTAGGAGTTTGGAGATGGCTCGGTGAGCTCGCGAGGCTCCCACGGACAAGAAGAGCTCCCGAAGGAGAGTACTAACCAATGTTCGCCATCGTCTGACCAAACGACCGTAGGAGTCATCTCTCCGTTGCCGGGGTTGTCGATCAATTCTTGAGGGTACACGTCGAGCTTCTCGCCGATTGAAGCGGAGCATCCGGTCAGGGCAAGCACAGCCAAGGCGGCTGAAACTACGACTCCGAGATGTCTCATACGACTCAGCATGCCATGCCAGAGTCGGTTCTTGTCTGGCCTTTTCCTGTGGGGCGGAGTGAGGGCCACTCCCCAGCGGCATTCTTGCAGGCCCTTTCAAAGTCCTGAATTAGTTGGCGGGCTTTGGATTGTTCGGCGTGGCCGCTTTTAATTGAGGAAAACTCCTGCTAATCCGATGTCGCTCACGCACGCCGATCACAGGAGCTTTCCGTTGCTATCTTCCATCACAACCACCATTGAACGCCACCTCGCCGCCGATACCGACCTCGAAAAGACATTGCTCAAGGATGCGTAGATGCGTAACTCATCACAGGGATGATGCGGCGCCGAAACGCCACGACACGCCGGGCGGGCCCAACAGTGGCTCAATTGGAGATGTCCCGGAACCCATGAGGAGAGAGCGAGAAATGACCCGTTGCCTATGTGTTATTTTCGTAATACAATAACGGTATGGGTACAGGTGAAACGATCAACGGCGTGGCGGTCACTGAAGAACAGATTGCTGACTGGGCCAGGGAGGCAGAGGCCGGTCCGGACATCAAGGCGCTGAAAAGGCGCGGTCGCGGGCGTCCGGGCCGAGGCGCGGAACCTTCGCAAGTCGTCGCGTTGCGTCTCACGATCGAGGAACTAGCGAGCATCGACGCGATCGCTGCGCGAGAACACAAGACGCGTTCAGAACTCATCCGTGAAGCGCTGGCGAAGTACGCCGCGTGAAGGTTCACGATGCCGCACGTAAGCACGGGATCTCGCCCGAGGACGCAACGCAGGCGGCATCGTGGCCAATCTGGATCGAGGATCTCGATGACGACTCCCCGGCACGACAACTTCGGCTGGGCTTTGACACGCAGGGTCGACTACTCGAGACGGTCGTGCTCATCTTTGACAGCGGAAACGAACTCGTCATCCATGCCATGAAAGCAAGGCCCCAAATGCTCGACCTGCTTCCGTAGCATCCGAGCTGGTGCGTCTGTCCGGAGTCTCATGGGAAGCGAGACGGATTCTCCCCTGACCGCAACGCTGAGCGGTCACAAGACGTCGCCCCTTATCGGACACGTCCACGATGTGCCCTCTTCCGGCATGCGGCGTGAACCCGCAAACCATCCTTTGACGGATCGTTGACCGGACGGACTACGCGTGGGTTTTGTCGGCGAATCGCTGTCGTGCTGCTTGACGGGATACGCCTAAGGCGACTGCGATCTGGTTCCACGATCTACCGTTGACGCGGGCAACGTTCACCGTCTCGCGCAGTTGTGCTTCCTCGGCGCGAAGCGTTTCGGAAATAGCGGCGACCTGGCGAAGGTCGTCGGTGCGATCCACTTTCGCGGCATCGGGGTCAAGTTCGTCTGCGAGCCGCTCGAAGCGACGCGCGGCCGCCTCGATCTCATCGTTTGTGTGTTGCATCTCGTTCACCTCTCATCCAAGGAGCCTGTAGAACTTCGGTCGCAACGGCATAGCGTGGATCACCACGGGGTCATCTCCGTCAATGTCAAGAACTCCGATCTCCAGTAACGCTCCGTCGGGAGCTGGCCCAATAAGCATCGTCAGGTCATCGTCCATCGCAACCATGCGCATTGCGGCGCGAACCGCGTGTTGTATGTCAGGGTCGGGAACACCGTGTTTGCGTGCTGGTTCCCCGATCCGCATATAGACAATATATCTTGTCTTGCAGAATTGGGTCAAGAGCTTCCGTCGCGCACATTGCGCAACCGACCACGATTCGCCCGGCAGCGATCGGGGGATCCTGTCCCGAGCGTCCGCAAAGGGACCG
>CAJDUP010000045.1_pt1 | contig 21593 bp, 19 predicted proteins | sample 7391181 | NCBI WGS metagenome assembly CAJDUP01 (sample SAMEA7055690, study PRJEB34461) | soil metagenome | biome: terrestrial ecosystem; feature: Peninsula; material: soil | place: Antarctica | collected 2016
TGAAAATGCACCACGTCTGGTTTCACTTCGTCCAGTATCCGAGCGCTGTTCTGCTTGATCCGCCAGGGGATCGCGAATCGCAGCCAATCATGCGGATACCAGCGCCAGCTGTGCAGGCGGTGCACCATGACCGGTTGGCCCTCAAACATTTCGATCCCTTTTTGCTGGCGCCCGGTCGCGCTGGGGGCCATGACGTGCACGTCATGCCCCCGCTCGACCAGTCCTGCGCTGAGGCGTTCGGCAAACTTTGCAGCACCATTCACATCAGGTGCGAAGGTGTCACACCCGATCAGGATGCGTAGCGGCCTGCCGTTGGCACTCGACGCACCGGCGTTCCCGGGAGTGCTGGAAGGGCTGGAGTTGTTGGCGTCGCCGGGCACGGGCGTGCCCATTTCAGGCGTTGTTGGCAAAATGAACGAATCCCCACCTCTGCGGTCTGCAGCAGTCCTCTGATCCCGCGATGCTGTGTGCGCGGTCCCGGGCCAAAGAAACCATTCTAGGTGGGAACATGGAGTGAAGCCCGACCATTCAGGCGCCTTTCGTGAGTTTGCCTGCCGGAACTTGGGTCTGCGGGTGGTAACGGGCCAGGAGCAAGACCCCCCAGATCGCCACGGCGCCGCAGATCACATAGCCGACTCCCGCGAACAGGCCGGCCTGGGCCGCCTCCCCCAAGACGACGATCCCGATCGTCACTGCCACAACAGGGTCGATCACTGTCAGTCCCGCGATGACCAGGTCAGGCGGGCCGGACGAGTAGGCATTCTGCACGAAGATGCCGCCGACCACGACGGCAATCAGCAGGCCGGCCACGCACCACAGCGTGAGCAGGCCGAACTGCTGCTGGGTCAATCGGCCGATGATCACTTTCGCGAGAGTGGCAACGAAGCCGTACAGTACACCCGCCCCAACGATGTAGTACAACGCTTTGAACTTGCGCCGCAGGGTGATGAACGTCGCCAAGAACGCCGTGAGGACCACCGCAAGAATGATCAGGATGATGACCAGGTCATCTTCGGTCACAGGCCGATCCCGCGCCGTGAACGCGGCAAGGGTCACGAACGCCCCGACCCCGACGATGCACAGCGTGATCGCGATGATCGAGGGTCGGTTGAGTCCGACCTTGCTGATCCGTGAGTTGAGGATCGCTGTGATCACCAGTGCGATCGCGCCCAGCGGTTGCACGACGATCAATGGGGAGAAGACCAGACTGACCAGTTGGAACGCGATCGCGAGACCGATCAAGAGGGTTCCGATGACCCAGGATGGTCGTGCCAGCAGTTGGCCGAACTGACTGGCGCTCAGAGCGCCGCCGCCAGACACATCGTGCTGTTCGACCTTGTTCACGCCACGATACTGGAACTGGGCTCCGAGCGAGAGAAAGATCGCACCGACCAGAGCAATCGGGATACCAAGGAATTGAAGAGGGTCCAGCTCAACCTGAGACGCGAGAGACTCGAACTCGAATGGCACGTGTAAGACCCTACCTGCCGATTCGTCGATATTCTTGGTGAATGGCCGTCCTACCAATTCTAATTTCCGGAGCTCCGGTTCTACACTCTGCCGCTGCGACTGTGACCGAATTCGATGCCGCGCTGCGAACACTGATCGACGACATGTTCGAAACGATGGACGCCGCACCCGGGGTCGGCCTCGCCGCACCACAGGTAGGCATCGGTCTTCGCCTGTTCGTGTATGACTACGCGATAGACGACGAAAAGCCCAGGCGAGGCGTCGCGATCAACCCCACGCTCTGGCTCTCTCCCGCACGCCCCGGCACCGCAGAGGAAGATGACGAGTCGGAGGGGTGTCTCTCGTTCCCGGGCGAGCGCTTTCCGCTGCGACGCGCCCAGCGGGCCATTCTTCATGCCGTCGATGAGACAGGTGTTGCGTTCACCCTGGAGGCCGAGGGATGGTTCGCGCGGATCCTGCAACACGAGACCGACCACCTGGATGGGATTCTCTACACGGATCGCCTGGAGCCTCCGCACCAGAAGTCTGCCGCCAAAGTGTTACGAAAGAACGGCTGGGGCGGCCCGGACCTTTCCTGGATGCCGGGGGTCGACGACCTGGAGGCCTGATCGGCAGGAGGCCTGACGCTGGGAGGCGCCGTACGCCATCGCGGGGTGCGCTCAGCCCCTGTTGCCGAGGTCGACCCCGTGCACGCCGTTGTGAAGCCGCAGGCGGGGGAACGCGACCGACACCGAGTAGCCGACGCCGGGAACCGCTTGCACATCGAGCACACCGCCGTACAATTCGGCCCGTTCGCGCATCTCAGAAACGTCTTTTCCGGTGGAGGTGTGTGTGAGTGCCGAGGCGTCATCCGCTATGGAATAGACGCCGCCGCGCGTCGCCTTGTTCGGGTCGATCCCGGCACGCCGAAGGCTGGCCCGAACACCGTCGTCGTCGATCTGCACCCGTACGCCGTCTTCGGTCCACACGTAGTTCACCTGCACCTCCGTGCCGACCCCGCCATGCCTGAGGGAATTCTGCAACGCCAATTGCACGATCCGCGCCACCGTGACATCGGGTCCCGGCCTCAAAACGAACGGATTGCCCGTCTCGGCAAAGTTGATCTTCAGACCCTCGTCGCTCATTGCCTGAAATAGTTCTTCGATCGACTGCGATGACGGTCGGATCGCCGCGACCTTCTCGTCGTCGCGCAGCACCGTGGTCACTCGACGCAGGTCTCCCAGGGTTCCCTGGCCGTTCTGCACCAGTTGGCGCAGCAGCCTCCCGGTAGCCTCCGGGTCACTCTCAGCGGTGTATGCGGCTCCCTCGGCCTGCCGAATCAGTGCGCCTTGGGAACGGATGCCGAGGTCAAGCAGTTCGCGTGCGATTCCCACGCGTGCCCGCTGCTCGCCGAGCGCCAGTTCGAGGTCGACCACCTCTGCCACGGCTTCACTGCGCTCCCTGACCAGCTGCCGGCCCCTCGAGCGTGCGCTCAACCAGAGCGTCAGAACCACAATGGTCAGCACAGCGAACACCGCGGACAGCACCGAAAGGGTGAAGATCACCGATTGCGGGTTGTCGTCGATCCAGGCGTTCATGCGGCTCCTTGGGGCGCGTTGTGGATGCGGCCTCTCAAAACTGTAGCCGGTGGCACCGGTGGGCCGCGATCCGGGGTGCGGCGGTCAGCGTTTGACGGTCGAAACCGTGACGGTGAATTTTCGGTTCCGGCCCGCCTCTCGCGTGGGGCCCACCGTTCTGCCGAGTGCCGACCGGTAGCCCAGGTGCGAGTTGTACACCGTCCACAACTGACCTCCTGGCCTCAGCACTCTGGCCGCCGCACCGAACATGCGCTGGGCCAAACCGGTATGCACCGTGGCCCCGACGTGGAACGGCGGGTTGCAGACGACGAGGTCGACCGAGGCCGTGGCAATCGACTCGGCAACATCGTCACGCACGACTCGAACTCGATCATCGACCCCGTTCGCTTGTGCGGTCTGGGCGGCAGAGAGCACCGCTGCTGCCGACTGGTCGGCGGCGATCACCCGCATCGCGGGGTTGGATTGCGCCAGCGCGGCGGCGAGCACTCCGGTGCCGCAGCCGAGATCAAGCGCCGTGATGGCCCCCACCGGCATCTGATCGGTGAAGCCCAGCAGAAAGCGCGTGCCGATGTCGACCCCCGTTCCACCGAATGCCCCGCCGTGCGCGCACACCCACACACCGATATCGCGATGGTACTCCCGGCGCGGGTAGCCCGCGTGTTCACCGCCACGAATGGGCTCCGCTGCGTGCAATACCCGCGACTTCTGCTCAGCCAGCCCCACGTCAACGTGACCGAACCGTTCCCGCAGGAGCCTCGTCTGCGCCAAAGTCATGTGCTTCACCCGGCCCCCGGCGAATACCTGAACCTCCGGCGACGCGAATTCAGCGATCGTCTCCGCCATCTCATCCAGCGCCGCCAACTCACGCGGCAGTTGGAGCAACACCGTCTGGGCCCCGGCAAGCAGGCCCTCGTCAAGCCCGTGGTTGGTGAAGGCTCCGTCGAGGCCGACGACGTGCGCATTCCGGGCCAGGGCGCGCTCCCCCAGAAGCGGGTCCTGATGGGTTCGGATACCGGTGGCACCGTAGAGTCCTGCGGCTCCGAGCGTCAACGCGCCGTAGCGATCACCGATCACGGTCACGCTGGCGGCAGGCGCGTCGGCCAGGTGCGCCGCTGCCCGATCAAGGATGAGGCGATCGGTGGCGTCGACGGCGAAGAGATTATCGGCTTCGACGTCGGGGAACCGTCGAAGTGCCTCAAAACGAAAGGGTATGGCCATGGGGCTCCCATCATCGCACCATGCACGAACGAAGAAACCCCCGGTCGTGGAGGACCGGGGGCTTCGCTCCCCGAGTTGGACTCGAACCAACAACCTGCCGGTTAACAGCCGGCTGCTCTGCCAATTGAGCTATCGGGGAATGCTGAAACAGCGTAGCTACCTTACCAAAGGAATCGGCCTCACAAAAACCATCCACGAGCTCGAAGCCATGGCGCTCACCATCGCGCATCCCGATGAGGCCCCTCCCCCGCGAAACCAGTACTCTGCTTAGTGGAAAAGTATTTCCCCTCGGCTTCGCAAAGGATTCTCATGGCGTCCACACCCACCCCCCAGCTCGACCGTGAACCGTTGCGTGACCGCGGGCACTGGGGCACCATGAGCGCCGACGCCCGGGCAGCGCTGCTCGACCGCGGCACGCACACAATCTTCGACCCGGCGTTGCGGAAGTCGATCGTGGAGATTCTGGAAGACGTGCGCGCAAACGGCGACACGGCGGTGGTGGGGGCGTTGGCCAGATTCGACCACGTCGAGGTCGAGGCATCCGCCCTGCGGGTCACAGACGAGGAGTTCCGGGCCGCGCGCGACTGGGTGTCTGCCGACCTGCTGCAAGCGATTCGCCACAGTATTGCCCAGGTGCGGCGCTTCAACGAGCAGTTGATGAAACAAGGTACTTGGCAGTTCGAATCCGCACCGGGTGTCACCGTTGGAGAGAAGGCCACCCCGATCGCGAGCGTCGGGTTGTTCGTTCCCAGCGGCAAAGGGTCCTATCCCTCCGTGTTGGTGCAACTGGGCACACCCGCGGTCGTGGCCGGCGTGACCGACATCGTCGTGGTGGTGCCTCCGGTGCCGGGCACCGACGGTGCTGTTGACCCGGCCGTACTGGTCGTCGCCGAAGAACTGGGAATCCGGGAGGTCTTCCGCTCGAACGGGCCCGCCGGAATCGCCGCGATGGCTTTCGGCACCGAATCGATCCCCAAAGTGCTGAAGATCTGCGGCCCGGGCAGCCCCCCGGTGACAGCCGCCCAGGTCGAGGTGCAGCGATACGGCACCAGCTCGGTGATGCTGCTGGGGCCGACGGAGAGCCTGATTCTGGCCGACGATTCGGCCGATGTGCGTCTACTCGCCGCCGACCTGCTCAACGAGGCGGAGCACGGCGACGATTCCTCCAGCGTTCTGGTCACCGATTCTGAACAACTGGTCACCCTGGTGCGGGCGGAGATCGCCCGACAGGCAGCAGACCTGCCCCCCGAGCGCGCCGCCTACGCCTACAGCGCCCTCGGGGTGAACGGTGGCGCGGTGCTGGTCGATGACCTGGTGCAGGGCGCCGAGGTCGCGAATGCCTACGCCCCCGAGCACCTGCAACTGGTGGCGCGCAACGAGGACGAGATCCTGTCTCTGCTGGTCAACGCCGGCGAGATCCTGTTGGGCCAGAACACGTTGTTCTCAGCGGGCAACTATGCGATCGGATGCCCGGCGTCCCTTCCCACCAGTGGGTACGCACGCACGACCAGCGGCATCACCGCCGATACGTTCCGCAAACGATCCGCAGTGGCACGCCTCACCCCGGAAGGCCTCGCCAGTCTGGCCGACACGATCACGGCGATGGCCGACCACGAGGGCTTTCCCGCCCACGCCGCCGCCGTGCGCCGCCGGCTGGGCTGATTCGACCCCCGCTCCACGTGAAACGCTTCGCGCCGGTTTGAACGGGCGCGATGAGTGCCACGTGGCGCGAAGTTCCAGGTGCCCACTCGCACGGCTTCACGAGCCGGCGTCAGTACCCGAGGCTGCGATCGACCACTCCCACGAACCGGCCGTGGCCGGTGAACGCCTGCACGTTCTGCCGGATCCTCTCGGCCAGGAGCGGCTCGGTCATTTCCGGGGTGTCCGCCGAATGCGGCGTGATCAGGCAACGCGGCTCCGCCCACAGGGGATGCCCATCTGGTAGCGGCTCTGGGTCTGTCACGTCGAGAGCTGCCCCGGCCAATTGGCCGTCGGCCAGCGCGTCGGTCAGGGCAGCCGTGTCGACCAGCGCCCCGCGGGCAATGTTCACCAGGTAGGCCGTCGGCTTCATCAGAGCCAGCTCCTTTTCCCCCACGACGTGTCGGGTGCCCGCGGTCAGGGCGGCCGCCAGGACAACGAGATCGGCCTCCGGCAACACTTCGCACATTTGTTCTGACCGAACGACTCGGGCTGCGCCGGGAACGTTTTCGACACTCCGGCGCACGACCGTGATCTCGGCCGAGAAGGGTGCAAGCAACGAGATCAACTCGCGGGCGATACCCCCGGCGCCGATGATCACCACGTTCGCCCGGTACAGGGACCGGCCCGCCTTCTCCCCTGTCCACCTGGTCGCTCGTACCCGGTTCGGGATCTCCCGCAACAACGCGAGGCTGAGGGTGAGTGCGTGTTCGGCAACCGGTTGCGCGTAGGCACCCTTGGCGCTTGTGAACAGGCGGCCGGGCAGTTCATCACTTGCCAGCGTCGCCGCGAAACCATCCACCCCGGCCCACGGCAGTTGTACCCAACCCACCTGCGGGTTCGTTCGAAGAATCTGGGCCAGCTCACCCGCCCGCTCATAGGACAGCCAGACAATACCGCGGGTCGCCGCGCCGAGTGCTCCCACGATCCCTCCGCCGGCCCTCACCGCCGAGACCATGTCGTCAGGCGCCGATGGCAAGATGGCCACCTCGCCGGGCTCCGGCCTGCGGTCGGCGGGAATCTCCGAGGCTTCAGTCGCGAGCACCGCCGTGTGGCGAGCAGTGGGCCCCGAGCCGCTCACAGGCGCGAGCGGGTGTGGGCGTCGTCGACGGCGTGGTGGGCGGCCATCTTCTCGATGTACGGATGCCGCCGGTCGCGCAACACCTCGTCCAACTTCCCGTAGCCGACGAGCAGCCCTTCATGCAGCACGGCCACCGTGGTCGCCAAACGCCCGAGTAGGGACAGATCATTACTGATGATCATCGATGACCGCCCCGTATCGCTGCGTGCCGTCGAGATCAGCCGGGCCACCGCGTCCCGAGCCGACGGGTCGATGCCTGCTGTGGGTTCGTCTGCGATCAGCAGAGGTGGATCCAGAACCAAGGAGCGCGCGATCGCCACCCGCTGCCGCTGGCCCTTCGAGAGCTCGTATGGGTACATGTCGATCACCCGCAGTGGCAATTCAACGGCGTCCAGGAGCGTGGCGACCGCGAGTTCAGTGGCTCGCACTGCGGCCTTGCGGTCATGGATGTAGATCGGCATCGCGATGATCTGGCCGGCTGTGAAGTCGGGAGGCAACGACTGATTGTCATCTTGTGCCAGGTAGCCGACCCTTTGACGAACCGCGCGCAGCCGCCGGCGACCCAGATGGCGTAACGGTGAGCCGAGAACCCAGGCCTGCCCGCCGACGATCCGCGGCCGAACTCCGCTGCGGCCCGCGATTGCCGAGCGGCCACCCAGCACCCGGGCGAGAGTGCTCTTGCCACTGCCGGCGTCGCCGATCACGCCGAGAACTTCACCAGATCGGATCGTCAGCGTCAGGCCGCTGATGGCAACATGGGCGGGGCTCGGCCCGTGCGCAGCGTAACCGATACTGAGATCGCTGGTGCGAACGAGAGCGGACTGGGCAGGGTCTTTCATCTATCGACCGTCCTCCTAGGCGTCAAGGGCGAGTGCGGCGTCCTGGGCCTGCAGCACATGCAGCGCGGCCCGACGCGTCGCCTGCAACTCGGGGTTCGGCACCGGAAGCGAGGCCAACAGACGCTGGGTGTATGGATGCTGCGGGGCACCCAATACCTCGGCTCCCGTGCCCTCCTCGACCAGCTTGCCCTTCCAGAGCACTGCGATCTTGTCAGCCAGGATGTCGACCACCGCCAGGTCGTGGCTGATGAACAAGGCGGCGAAGCCGAATTGGGCCTGAAGCTCGGAGAACAGCTCGAGAACTTTCGCCTGCACTGACACGTCGAGCGCCGACGTGGGCTCGTCGGCGATGAGCAGTTTTGGGTCCAGCGCCAGCGACCTGGCCAATGACGCCCGTTGTCGTTGCCCGCCGCTGAGCTCGTGCGGGAATCGGTCGCCGTAGGCCTTGGGCAGTTGCACGGCCTCCAGCAGCTCGTCGACCCGCGACCTCGCCGCCGAGCGATCGTGGGCGCGACCGTGCACGACCAGCGGCTCGGCGACACATTCCGCGATGGTCAAGAGCGGGTTGAAGCTGGTGCCCGGGTCTTGGAAGACGAAACCGATCTGGGACCGGATCTTCTTGAACTGGCGCTCCCGCACGCCGCGCATCTCCATGCCCAGAACGTTGAGCGACCCTCCGGTCACCCGGGTCAGACCCGCGATGGCGCGACCGGTGGTCGTTTTTCCGCTACCCGACTCCCCCACCAGTCCGAGAACCTCCCCGGGGCGGATGCTGAAGCTGATGCCGTCGACGGCCACGAAACCGGGTCGCCCCAGACGGCCAGGATATTCAATGCGCAGTTCGTCAGCGACCACCAGCGGTGCCACGTCGTCCCAATCGGCTGGCCGGTTCTGGGCACGATCGACCGTTTTCAACGCACTCTGCCCGACGTGCGGCACTGCGGCAAGGAGTCGCTTCGTGTAATCCTGGGTCGGATGGGTGAACAGAGTGACCGCGTCGGCCTGCTCCACGAGCTTGCCCTGGTACATGACCGCCACCCGGTCGGCGAGGTCGGCGACCACACCCATGTTGTGGGTGATCAATACGATGGCGGTGCCGAACTCGTCGCGGCAGGCGCGCAACAGGTCGAGGATCTCAGCCTGCACCGTGACATCCAGGGCGGTGGTCGGCTCATCGGCGACGATCAGCCCCGGATCCAGCACCAGCGCCATCGCGATGATGATTCGCTGCTTCTGGCCGCCGGAGAACTGGTGCGGATAGTAGTCGATCCGCGCCTCCGGGTCGGGGATTCCCACCCGCCCCAAGATGTCGATCGCCTTAGCCCTCGCCTCACGTCGTGAGTAATGGCCGTGCGCGTTCAAGCCCTCGATAATCTGCCAGCCGACGGTGTAGACCGGGTTGAGCGCGCTCGACGGCTCTTGGAACACCATGGCCACATCGCTGCCCCGCACCTTGCGCAGCTGCCTCTTTGACAGGCTGATCACGTCGGTGGAGCTTCCGCGGTCCTTGGAGGTCAGGATGATGGCACCCTGAGCCGTCGCGGTGTCGGGCAGCAGCCCGAGGATGGTCTTCGCGGTGACAGTCTTGCCGCTGCCAGACTCGCCGACGATCGCGAGCACCTCGCCTCGCCGAACCTCGAGGCTCACCCCGTCGACCGCCTTGACAGCGCCGGCGTCGGTTGCGAACGAGACGGTCAGGTCTTCGATCCTGACCACTGCGTCGTCGCCCATCTTGATCACGTCGATCATCGGTCACTCCAGCCGTGGTTGCCGTCTATCTCGATCGCGGGATCCCCGCTGTGGGCCGGGGCGGTCACCGTCTGGATGACAGAGGTTTCGGTCATCGCCCCCGAGGCCGCCTCGACGGATTTCCGCCCTCGGAGACGAGGATCGCCCAATTCGTTCAAGCTCTCACCGACCAGGGTGATGCCGAGCACCACGAAGACGATCGCCGCACCCGGAAACAGGGAGGTCCACCAGATCCCACTCGTGACATCGGAAAGTGCCTTGTTGAGGTCGTAGCCCCATTCCGCCGCAGCAGTCGGCTCGATTCCGAAACCGAGGAAGCCCAGCCCCGCCAGCGTCAGGATGGCCTCGGACGCGTTCAATGTGAAGATCAGCGGCAGGGTACGCATCGAGTTGCGGAGCACATGCCGGAACATGATGCGCGCGTTGCTGGCGCCGATGACTTTCGCAGACTCGACGAAGGCCTCGGCCTTCATGCGCACGGTCTCTGCGCGGATGACCCGAAAATATTGCGGGATGAAGACGACGGTGATGGAAATGGCCGCAGCCAGGATCCCGCCCCACAGGCTGGACTGTCCTCCCGAGATCACGATCGACATCACGATCGCCAGCAATAGGGAGGGGAAGGCGTAGATCGCGTCAGCGATCACCACCATGATCCGGTCGAGCCAGCCCCCGAAATAGCCTGACACCAGCCCCAGCAGGACTCCGGCGAAGATGGAGAGCAGAACCGCGACCACGATCACCGACACCGCGGTCTGGGTACCCCAGATCACCCTCGAGAACACGTCGTAGCCCCCGACAGTGGTGCCCCAGATGTGTTTGCTGTTCGGGGGCACCTGGGAGCCGAACAGACCGTTCGCGTCGCGCAGCTGGGCGAATCCGAACGGCGCCAACCAGGGCGCCAGCGCTGCGGTCACCAGGAAGATCCCGGTGATGACAAGACCGCCGGTGAGCATGCCCCGCTGCCAGCCGACACTCTGCCGGAAGTGGCTGATCAGAGGGAGCCTGTCCCACAGGCTCAGCTTGCGGTTGCCGATGGTGCGCGCCATGTCAGTACCTCACCCTCGGGTCGATCAGGGCCGCGATGATGTCGACCACGAAATTGGTTATCGCCACGATGATGGCGAGCAGGATGACGATTCCCTGCACCGCGACGAAGTCCCTGGCCTGCAGGTACTGCACCAGTTGGAAGCCGAGTCCCTTCCATTCAAATGTGGTCTCGGTCAGCACCGCACCGCCCAGAAGCAGCGCGATCTGCAGGCCGATCACGGTGATGATCGGGATCAGTGCCGGCCGGTAGGCGTGTTTGCGCACCAGACGGAACTCGCTCACGCCCCGGGATCGGGCCGACTCCACGTAGTCGAGTGAGAGGGTGCCGATCACGTTCGCCCGAACCAGACGCAGGAAGATGCCGGCGGTGAGCAGCCCGAGGGTGATCGCCGGAAGGATCGCGTGTATGAGCACGTCACCGATCACTTGCGGGTTGCCGAGTCTCAGCGCGTCGATCACGTAGATGCCGACCTTGTCCGGTAATGCCTGCAACAGGAGATCCGATCGGGTGGAGGCTCGGCCGTTGGTGGGAAGCCAACCCAGCCAGACCGAGAAGATCAGTTTCATGAGCAGTCCGGCGAAGAACACCGGCGTGGCGTAGAACAGGATCGCCATGACACGCAGGGAGGCGTCCTGGCCCTTGTCGCGGTAGTACGCGGCGATCATCCCGAGCGGGATGCCGACGATGAAGGCGACGATCAGGGCGTAGAAGGCCAGTTCGAGGGTGGCGGCGCCGTAGGTGAGCAGCACCTGGGACACCGCCCGGTTGTCACTGATCGTGGTGCCGAAGTCACCCCGGACAATATTTCCGAGGTATTCGAGGTACTGCACGAACAGCGGTCGATCATACCCGGCGGCTGCGACCCGCTCCGCCAGCTGATCGGCCGACAGCCGGCCGCCGAGGGCGGCCGTGATCGGGTCGCCGGTCGTCCGCATCAGGATGAAGACCATGGTGACCAGGATGAAGATGGTCGGGATGATCAGGAGAAAACGCACCACCAGGTAGCGCAGCAGCCCCGATTCCTTCTTGTCCTTCTTCTTCGCCGTTCCGGCCCCGGGTGAGGGCCTACCGGCGACGACTGTATCGGCTGTCATAATCACCTATCGCGACGAGAGGATTCAAAGAAGAAAGGGCGACCCGACAGGACGGGCCGCCCTTTCTTCATGGTTAGTAGATCTTACTCAATCTACTGGGTTCAGCCCTTGGTCAAGGCGCCGTATCGGAACTTGAACGCGCCATCCAGGGTGTCTTCGGTGCCGGAGATGTCGGAAGCGACGACCGCGATCTGCGATCCCTGCAGGTAGGGAACCGTGGACAGGTCTTTGGCGACCGCGTCCTGGATCTCCCCGATCAGCTTCGTGCGCTCTGCCTTGTCAACCGTGACCGCCTGCTTCAGGATCATGTCATTGACCGTTGGGTTGTCGTAGTGGTTGGCGAGGAAGTTGTCCTTCAGGAAGAACGGCGTCAGGTACGTGTCGGCGTCGGAGTAGTCCGGGAACCAGCCGAGCTGGTAGGCCGGGTACACGTCGGCAGAACGGTCCTTCGAGTACTGCACCCACTCCGTGGACTGCAGGTTGATGGCGAACAGCCCGTTGGTTTCCAGCTGGTCCTTGATCATTCCATACTCGTCGCCTGACGATGGCCCGTAGTGGTCGGGGTTGTACTGCAGGCTGAGCTTCACTGGAACAGTGACCCCGGCATCCTTCAACGTCTTCTCGGCCTTGGCCGCGTCTGGCCCACCGTTTCCGTCGCCGTAGAGCGGCTTCAAGGCCTCGTTGGCGCCGGTGATGCCGGCGGCGACGTAGGAGTACAACGGGGTGTAGGTGCCCTTGTAGACCTGGTCGGAGATCGCGGCGCGGTCGAGCAGGTCGGCCAGGGCCTGGCGCACGGCCAGAGCCTTCGCCGGGTCGGCTTCTGCGGTGGTGGCACCGTAGGGCTGCGTGTTGAAGTTGAACACGATGTAGCGGATCTCGCCACCGGGGCCGTCGACGACCTTGACCTTCTCATTCGAGCGCAGGCTGTCGATGTCGGTCGCCGAGAGGCTGCGCCACGCGACGTCGATGTTGTTCTCCTGCACGTCGAGCTTCAGGTTGGAGGCCTCGGCGTAGTACTTCACGTTGATGTTCGCGGTGCGTGCAGCCGGCAGAATGCCCTGATAGTCCGGGTTCGCCTTGTACGAGACCAGGTTGTTGAAGTCGTAGCTGGTGATCACGTACTGGCCGGCGTATGGTTTGCCGTCGATGATCTCGCTGTCTGGCGTGATGGCGTCGGCCGCGAAGACCTGCTCGTCGACGATGGGGCCGGCTGGGCTCGACAGAATCTGCGGCCAGATCTGGTCGTTGCCCTCCTTGAGGGTGAACACCACCGTGGTGTCATCCGGGGCGGCGACGCTCTCCAGGTTGTACAGCAGCGACGCCGGCCCGTTGACGTCGGCGATCTTGACCTGGCGGTCGAACGAGAACTTGACGTCAGACGAAGTCAGGTCGTTGCCGTTGGCGAACTTCAGGCCCTCCTTCAGCTTCACCGTGTACTCGGTCGGTTTCGTGAATTCGGCGGAGACGGCGATGTCGGGCTCGACGTCAGCGGTTCCATACGGGGAGTTCATGAGGAACGGGAAGACCTGGTTCATCACCGCGAACGATCCGTTGTCGTAGGAGCCTGCTGGGTCGAGCATCGTGATCTTGTCGGTAGTGCCGATCAGGATGGTGTCGCTGGAGCCGCTCGAGGCCCCGGGTTGCTGCGACGATCCGGTACTTGAGCCGCCGGAAGCGCAACCGGCCAGAACCATTCCGGCGACCGCGAACGTGGCTGTGACAGCCAGCCAACGCGTGCCCTTTTTCACAGAAGACGTCATGTCCGTCTTTCTCCATTCTTCATCACGTGTGAAATGCTCTCGGGCGCACAGGAACGGCGCAGGACGAGCAAACTTATTGATCCTCACCGTGCCATGTTTGACACGCCTACAGGGGCCACAGAGACGAATGGAATGAAATCGAAACAAATGAGGTCTCCCTCAACTCTCGGGCAGTCAGCGGGTCAGACGCGTAACGCCCGACGTTCGATCTCCACGTCGACCAGGGCACGCTGCACTCGGTTGAACTCATCTCGGTCGTCACTGCCAACCCGTTGCAGCCTGCCCAACAACTCGGACTTCTGCTGCACAAGGTGCCGGTCGATCAGCCCGGTCGTCACATCCCGCACGTACAGGGTCATCTCCCGCTCCGCACGCTCGGGTACCGGTGCCACACTCAATTGCTTCACCAGGTCACGGTGCGTCTCGGGAACCGCATCGATGACCCGGGTGATCCACTCCGGCGAATCGAAGGCGTCGATGCTCGCCGCGATCCCGTCACGCACGGTGGCCAGGTCGGGGTGGAAGAAGCCGGTGCGGGCGGCCCGGTCGACCAGGTCGCGTCCGATCAGCGGGGCGTACTGCAACATCGCCATCAACCCGTCGCGCTCGAGCCGGGTCGCGGCGTCGGTGGGCAGCTGCATCAGCCCGACGACCCCGGGCGCCGGGATGGGTTCGCCGTCATTCCCGTGTTCTGCCGGGTCGGCAGTCTCGCCTCGTCCCGTGCGAGCATGACCGGATGCCGGTTGGGTGCCGGTTCGGCCGGCCTGGCTGACTGCGCGGCTGACCTCTCCCAGCTCCATGCCGAGCATGCGGGCCAACTCTCGGGTGTACCCGGGGCGCAGGGCCGGATCACGGATCTCCGAGACCACAGGGGCTGCCTGGCGAAGGGCGCCCACCCTGCCTTCGACCGTGTCGAGGTTGAATCTCGCCAGGATCTGACGCATGACGAACTCGAACATCGGTTTCTTGCCATCGATCATTCGTTGCACGGCCTCGTCGCCGCGTTTCAGTCGAAGATCGCAGGGGTCCAGCCCGTCGGGCGCCACAGCGACGTAGGTCTGCGCGGTGAAACGACGTTCCTCGGTGAACGCTCGCATCGCGGCCTTCTCACCGGCGGCATCCGGGTCAAAGGTGAAGATCACCTCTCCGAGGCCGGTGTCGTCGCCGAGGATGCGGCGCAGAATCTTGATGTGGTCGACCCCGAACGCCGTGCCACAGGTCGCCACCGCGGTGGTCACTCCGGCCAGGTGGCAGGCCATCACGTCGGTATAGCCCTCGACCACCACGACCCGCCGGCTGCGGGAGATCTCACGCTTGGCCAGGTCGAGGCCGTAGAGCACCTGTGACTTGTGATAGACCGGCGTCTCGGGGGTGTTCAGATATTTCGGCCCCTTGTCATCCTCGAGCAGTTTGCGGGCCCCGAAGCCGATCGTCTGCCCGGTGACGTCGCGGATCGGCCAGACCAGCCGCCCGCGAAACCGGTCGTAGACGCCCCGGTTTCCGGCGGAGACGAGCCCGCTGACGACCAACTCCTCGTCGCTGTAGCCGTGACCGCGCATGTGCAGCGTGAGGCCGTCCCAGCCCTGGGGGGCAAACCCCACCCCGAACCGCCCGGCGGCCTGGGCGTCGAAGCCACGCTCGCCCAAGAACCGGCGCCCGACGTCAGCGCCGGGCGTGCCGAGTTGACTCTGGAAGAACTCGGCGGCCAATTGGTTGGCGGCCAGCACACGGGCACGGTTACTCGTCTGCCCGGCGCCGGAGCCACCGTCTTCATAGTGCAGTTCGTAGCCGAGACGGGCTGCGAGTCTTTCCACCGATTCGGCGAACGTGACGTGGTCCATCTTCTGCAGGAAGGAGTACACGTCTCCGGATTCACCGCAGCCGAAGCAGTGGTAGAAGCCGACCTGGGGTCGCACGTGAAAACTGGGGCTGCGTTCGTCATGGAACGGGCAGAGGCCCTTGAGCGAGCCGACTCCGGCCGATTTCAGCGTCACATACTCGCCGAGGATGTCACCGATGTTCGTACGTGCCTTGACCTCTTCGATATCTGCTTGTCGAATCAACCCGGCCATGATCTCATCCTAGGTCTGCGCCGTCGGTGCGGCCGTGCTCGACCAGGTTGCGGTGCCAGGCAAGCGCCGACTGATCCGTCAGGCTGGCCACCTGATCGACGATCACCCGCCGTTTGGCGTCATCGTCGGTGGCCGCATGCCAGTCCTCGCTGAACCCGGCGTCGAGCCGTTCCCCGTCGTGTGCGAGCAACTCGTCAGCCAATTCGGTCAGAACCTCGCGCTGCCGGTGATAGATCGGCTGCCGCGTGTTTCGAGACATCACGAACGCGGCGACAATTCCCTTGAGCACGTTGATCTCGGCGAGAATCTCCCTCGGTACTACGACATCGGCGCCGAACCGGTTGAGCCGCTGCACCTCGGACGCTTCGCGGGTGGCCGCGGTCGCCGCCCCGGCGAAACGGCCGATGAGCTGGCTGGTGAGGTTCTTCAATCGCGACTGGTCGCGCCGGCTGCCATCCCACGAGTCCTGCCACACCGGGAGGCTGTCGAGTCGGTCGAATGCCTGGATCAGTTCATCGTGATCGAACTCTCCGCCGATCCACTCGTACATGCTGGAGACGAGCTCGTCGTGGTCGACCCGGCTGCCGAGGGCTGCCACGTCGATGTAGCCCCCGAAGACGGCGTCTTCGAAGTCGTGCACCGAGTACGCGATGTCGTCGGACAGGTCCATCACCTGGGCCTCGACGCACAACTTGCGAGGAGGGGCCTCGCGTCGCATCCATTCGAATGCGGCCACATCGTCGTCGTAGAAGCCGAATTTGGCCCGTCCGCTGGGGTCGTCCACGGCGTGGGAGGCCGGCCACGGGTACTTGCAGCTGGCGTCGAGGGTGGCCCGGGTCAGGTTCAACCCGTAGGGGTGCCCATCGGGGCCGATCACCTTCGGTTCTAGTCTGGTGAGCACCCGGAGGGTCTGGGCGTTTCCCTCGAAGCCGCCGATCTGCTCTGCCCAGGCGTTCAGCGCACGCTCCCCGTTGTGCCCGAACGGCGGATGCCCGATGTCATGGGCGAGGCAGGCGGTGTCGACGATGTCGGGGTCGAGGCCGAGGCTGGTGGCCAACTCGCGGCCGACCTGTGCCACTTCGAGCGAGTGGGTGAGCCGGTTGCGGGCAAAATCAACACCGATCATGGGGCTCAGCACCTGGGTCTTCGCTGCCAGTCGGCGCAAGGCGCTGGAATGCAGCAGGCGCGCCCGGTCGCGTGCGAAGTGGCTGCGTCTGGAGCTGTGCTGTTCCGGGAACGCCCGTTCTTCATCGAACGCACTGTAGGTGGCGCCGGGCGCCGCCCGATCGAGTGCCGCGTCAACCGCCACTGGTATCGTGCTCCGTCTCTGTCAGGTTCGTTCGCTCGGCAGCGACCAGGTCGCGCGAGGCGAGCCAGCCGTCTGGCAACGCGGTGCGTTTCGGTGTACCTGCACGCCCCCGTGGACCCTCCGCCTCGATGCCCGGATAGGTCTGCTCCCAGTCGAGTGTTGCCAACAGGTCGTCGAGTTGGCTGAGGGTCTCCACCGTCGCCAGTCTGGAGCGTAGGTTGCCGCCGACCGAGTAGCCCTTGAAGTACCAGGCGACATGCTTGCGAATATCACGGCAGCCGTGATCCTCGCTCTCGAAGAACTCGGCCAGCAGTTCGGCATGGCGCCTGAAGGCGGCCGCGACCTGGCCGAGGGTCGGCTCGGCCTTGACGCGAACCGAACCCGGCTGGAACGCCGCTGCGAGATCGCCGAACAGCCATGGGCGCCCCAGACAGCCGCGCCCGACGACCACCCCGTCGCAGCCGGTTGTCGCCATCATGCGCAGAGCATCGTCGGCCGACCAGATGTCGCCGTTACCAAGAATCGGAACCGAGGTGATCGCTTGCTTGAGTTTCTCGATGGCCGACCAGTCTGCCTGACCGGAGTAGAACTCCGATGCGGTGCGCGCGTGCAACGCGATAGCGGCCACACCGGCTCCTTCGGCCGCTTTCGCCGCCTCGAGGTAGGTGAGGTGATCCGAGTCGATGCCCGTGCGCATCTTCACCGTCAGCGGGAGCGGTCCGGCCGCTTTCACCGCCGCCTCGACGATCTGCCGGAACAGGTCGCGCTTCCAGGGCAGGGCTGCACCGCCGCCCTTGCGGGTGACTTTGGGCACCGGGCAGCCGAAGTTCAAGTCGATGTGGTCGGCGCGGTCTTCGGCGACAAGCATGGTCACCGCCTCCGAGACCGTCTCGGGGTCGACCCCATACAGCTGGATGGAGCGCGTCTTCTCGCTCGGGTGGTGGGTGATCAGCCGCAGCGACTCCCGGGTGCGTTCGATCAGGGCACGTGAGGTGATCATCTCGCTGACGTAGAGGCCGGCACCGTACTCGCGGCAGAGCAGCCGGAAGGCGGTATTCGTGATGCCCGCCATCGGGGCAAGCACGACCGGCACCTCGAGTGCGATCGGGCCGATGGCCAGCTTGGGGGGGCTTATCGTGGCTGTGGAAGACATATCAGTTCAATTCTCCCAGATGTTGGGGCCGGGTTGAGCGCGGTAGACCGCTATTGGGAGGCAAGATGCAGACGAACGGCGCGACGGGAGCAGTCGGGCTGCAACGGGTGCTGGCCGATGCCCGGCGCCGAGGCCTCGCTCTTGACATCGTCTCTCGTGCGCCCGCAGCCTCATTGGCCGAGGCTGCGGCGCTGCTGGGCATCCAGCCGGCCGAGATCGTGAAGACCCTCGTCGTTCGGCAGAGAAAGGCCCGCGACCTGGCCGACGGGCCGGTTCCAGGTGCCTATTTGTTCGCCCTGGTCCCAGGCGATCGACAGGTCTCCTGGCCGCGCCTCCGAAAACTGCTTCAGGTGAACAGACTTGCGTTTCCCGATCCGGTCGAGGCATTGGCGGCCACCGGATACGAACGCGGCACAATCACGCCGCTCGGAAGCAGCACCCCCTGGCCGGTGTATGCCGATTCGCGCGTTCTCGGACGAATCTCGATCGGGGCGGGCGAGCACGGATTCAGTGCATTCGTCGATGCCGGCGCGCTGCTCTCGTCCTTCGAAGCGACGGTGGCCGACATCACCGAGCCCCTCGCCCCTCGCTGACGTCTGGCGGCGGGTGCAGCCAGGCCCCCGGGGCACCGGGAGCTACCGGTGGTGGCCCCAAGCTCCTAGGGTGCCGGAATCCCACAGAATTCTGAGTTCCCGTGCCGCGAGGCGGAGCGGTTGCCGCCACGTCGATGGAATCGGCGAGATCGATGGGTTCAGTGCCGGCAGGAGTCGGGCTCATGCGGTTGCCGTCTCACGGTCGGCCACGACCTGGTTCAACGCCTCGGTGAAGGTCGCCGCCTCCTGCGCGCCGGAGATCCCGTACTTGCCGTCGAGGACGAAGAACGGCACCCCCTGGATTCCGTACTCGCGGGCGCGTGCCTGGTCGGCGCGCACAGCGGCCAGGTACTCGTTCTCCGCGAGTGAGCGCAGCACCTCCGCACGGTCGAGGCCGACATCGGCGGCAAGATCCGCGAGAACATCGTCGTGGCCGACATGGGCGCCCTGCTCGAAGTAGGCCTGGAACAACCGCTCCTGCAGTTCTGTCTGCACCCCGTGCGCCTTCGCGAGGTGCAGCACCTGGTGCGCCTTCACCGTGTTCGTGTGTGTGACCGATTCGTAGTCGTAATGAAGCCCTTCGCCGGCCGCGACCTCGATCACGGCCTGGAACATGGCGGTGACCTGCTCGGTCGACATTCCCTTCTTCTCGGCCAGGTAGTCGGTCACGGTGCCGTCGAAGTCGACGGGCGCGTCGGGGGTGAGTTCGTACGAGTGGTACTCGACCTCGACGTCGCCGTCGAAGGAGGCCACCCCCGCCTCGAACCTGCGCTTGCCGATGTAACACCACGGGCAGGCGATATCCGACCAAATGTCCACTTTGATGGCTGTGTCTTTAATGGCTGTGTCTTTGATGCCTGTGTCTTTGATGCCTGTGTCTTTGAGAGCATTGTTCATACCTCGGCCAACCGGGTGGTCGCCGCGGATATTCCTTGGGTCAGGATTTGGGCGTGTCGGTCGCGCCGCCGAACCGACGGTTGCGCTGCGCATAGGTGGAGACGGCCCGCCACAGGTCGACCCGGGTGAAGTCGGGCCAGAGCGTGTCGAGAAACACCATCTCGGCATATGCGCTCTGCCACAACAGAAAATTGCTGGTGCGCTGCTCCCCCGAACTGCGCACGAACAGGTCCACGTCGGGCATATCGGGCCGATACAGGTACTTGTGCAGCGACTTCTCGGTCACCTGCGATGGTTTCAGCCGGCCCTGCGCGACATCGTCGGCGATCCGGCGCACACCGTCGGCGATCTCGGTGCGCCCCCCGTAGTTCACGCACATGGTGAGGGTGAGCACATCGTTGTCGCGGGTCAAGGACTCAGCGAACTGCAGTTCCTTGATCACGGATGTCCACAGCCTCGGTTTGCGCCCGGCCCACCGCACCCGAACGCCCCACTCATTGAGCTGGTCCCGGCGGCGGTGCAGCACATCCCGGTTGAAGCCCATCAGAAACCGCACCTCATCGGGTGACCGGCGCCAGTTCTCGGTGGAGAAGGCGTAGACCGACAGGTGTTTCACCCCGATCTGAATGGCCCCGGCGACCACATCCAGCAGGGAGGCCTCCCCGGCGCGGTGCCCCTCGACGCGGGTGAGGCCGCGCTGGTTGGCCCAGCGGCCGTTGCCGTCCATGACGATGGCCACATGGTCGGGAACAGCGGCCGCTGGAAGCTTCGGCGGGTACAGGCCTGTCCAGTCCAGCGGGCGGTAGGCTTCTGCGTCGTCGTGGGTGAAGGGCTTGGGGCTCATGCCGTGCCCTCGGAGCGCGCCACGAGGTGCAGCGATCTCAGGCCTCGTTCCAAGTGCCATTGGGTGTAGGCCGCAACGACGCCGCTGGCCCTGGACCGTTGGCGCTCGTCGGTGTCATCCGCGTACGCCCAATCTCCGGTCAACAATGCCGACAGAAGAGTGATCGTGTCTGCCGGCAGCTTCGGCGACCCGGTCGGCGCGCAGTCGGCGCACACGACACCACCCAATTGCACCACCAGTGACCGGTGTGGCCCTTCGGCCCCACAGCGGGAACAGTCGTTGAAGCTCGGCGCCCAGCCGGCGATCGACAGCGCCCGCAGCAGGTACGAGTCGAGCGTCAGCCCCGAGCCGTGCTCCTTCCTGGCCAGAGACCGGAGGGCACCGACCAGAAGCAGGTACTGCTGCTCTGAAGGTTCCGACTCGGTCAGCCTTTCGGCGGTTTCAGCCATCACACTGGCCGCGGTGTAACTGGCGTAATCCGAGACGATCTGCGCCCCGTACGCCCCCAACGACTCGGCCTGAACGATCGTGTCGAGGCTGCGACCCTCATACAGCTGCAAGTCGGCGACCATGAAGGGTTCCAACCGTGAACCGAACTTCGAAGCGGTGCGACGTACGCCCTTCGCGACCGCCCGCACCTTGCCGCGCTGCTTGGTGAGAACGGTGACGATACGGTCGGCTTCGCCCAGCTTCTGGGTTCGGAGCACAACGCCTTCATCACGGTAAACGGGCACGCCTCCAGTATCTCGCACCCGGGCCCGGCCCAGCTGACGACGGGCCGCTCTGGCGTTCGCGTGCCCGCCGGTGGAAGCTGGGATCAGTGGTGTGCTGCGGCGGGTGACGCGCCGAAGCGAGAAGGAGCCTGATGAAATCGATTCTGGTCACCGGCGCAACCGGAACCCTGGGACGCGAGGTGCAGCGCATCCTGGTCGAGAAGAAGAAGGATGTCCGTCTGTTGAGCCGTTCTGCGCACGTCGATGATGAGCCCTCCCACTGGCTGGTCGGAGATCTGACGAGGAACGTGGGGCTCGACCCGGCCGTGGAAACGGTCGATACGATCATCCATTGCGCCACCGGTGCCGGTGACACCCTGGCGGCCGAGAACCTGATCGCGGCCGCCACGCGCACCGGAGTGGCCCACCTGGTCTACATCTCGATCGTCGGTGTCGACCGCATTCCTTTCGGTTA
>CAJDUP010000053.1_pt1 | contig 21443 bp, 21 predicted proteins | sample 7391181 | NCBI WGS metagenome assembly CAJDUP01 (sample SAMEA7055690, study PRJEB34461) | soil metagenome | biome: terrestrial ecosystem; feature: Peninsula; material: soil | place: Antarctica | collected 2016
CTCGGAGGTGCACATGATGCGGAAAACGTCGCTGACGGCATTGGCACGGCACGAGCTCGAGCACGCGTCAGAGGTTGCGAGCGGCCGAAGCGCAACCACCGTGTACGGCGGCCATGACAGAACACTGCGGCAGACCGTCATCGCGATGCGAGCGGGACAATCGCTGGCCGAACACGAGAGCCCCGGCGAGGCCACGGTGCACGTTCTCACCGGACGGGTCATTCTTCACGCCGGCGAGCGCAAATGGTCTGGCTGGGTCGGCGACCTGATCATCGTTCCCGAAGCACCACACTCGCTCGAGGCGGTCGAAGACTCCGTGATTCTGCTCACCGTGGCGAAGATCATGCCAGCGCCCAGAGCATCGGGCTGATTGACTGCTCAGCATGATCGTCTGAAGCCCCGGGCATTGGCAACCGCAGAGGCAAGGATCGCGGCGTCCGGAATGTTGCGTGATCCCGGCACCCCCTCATGCCGCTCGTCCAAACACAGTTTCAGTCCCGCCGCAGACTCCCGGTCAGATGAACACGATGCCGTTCTGCAACCTCGTGCGCACCTCGAACACCTCGTCCACACTGGTGCGCGGCCCGTCACTGACACCGTCGCGCAGCAACTGCGGCAGAAGCGACCGCCTCACCACCACGGTGTCGGCGTTGCGTCCGCGCTTGACGGAGACCATCGGTTCGGCCAGATCATCATCCGGCACCACGATGACACGTGCGGTGAACTTGACTCCGAGCGCACGCCCGAGCGTCTTGGCTCCCCGGGTGAGGGCTCGCACCGGCTCATCCCCTGCGCGAACGGCGTCACCGGTGATCTCACCACGCACGACCTTCACCGGGCTCCCCCAGTCCTCCGAGAGAATCGCGAACAACCCGGCCGGCCCGAGCACCACATGGTCGATCTTGCCCGAGAGCGAGTGCAGGTCACGCCCGGTCGCGACATCACTCCAGATGGTGTAGCCGATGCCAAGGGCAGAAACCTGCTTCACGGTGGCCTCCTGCGCCAGCGCCTTCGCCAGCCAGTGCCGCACCTCACGCGGCGCCGAACGCACCAACGCCGGGTCGTACGGGTCATCCACCGTCACTCCACGGCCGGCCCACTCCCGAATCAGTGCCAAGAACTGCACCCTGGCCGCTCCACCCGGATGACCGTAGCTGCGCGCCCGAGGCCTCGACCGCTGCGCGGGCTTACGGGCCGTCGGCGGCTGAGGCGCGTAGGTCTCATGCACCGGTTCGGATACCCGCCAGTTGCGGCCGCGTTCGTATGCGGCCCGCGCATCCGGGGTGCCCACCTTCTCCCACGCCGACTGCACCGCCTGGAACTTGGCCGCCTCTCCCCCGGTATCCGGATGTGTCTGCCTGGCCTGCTTGCGATAGGCGCGCCGCAACTCCTCCTGGCTGGCCTTCGCGCTCACGCCGAGCACCTCGTACGGCGTGCGCGCGGCCGGACTCTCGGGCATTCGAGGGAGAACTTTCTTTCGGGGATGAGGCGCAGGATGACGTCGCCCGAGATACGACGATACCTGCCAGCGCCGCAGGTTGCCGAATTCGTCGCACGTCCCGCGATCGCCTCCGTGCGCCTGAGGTCTCTGAGCGCGAAACTCGGCGCGGGTTGAAAGCGCGCACCCCGCAGCGGCGCCCTACTCCCTCAGCACGGAGAGCACATTGCCAGCCGGGTCTTTGAACCAGGCGATGTCCGGGCCGTGGCCGCGCATGATCCCCTTCGCGTCGGTGCTCATCCCGCCCATGTCTGAGTCGTCGTAGATCTTCGTGCGCACCCCCAGTTCGTTCAACTGGTCGACAGCGGCCTCCACGTCATCGACGACGAAGTTCAGCATGGTGTAGCTGGCGGGCTGGTGATCTCCTTTTGGGTAGAGCAGCACCTGCGCCCCACCGGGCAGCGTGATCCTGGCGGTGCCCATCTCGCCGTCAACGACGGCCAGGCCGAGCGTCTCGCCATAGAACCTCTTCGCCGCGGCGAGGTCGTCCACACTGAAGCCGGATAGTGCGTGAGTCGGAGTAAACATGAGAATTGCACTTTCGCCGAGGGCCCCGCGTCGACCGCCGAGCACCGTGATTGTATATGGCAATTTCACAACGTCCGCGCCCGATCGGCAACCATTATTCCGATCCGGGCAGCAAAGTGAGAAGCTGGAAGGCATATCCGATGAGCCGTGATGCCGTGGCCGCGCCCCAGCGAAGCGGTTTGCTCGCACAGGAGTTGAACCATGTTGTTTCGTGATCGAACCGACGCCGGCCGAAAATTGGCTGCCCGCCTCGAGGATCTGGCCGCCGAGAAGCCCATCATCCTGGCCCTGCCCCGCGGTGGGGTTCCCGTGGCCGGCGAGGTCGCGCTGGCCCTGGATGCGCCCCTCGACGTCATCGTAGTGCGCAAATTAGGGGCACCGTTCAACGAGGAGTTCGCGATGGGCGCCATCGGCGACGGCGTCGAGGTGCTGCACGACGAGACGATCCGCTCCCTGAACGTGACACCCGCGCAACTGGAGAAAGTGCGGGCGCGAGAACGGGCGGAACTCGACCGGAGACTGGCGCGGTTCCGGGCCGGGCGACCGCCTCTCGACCTACAGGGGCAAACCGCAGTCGTGGTCGATGATGGCATCGCCACCGGTGCCACGGCGATGGCCGCATGCGCCGTGGCGCGCGCTCTCGGCGCCGCCCGCGTCGTGCTGGCCGTACCGGTGGCCCCGCCCGGCTTCGACCCCGGCGACCAGGTCGACGAGTTCGTCTGCCTGGAGCGCCCGCCGCATTTCATGGCGATCGGCCAGTGGTACACCGACTTCACCCAGATCACCGACGACGAGGTGCTCGGCTGGCTGGAGAAGTAGCCAATGCCTCGGCCGGCTGCTCCACCTGTGCCTCTCGGATCATTGCCGACGTCGGGAGTTCCCGACGCCTGTTTTGTCGAACGAGCCAGCGAATGTGACCGACGTGCGTGCCACATACACGTGATAGGCGGATGCGTCAGTCGACCTGCTCGAAATACCAGGGGTCGTCATGCATCAGCCAGTACCTGGACTTGATCTCCTCCGTCACCGGGCCGGGCACCCCGGCACCGACCGGGCGGCCGTCGATCGCACAGACCGGCATGATCCCGCCGGCCGTGCTGGTCAGGAAGACCTCGTTCGCCTCGACCAGTTCGTCGTAGGACAGTGCACGCTCCTCGACGAGCAGGTCGAGCTCGGCCCCCAGCTCGGCGCCGATCTCCAACGCCGTTTTGCGGGTGACCCCTTTCAGAACCCCGGCCTTCGGTGTCACCAGCGCTCCCGCGGTCACCGCGAACACGTTGAACCCGGGGCCCTCGACGACGTTGCCATCGGCGTCTGACAGCAACGCTGTCTCGGCGTCGTGGTCGTAGGCGTCGAAGAGGCCCTGCACCAGGTCGAGCCAGTGGTAGTTCTTGACGGTCGGGTCGACCGATTCTGGTGCGATGCGCTGCACCCGGCTGACGTGCACCGACAAGCCCTGCTCCTGCTGCTCGGGGGTGGCGATCCACGCGAACGGCACCGCGAAAGCATAGAACTGGTTCACGCAGTCACGCGGGTCGCGCGAGCCCGGCGCAGCCATTCCGCGGGTGCAGATCATCTCGACATAGGCGTTCGCCAACCCGGATGCCCGCACACAGTCATGCAGGATCGCCCGGATTTCTTCGCGGTCGATCGGCAGCGACATTCGCAGTTTCTTCATGCCCCGCTCGAAGCGGTCGAGATGGTCACCCAGCCTGAAGAAACGCCCCCGCCAGACGTGCACCACATCGTAGGTGGCATCGGAGTGCAAGAAACCGAGGTCGAGGATAGGAATCACGGCCTCGCTGATCGGCACGATCTTTCCGCCGATGTAGGCCGCGCCTGCGGTGAAGACATTCGCGTTGCCGGATGCCGTGCCCTCGGCCGCACTCCCGATCGGCGCACGCCCTGAGGCACCCCCAGCCACTGACACACCGGAGTTGCCGCCCGGCGCGGGTGGTTTCATCACCATGAGCGACCCACAATCTATCAGTGCCTCAAGAGCTCAGCGCCTCAAGACCTCAGCGCCTCAAGACCTCAGTGCCTCAAGACCTCAGCGCCTTGAGCTCTCAGGGCGCCAACGCCCCAGCGCCCCAGTGATCTCACCCTACGCGACCGGTGGCTCCCCCGCCGCGCACACGCAGAACATGTTGAGGGGCGCCAGAACGCTCCAGAATTGCGTGACCACGAGCACCACGGCGTCGAGGGGTCAAGATACGCGCCAGAATCAGTGATTATGGTGAGGATCTTGACCCCTGACCGGTTTCCGAGGCGCGCATGGGTGCGGGACGGGGTTGCGAGACCCGGGCCCGGTCAGGACGGGCGAACCGGGATCAGTTGCGCTTGCGCTTTTCACGCACGCGCATGTTCACGATGATCGGCGTGCCCTGGAAGCCGTAGATCTCGCGCAGGCGACGCGTGATGAACCGCCGGTAGCCGGGGTCGAGAAACCCGGTGGTGAACAACACGAACGTGGGCGGTCGCGAGGCGGCCTGCGTACCGAACAGGATCCGCGGCTGCTTTCCGCCACGCACCGGGTGCGGATGCGATGCTGTGAGCTCTGCCAGCAGTGCGTTGAACTTGCCCGTCGGGATGCGGGTGTCCCACGACTCGAGTGCCAACTCGAGTGCGGGCACGAGCTTCTCCAGGTGCCGGCCGGTCTTCGCCGACAGGTTCACCCGGGGCGCCCAGGTCACGTGGTGCAGGTCCTGCTCGATCTCGCGCTCGAGGTAGAAGCGGCGGTCATCGGTGAGCAGGTCCCACTTGTTGAAGGCCAGCACGAGGGCACGGCCGCTCTCGAGCACCAGGTCGATGATGCGAACATCCTGCTCGCTGATCGGCTCGGTCACATCGATCATCACGACCGCGACCTCTGCCTTCTCGAGCGCAGCCGTCGTACGCAACGACGCGTAGAAGTCGGCGCCCTGCGCCAGGTGCATCCGGCGTCGGATGCCCGCCGTGTCGACGAACCGCCACACCTTGCCGCCGATTTCCACCTGCTCGTCCACCGGGTCGCGGGTGGTGCCGGCCAGGTCGTTGACCACGACCCGCTCTTCACCGGCAGCCTTGTTCAACAGCGATGACTTGCCCACGTTCGGTCGGCCCAGGATGGCCACCCGTCGCGGGCCGCCCACCTCCTGCTTGGCGACGGTAGAGGTCTCCGGCAGTTCGGCCAGGATCACGTCGAGCATGTCGGCGACGCCTCGCCCGTGCAGGGCCGACACCGGCATCGGCTCGCCCAGCCCCAGCGACCACAGCGCCGTTGCGTTGGGCTCCTGCCGCACATCGTCGACCTTGTTCGCGGCCAGGAACACCGGCTTGTTGCTCTTGCGCAGCATGCGCACCACGTGCTCATCCGTCGAGGTCGCGCCCACGTTGGCGTCGACGACGAACAGGACGGCATCGGCAAGTTCCACTGCGATCTCGGCCTGTTGCGCCACCGAGGCGTTGATGCCCTTCGCGTCGGGCTCCCACCCACCGGTGTCGACCATGGTGAACCTGCGCTCGCCCCACTCCCCCTGGTACGACACACGGTCGCGGGTCACACCCGGGGTGTCCTCGACCACTGCTTCACGGCGACCGAGGATGCGGTTCACCAGGGCAGACTTGCCCACATTCGGCCGACCGACGATCGCCAAGACGGGCAACGCCGGCAGGTAGGTGATCTCGTCGATGTCGTCAGTGGCGTGCGAGAGGATGTCGAGGTCTTCGTCCTCGAGTTCGTAGGCCTCAAGCCCGGAGCGCAATGCGGCTGAGCGCTGGCTGACCAGGTCCTCGTCGAGGGAGTCGATGCGCTCGGCGAAATCGCCCTCGAGGGCCGGGTAGTTGTCTTCTTCACCGGAGCTGTTCGGTGTGGTCGGTCGGCTATAGGCCATGCGAATTCCTCGCTGTTTCGTCGCGGACTACGGCGACCACCGCGTCAATGGTCTGCTCGAAGTCAAGTTCTGTGGAGTCGACGGTCAGAACGCCGTCTGCGGCGTTCATGAAATCCACCACTCTCATGTCGGCCTCATCCCGCGACCTGAGCTGGCTCGCGGTGACGTGGGCCGGTTGGCTGGAGACCTCAGCGGAACGCCTCGCCATTCTAGCCTCCTCAGATGCGGTCAACAGAATACGAACCTGAGCATCCGGTGCGACCTGGGTGGTGATGTCGCGCCCCTCCACCACGATCCCCGGCCGCGTGCAGCTGAGGATGCTTTGGCGAAACAGTTCCGTCAACGCCTGCCTGATCGCCTGCACGCGCGCAATCCGGCTCACCGAACGGGTCACCCGGGTCTCGCGGATCGCGTCAGTCACATCGATGTCTCCCACCCGGGCCACGAACGCGTCGGGGTCGACGCCGATGGAGAGCTCACCCGCTTCGACGCGGGCGTCCACCACTGCCGCGAGCTCGTCGTCGGAGAACTTCTCGAGGTCGTCGCCGAGCTGCTCCAACGCCAACCAGGTCGACGCGCGATACGCCGCCCCGGTGTCAAGAAACCCGTAGCCGAGCCGGCGGGCTGTGGCCTTGCTCACGCTGGACTTGCCGCTGCCGGCCGGCCCGTCGATGGCGACGACAATGATTTCAGGCGCGCCTTCGGCCCGATGCCTGCCGCTCATTTCTTCTCCTTGGCCTGGCGAGCAACCGTCAGGATCGCGCCCAGTTCCTCACGGCGCAGTTCGCGCACCTTTCCCGAAGCCAGGCTGCCCAATTGCAGCGGACCGAACGAGCGGCGCACCAGTTCCTGCACCGGGTGCCCCACCGCGTCGAGCATGCGCCGAACGATGCGGTTGCGACCGGAATGCAGGGTGATCTCCACCAGGGTCGACGCTCCCCCGGGCTTGCTGGCCACGATGCGGGCGGCGTCGGCCGTGATCGGGCCGTCTTCGAGCTCGATGCCACGGGTCAACAGTTGCAGGGTCTGCCCGGTGACAATGCCGGCCACCTTGGCGACATAGGTCTTCGTCACCTCGAACGAGGGATGGGACAGCACGTGAGCCAGTTCGCCATCGTTGGTGAGCAGCAGCAGGCCGGAGGTCTGGGCATCCAACCGTCCCACGTTGAACAGTCTCTCGTCATAGCGCGCGGTGTACTGGGTGAGGTCGGGCCGGCCCGACTCGTCGCTCATCGAGCTGACCACGCCGACCGGCTTGTTCAGCATCAGGTAGCGCTTGGACTGGTCCAGTTGAACCGCCTGGTTGTCGACGGCGATCTCGTCGGCTTCCGGATGCACTCGTCGCCCCAGTTCACGCACCACTCTGCCGTTCACCCGCACGCGCCCGGCGAGGATCATCTCCTCGGAGGCCCTCCTCGATGCCACTCCCGCCGCGGCCATCACTTTTTGCAGCCGCACGCCGTCAGCGGCGGGCTCCTCAAGATTGGGGCGTCTGTTATCTGACATCGATGTCCTCGAATCCTTGTGATCCATCAGCCAGCAGTTCGGAGACTGCCGGCAGTTCGTCCAATGAGTTGACCCCGAGCTGAACGAGCAGGAGGTCGGTGGTGATGTAGTTGATGGCCCCGGTCTCGGAGTCGGCGAAGCCTTCCGTGATCAGGCCACGGCCGACGAGAGTGCGCACCACCGAGTCGACATTCACGGCCCGGATGGATGCGATCTCCCCGCGCGTGATCGGTTGCTTGTAGGCGATGACGGCGAGGGTCTCCAACGCCGCCTGGCTGAGCCGGGACGGGTTCTGGGTGAGCACGAAGTCGGCGACCACCGGGTCGTACTCGGGTCGCACGTAGATGCGCCAGCCGCCCGCGACCTCACGCAGCTCGAAGCCGCGGCGAACAGTGCCGTCGATGCCGTCGAAGTCGGCGACCAGCCGCTCGACCGCCTGCCTGACGACCGCGACAGGGCGGGATATCGCGGTGGCAAGGCTCACCAGTGACTGTGGTTCGTCGGCGACCATCAGGATCGCTTCCAACGCCCGGTCAATGTCGAGCGTCGGCAGTGGGCTCACCTCCGCCGCGTCCTCGGGCCCTTTTGTAGAATCAGGATCCGCGGCGTCCCCAGGCTGCACGGCGTCCCCAGGCTGCACGGCGTCCCCAGGCTGCACTGCGCCAGCGGGTTCGCCCACGCCATCCAGCCCTGCCGTGGCATCCGCATCCAACTCAACCGTCATAATCAGCTCCCAGGTTGGCCAGATTGTCATCGGACCACGATTCAGATTCCCAGCGCAGCACCAGTTCGCCGAGCGGTTCCAGCTGTTCGAACGACACCGCCTGGTGCCGGTACAGCTCGAGCACGGCCAGGAACCGGGCGACCACCACTCCGGGCTCGTTGACCCCGGCTACCAGCTGCCGAAACGAGACGGGTTCGCCCGAGCGCAGCACGGCCACGACGTGGGCCGCCTGTTCCCGAATGCTGACCAGCGGCGCATGCAGATGATCCAACCCCACCATGGGGATCTCGCGCGGAGCCAGAGCGAGTGCGGCGAGTGCGGCGAAGTCGTCGAGGGTGTGCGTCCAGACCAACTCAGGGGTCTGCTCGCGATACTTCTCCTCGAGCCGCACCGAGCGCACGTGCCGGGAGGTCTCGTGGGTGATGCGCACGTCGAACCAGCCGGCCACCTCTTTGAACGCCCGATACTGGAGCAGGCGGGCGAACAGCAGGTCACGTGCCTCCAGCAGCGCCACGTCTTCGCTGTCGACCAGTTCGCCCTGCGGCAGCAGCCCCACCACTTTGAGGTCGAGCAGAGTGGCCGCGACGACCAGAAACTCGGTGGCCTGGTCGAGTTCGTCGGCAACATCCAACCCGCGCAGGTAGGCGATGAACTCGTCGGTCACCCGGCTGAGCGAGATCTCGGTGATATCGAGTTCGTGCTTGCCGATCAGGCTGAGCAGCAGGTCGAACGGCCCCTGAAAGTTACTCAGGGCGACGGTGAACTCGGCCGGTTCGCTAGATCCGGCATCCGGGTTCTCCGAGGTGGTCACACTATGCAATGGCACCGCGGTGGATCAGCTCTCGGGCCAGTTGCTGGTAGGCCTTGGCCGCCGGATGCTCGGGAGCGAACTGGGTGATCGGGGCCGCAGCGACCGACGCATCGGGAAACTTCACGGTTCTGGAGATCACCGATTCCAGCACGTTGTCACCGAACTGGTCGACCACGCGCTGCAACACCTCGCGGGCGTGCAACGTACGGGAGTCATACATGGTGGCGACAATGCCGTCGAGCATTATGGCCGGGTTGAGCCGGTCGCGCACCTTGTCGATCGTTTCGATCAGCAGGGCCACCCCGCGCAGGGCAAAATATTCGCATTCGAGCGGGATCAGAACACCGTGGCTCGCGGTGAGCGCATTCACGGTGAGCAGCCCGAGCGAGGGCTGGCAGTCGACCAGGATCACGTCGTACTCCTGGGCCACATTGCGCAGCACCCGGGAAAGAATCTGCTCGCGGGCGACCTCATTCACCAGGTGCACCTCCGCGGCCGACAGGTCGATGTTCGCGGGAATCACATCGAGCCCGGGCGTGCTGGTGTGCTTGATCACCTGGTGCGCGTCTTTCACGGTGCCCAGAAGCAGGTCGTAGATGGTGAGGGTGTCGTGGGTGGCAACCCCGAGGCCGGCCGACAGGGCACCCTGGGGGTCGAAGTCGATGGCGAGCACGCGGCGGCCGTATTCGGCGAGCGCCGCCCCCAGGCTGATGGTGGTCGTGGTCTTGCCCACGCCGCCCTTCTGGTTGCAGAGGGAGATGATGCGAGCGGGTCCGTGCGCCTTCAGCGGTTTGGGCTCCGGAAACTCGGTCCGAGGCCGGCCCGTTGGGCCGGGGATGGGAGCTTCCAGACCGGTGAGTTCCGGCTCGTCGACTTTGGTTCTCGCCACGACTTGATTCCCTCGCTCCCGAATACCGGGTCGGCGCACTTCGGCCGACGTTTCGAGTCTACCGATTCCACAGCTGTTGACAGGCCAAGTCCGCCCGCGTTGCGCCGCAGCGCAACGCACATAAGCACAGCGCGCCCGACACGGCCATCGTTGCGGCAGTCACGCCAATGCGTCGATGTCCAGGCGGGGATGTGGCCCAACCGCAGCAGTGGTCAGTTGCGAATCAGGAGCACGCAGACCCCGTGAGCCCCCGATGTTGCCGCACTCTACGTTCGGTAGAACTAAATCGGGTAAACTGGTGTCATGGCAAATCTGGGTGAACTCGAGCAAGCGATCATGGACGTGCTCTGGGACAGCGGTGAGCCGTTGCCCGCGCCGGAGGTTCGCGAACGACTGGCCACGCAGCCGGTCGTTGCTGGTTCGGCCGGCGGCGGAGTGGCCGTGAAGAAGGATCTCGCGATCACGACGGTGCTGACCGTGCTCTCCCGGCTGGAGAAGAAGGGGCTGGTGAGACGCAACCGTGCGATCCGCCCGCACCTGTACCGCGCCAGCTACACCCGCGCCGATTACACGGCCCAGATCGTCGACGATGTGCTCGGGGTCGGCGAACGCCGGGAAGCGGCACTTGCCCGGTTCATCGGCCAGGTCACCCCCGAGGAGGCCAGCGAACTGCGACGGCTGCTCGAAGACGCCCCGACCATCAGCCAGGCGTGACCGGCCCTCGCCGCCAGAGGGTCTAGTAGCGTGCTGGTCGCAGCGATACTGCTCGCCGCGGTAGCGGTCGCTCTGGCCTGGCCTGTGCCCATCCTATTGGCCAGGGCCGAATGGCCTGCCAGATCTCCAGCAGTTGCCCTCGTGCTGTGGCAGTCAATCGCCCTGGCCGGTGGCCTGGCCATGATCGGCTCGCTGCTCACCTATGGGGTCATCCCGTTCGGTGACACGCTGCTGTCCGGTCTCAGGGGCCTCGGGGCCACTCTGACCACCGGTAGCTTTCCAGCCGGCACCGGCATCGACCATATCCTCGCGCTGTTCGGAGCACTCTTCTTGAGTGTGCACTTGCTGCTCAACCTGACGGCAACCTTCGTGCGTGCTGCCCGGCAACAACGACGGCACCGATTGCTCGTGAACCTGCTCAGCGAGCCATCCCTCGAGACCCCGCACACCCGTGTTCTCGACACTCAGGCGGCGGTCGCCTACTGCTTGCCCGGATTCGTCGGTTCGGTCACCGTGCTGTCGGCCGGCCTGTTGTCAATCCTCACCGCCGACGAACTGCGCGCCGTCATCGCCCACGAACGGGCCCACATCGGCCAACGCCACCACCTCGTGCTGCTCGCCTTCAGATCGTGGCACGGCGCCCTGCCGTGGTTCCCGATCACCTCGAAGGCCCAGGACGCCGTGGGGCTGCTGGTGGAGATGCTGGCTGATGATCGAGCCTGCCATGAGGTCGAGCGGCGCACACTGGCGCGCGCAATCATGCTCGTCGGTGCGTCACCGGTGCTGCAGACCGGGCCGATCGCTTTGAACCGGGCGGAGCCGGGCGTCGAGTACTCTGACGGGGATGGCACGACGGTCCGGGTACGCCGGCTGCTGTCCCTCACGAAACCGCTCGCTCCTGCTGCCGGTATCGCGGTCTTCACGGCCGCTGTTGCGCTGGTGGCGGTGCCGACGGCGTTGCTGCTGCTCGCCTGAGGCGCGCACCCGGCGGCCGTCAACCGCTACTGAGACAGTGCGCCGTACTGCTGACTGTCAGCGGGCCCGCGGATGCGAGGTGGTGTAGGTGTCACGCAGGGAGTCGATGGTGACCAGCGTGTAGATCTGCGTGGTGGCCACCGACGAGTGTCCGAGCAACTCCTGCACGACGCGCACGTCGGCGCCGCCGGCCAGCAGGTGGGTGGCGAACGAATGCCGGAACGTGTGTGGCGACACCTGAACCTCGAGCTTCGCCCGCTTGGCGGCCGCCTGAATGATCAGCCAGGCGTTCTGCCGGGAAACCCGTTGCCCGCGCAGCCCCAGGAACAGTGCCGGCGTTGATTTTCCGCGCACCGACAGCGTGGGTCTGGCCCGCACCAGGTACGCGTCGATGGCTGAGCGCGCGTAGCTTCCAAGCGGCACGATCCGCTGCTTGCCGCCCTTGCCCATCAACCTGACGATGTCTTCTTCGAAGACGTCGTCGACGTTGAGGTCGACCGCCTCGCTCACCCGTGCGCCGGTCGCATACAGCAACTCGAGCAGTGCCTTGTCGCGCAGCGACTGCACGCTGTCACCGTCGGTGGCCGCGAGGAGTGCCGCCATCTGGTCGATCGAGATCGCCTTCGGCAGACGACTGGTCAGTTTCGGCGGCCGAATCTCGTGGGCGACATCGGTCTCCACCACTTGTTCGTCCAGCAGAAACCGGTGAAAGCCGCGCACCGTCGAGAGCACGCGAGCCATCGATGAAGCCGAGAGTTTCGACTCGTCCCGCGTGGTCAGGTGCTGCACATAGGCCGACACCTGGGCAGCGGTGACCTGAGCGGGCTCCTGCACCCCCTGGGATTCGAGCCAGCTCGTGTACCCGGCGAGGTCGCGTCGGTAGGCGGCGACGGTGTTGGTCGCCAGCCCCCGCTCGATCGCGACGTGACGCAGAAAGGTGTCGACGGCGGCCGCGAGCGTCATCTCAACGTCCGGAGCCACCAGGGCTTTGCCCGGCTGCGCGCCACCGCCAGGGCTCATCGGCGGTGCCGAGGCCCTGCCAGCCACGGCTGCGTGCCACCTGCGCGGCCAGCACCCCGACAACCAGCGACGGGTTCTGAACGCGCCGGGCAAGCACGGCATCGACCACCTCGTCGAGTGGAACACGCCTGGTCTCCATACCGGCCTCCTCGCCGGTGCGCGCGAATGCCTCGTCGGTGGCGCGCAGCCCCCGGGCCAGATAGATGCGAATGGCCTCGTTGCTCGACCCCGGCGTGGTGAAGAACTCGGCGAGTACCTTCCAGTCGGCGGCGGTCAGGTCGACCTCTTCGGCCAGCTCGCGTTGCGCGGCCACCAACGGATCTTCACCGGTGACATCGAGCAAGCCGGCCGGGATCTCCCAGCCGAGCACCTGCACCGGGTGTCGATACTGCTTGATCAGCACCACGTTCTCATCGTCGTCGAGCGCCAGAATAGCCACAGCCCCCGGGTGTTCCACGTACTCACGCACCAGCGCGTCGTCGCCGAATGCGAACCGATCCCGGCGGACGTCCCAGACGGCACCGTCGAAGACGACTGCGCTGTTCAAGACCCGCGCCGGGTCGAACTGGTCACTCAGCGGTTCGGCTTTGTCGGGCATCCGATCAGGCGTCATCTTTGACTTCGAACAACCGACTGGCGCGCTGCCGGTCGAGAGCCGCACCGATCAGGCCGCGAAAGAGCGGATGCGAGCGGTTGGGCCGGGAGCGCAGTTCTGGGTGGGCCTGGGTGCCGATGTAGAACGGATGCACCTCACGGGGAAGCTCAACATATTCGACCAGGGACTCATCCGGGGACAGCCCCGAGAAGACCAGGCCGGCGTCGGCGATCTGCGCACGGTAGGCGTTGTTCACCTCATAGCGGTGGCGGTGTCTCTCTTCGACAACGGGTGCGCCGTACAGTTCGCGCGCGAGGGTCCCCTCGCCGAGCTGTGCCGGATACAGGCCGAGCCGCATGGTACCGCCGAGGTCGCCGTCTGAGATGATCTCCACCTGCTCGGCCATGGTGGCAATCACCGGGTAGGCGGTCTCCGGGTCGAACTCGCTCGAGGATGCGCCGGCCAGGCCGGCAGCGTTCCGCGCATACTCGATCACCATGCACTGCATGCCCAGGCAGAGGCCGAGCACCGGGATGCCGTTCTCCCGAGCGAACTGCAATGCCCCGAGTTTGCCCTCGATCCCCCGGATGCCGAACCCGCCGGGCACGCAGACGGCGTCGACGTCGGCCAAAGCATGGGCCGCCTGCTCACGGGTCTGGCACTCGTCGCTGCCGACCCAGCGCAGGTTCACCTTTGCCTTGTGCGCGAAACCCCCGGCACGCAGCGCCTCGGTGACCGACAGGTAGGCGTCGGGCAGGTCGATGTATTTGCCGACCAGCGCCACCGTCACCTCGTGGCTGGGGTCGTGCACCACCTCGAGGAGCTCTTCCCAACCCGACCAGTCCACGCCGTCGGTGTCGAGCTCCAGCTGGGAGATGATGTAGGAGTCAAGACCCTCGTCGTGCAGTGCCGCGGGGATGTCGTAGATGCTCGAGACGTCGGGAACGTTGACGACGGCCGGTTCAGCCACGTCACACATCAGGGCGATCTTGCGTTTGATCCCATCGGCGACCGGCCGATCGCTTCGCAACACCAAGGCGTCTGGCTGGATGCCGATCGAACGCAGGGCGGCGACCGAGTGCTGGGTGGGTTTGGTCTTCTGTTCTTTGGACGGACCGATGAAGGGGATCAGCGACACGTGCACGAAGAACACGTTGTTGCGGCCGAGTTCGTGGCGCACCTGGCGGGCGGCCTCGATGAACGGCAACCCTTCGATGTCTCCGATGGTGCCACCCACCTCGGTGATGATCACGTCGGGCTGTGGATCGTTCGAGGCCTGCAGCCGCATGCGGTGCTTGATCTCGTCGGTGATATGGGGAATGACCTGAACAGTGTCTCCCAGGTATTCGCCGCGACGCTCCTTCGCGATCACCGCGGAATAGATCTGGCCGGTGGTGACGTTGGCCGCACGCGACAGGTTGATGTCGAGGAACCGCTCGTAGTGCCCGATGTCGAGGTCGGTCTCGGCCCCGTCGTCGGTGACGAACACCTCGCCGTGCTGGAACGGGTTCATGGTGCCCGGATCCACGTTCAGGTAGGGGTCGAGCTTCTGCATCACGACCTTGAGCCCACGCGATGTGAGAAGGTTACCGAGACTGGCTGCCGTCAACCCCTTGCCGAGGGACGATACAACACCACCGGTGACGAAAATGTGCTTCGTTGTCTTGGCCGATTTACCCGAGTTTTTATTGTCCACCACGGGGTTTTAGCCTATCAGCAGAAAGACGTGAGGGTCGACTGCCGCGCGATGTTCGCACCGTATCCGCCTCAATGTCAGCCGGATGACGCCACCTCAAGCAGCTCTCGGGCGTGTTCCAGACCACTCGCAGAGTCGGGCAGGCCTGAGAGCAGCCTGGCCATTTCGGCGACCCTGGCGTCGCCGGTGAGCTGTCGAACGCTTGATGCCGTGTACTCACCGTCCTGGTTCTTGACCACGCTCAGGTGGTTCGTCGCGAACGCGGCGACCTGCGCCAGGTGCGTGACAACGATCACCTGCGCGGTGGCGGCGAGCCTGGCCAGCCGTCGGCCGATCTCGATTGCGGCGGCACCGCCGACCCCCGCGTCGACCTCATCGAAGACGAAGGTGGGCACCTGGGTGGTGCCGGCGATCACGACCTCCAACGCCAACATCACACGGGAGAGTTCACCGCCGGAAGCACTGCGGGCGATCGGCCGGGCGGGGGCACCCGCGTGCGGCATCAGCAGCAGCTCCACCTGATCCTGACCGGTGGCGGCCAGGGTTTCGGTGCGGGTGACATCGACTCGGAGGCGCGCGTCTGGCATTGCCAGCGCCTGAAGTTCGTCGGTGACCCGGGCCGTCAACACGGCCGCACACTCGGTGCGCACCTGGGTCAGTCGGTCGGCGCTCGCCCGCGTCCTGGCTTCATAATCGTCAACCTGGGCGGTGAGCAGGTCGATGCGGCTGCCGTCAGTGTCGAGTTCCAGCAGCCTCTCCTGGGCCGAACCCGCGCGCTCGGCCAGTTCGTCGACCGGGATGGAATATTTGCGGGACAGGGCGGCGAGTTCGGCTCGGCGCTCATTCAGCGACTCCAACTCCCTGGCGCCGTCGGTGTCGAGACCGGCGAGGTAGCCGGAAAGTGCGGCGGCGACATCCGCCACCAGGTAGCCGATCTCAGCGACCCGACCCAGGATCTCTGCCAGCTGCGGGTCGTGGTCGGCGACCCGTTCGAGCTGGCGGCGGGCACCGTCGAGCAGGGCGGTTGCATCAACGGTGTCGGTGGTTTCCCACGAATTCGCGCAATGAGTCTGCCTCTTTTGTGCGCTCGTCGCGCTGGGCGATGAGGGTGTCCAGTTCGGCACGAATGGTCTGCCAGCCGGTCCAGGCGTCGACGTAGGCGGTCAGGGCGGCGTGTACCTGGTCGCCGCCGAAGCGGTCCAGCAGATCACGTTGTGCGGTCGTCGATTTCAGCCGTACCTGTTCGGACTGACCGTGCACGACCACCAACTGGTTGCCGATCTCGGCTAGCACGTTCGCGGGGGCGCTGCGGCCGCCGACCACGGCACGGCTTCGGCCCTCCGGTGAGACCGAGCGCCCCAGCAGCAGGCCGGAGAGGCCCGCATTGGCCTCGGCGGGGTCGATCAGGTTCGGGTCGAGGTCGCCGCCGGCGTCCCGCACGCGCTCGGCGACCGAACCGGATGCGTCGATGCCCCAGAGCCCTTCGACCCAACTCTGTTTGGCGCCGGCGCGCACGCGGCCCGGATCGGCCCGCTCACCGAGCAGCAGCCCGACTGCGGTCACGACCATGGTCTTGCCTGCCCCGGTCTCCCCCGTCAGACAGGTCAGCCCCGGCCCCAACGGCAGGGTCGCCTCAGCGATCACGCCGAGGTCGCGGATCGAGATCTCGTCAATCATGCTGCACGGGCCCCCGCCAGCCTGAGACCGGAAGGTTGAACTTCTTCACCAGCCGGTCGGTGAACTTGCTCTGGTGCAACCGGGCGAGCCGCACCGGGGTGTTTGACCGGGTCGCCTCCACCCGGGCACCGGCAGGAAGCTCGTGGGTTCTGCGGCCGTCACACCAGAGCACGCCGGTGTCGCCCGTGCGATCGATGACCTCGACGGCCATCACCGACTTCGGCCCGACCACGAGAGGGCGGCTGAACAGTGCGTGCGCGCTCAAAGGCACCAGCAGCAGGGCTTCCACATCGGGCCAGACAACTGGGCCGCCGGCTGAGAACGAGTATGCGGTCGATCCGGTCGGAGTTGACATGATCACTCCGTCGCAACCGAAACCTGACAGGGGGCGCCCATCGACCTCGATCACCACTTCGAGCATCTTTTGGCCGCTCGCCTTCTCCACGGTCACTTCGTTGAGCGCCCAGTCCTCGTAGACCACGATGTCATCGACGGTGACAGAGACGGCCAGCGCCATCCGTTCCTCCACGGTGAACCGACCGGCGAGTACCCGGGCCACCGTGTCGGCGAGGTCTTCACGTTCGGCTTCGGCGAGAAACCCGACGTGGCCGAGGTTCACTCCCAACAGCGGAATCTCGGTGCCCCGCACCACCTCGGCGGCGCGCAGGATGGTGCCGTCGCCGCCAAGAATGATCACGATCTGGATCTGGTCGAGGTCGACATCCGTGCCCAGTCTCTTCACCGCGGCCAGGGCGGGATCGAAGTCGACAAGGTGCTGCCAGTCCTCACCGATCACCACGGGGATCGCGCCTGCCGCCACCAGTTGCCGGCAGACCATCGTTGCCGCCTCCATCGAATGGCTGCGGCCGGTGTGCGAAACGAGAAGAATATGCTGAACGGCTGATTGGTCGCGTTCAGTAGCACTCATCGTGCTCTCCCCCCTCGTTCGGCATGGCCCGGGCTACAACAGCAGTGCGGCCCAGTCGTGAAGACAGCTAGGCACACAACCGCGAAACCGCCTGCAACCATTCTGTCGGATTCTGGCCGCCACGGCTCAGGTGAGCAAGGTATTCCTTGTTTCCGGCACCGCCCGCGATGGGCGAGGCGATCACGCCGCGTGTTCCAAGCCCCACATCCCAGGCTGCCCACAGTACCCCGGCCACCGCGTCAGCGCGTTTGTCTGCGTTGGTGACGATACCTTCTTTGACTCCGGTGCGCCCCACCTCGAACTGAGGTTTGATGAGCACAACGAAATCGGCATTCGGCGCGACCGAACCGGATACGGCGGGCAACACCTGTCGCAGCGAGATGAACGAGACGTCGGCCACCACCAGGTCGAGTTCGACCGTGCGTCCGATGAGATCAGCGAGTTTTTCCGCAGTCAGGTAGCGTGCGTTCACACCCTCCACCACGCTGACCCTGGCATCGCCGCGGATCGGGGCAACCAGCTGGTCGTGCCCCACGTCGAGCGCAACCACATGCGCGGCGCCGCGCTCGAGCAACACCTGCGTGAACCCGCCGGTGGACGCGCCAACGTCGAGCGCATTGCGCCCTGAAGCATCGACCGGGAACGTATCGAGGGCCGCATTCAGCTTGTGGGCGGCCCGGCTGACGTAGTGGTCGGATGCCGCCACCACAAGTTCCTGGCTCCCCGCGACCTTCACCGACGCCTTCAGCGTCGGCTCGCCGTCGACCGTGACCAACCCTTCGGCGATGAGCTGGGCTGCCCGGGTTCGAGACGGGGCGAGACCCCGCGCTGTGAGGGCCACGTCGAGGCGCTGCGGTGCGGCGAGTCCGTCATCCCCTGCCTCAGGCACTCCAGTCTCTGGCTCTCCAGTCTCAGGTGCTCCAGTCTCAGGCGCTCCAGTCTCCCTCATGCTTGTTCCAGTCGCGCCGTTTTCACCCGTGCCCTCGTCAACCATGCGCTCTTCAACCGTGCCCTTGTCAACCGTGCCCTCTTCAACCATGCTTTCTTCAACCATTGTGCCGATCGGTGCCCTCGAGGCGCTGCCTGAGTTCATCGTGCACCTGCCCATAGGCCGCGGCCCGGGTCGAAAGGGGCTGGTCTTCGATGACCTTCACGCGCGACAACAACCCGTCATCGAGTTCTTTGATCGCGGGGTCACTCGACGCGCGCTCATCTGACGCCTGCTGATTCGACGCGTATTCGTTCGGTGTCGTGTCCACGTGCCAACGCTAACCCACGCCCGCGGGTCAGCTGTACAGGCTCTCCGGAACCTGCAACCCGTAGATCGCCCGACCCGACTTCCAGATCACCGCACACGCCGCCCGCAGCAGGTCGAGCGAGGAATCACCCGCGGCGATGATCCGCACGTCGTTGCCCTCGATCCGCACCTTCGCCCGGCCAACCCTCGCCTGGCTGTCATCCCGGGTGAACACCGTCGCCGGGTACGGTTCGTGCAACTGGCGCAGGTCTTCGATGATGTAATCCGGCCGCGACTTGGCATCGGCGGCGAGCAGTTGCTTTGCGCGGTCGATTCCCGTGAGCACGAGCAGGCTCGGCATCTCGGCGCGATTCGCGCCCATGATGTCTGTGTCCAACCGGTCGCCGATGAACAACGGGCTGGTCGCATCGAAGCGACGACGAGCCTCGTCGAAGATCGCACGCTCCGGCTTGCCTCCGACAATCGGCAGCCGGCCCACCGGGGAATGCACGGCCGAGACCAGCGTGCCATTGCCGGGCGCCACTCCCCTGGCCACCGGGATCGTCCAGTCCATGTTGGTGGCCACCCACGGGATGCCCCGTGCGAGGGCGAACGCGGCCTCGGCCAGGTGCACCCAGGCCAGATCGGGAGAAAAGCCCTGGATGACGGCATCCGGCAGGTCATCGGCACTGTCGGTGATTCGAAAACCGGCTCGCTCGACCTCAACGCGAAGACCTTCTCCCCCGATCACGAGGATCAAGGATTTCGGCGCAACCTCCGTGGCCAGAAGGCGCACGGCGGCCTGCGAACTGGTGACCACATCGTTGGCGGTCGCCCCGAGGCCGAGGCCGACCAGTTGCGTCGCCACCGATTGATCAGTGCGGGAGGCATTGTTCGTGATGTAGCCGACGCGGGCGTTCAGCGCCGCTTTCTCCAGGGACTCCACGGCGTATTCGATTGCCTGATGCCCCTTGTACACGACTCCGTCGAGGTCGGCGAGAACGACATCGACTCCATCCAGCGGGGTGGCGTCGCTACTTGGTCGACGCAGGCTCGGCATCCGCACCGGGCTCCTCTCCTTCATTCTTCACAGTTTTGTTCTTCACAACATTCTTCTTCACGACATTCTTCTTCACCGTCGTCTTGGCAGCATCGCTCGTCAATGCAGCGCTTTCCGGAGCGTCGCTCTTCAATGCGACTTTCTTCAATGCGACTTTCTTCGGCGCAGCTTTCTTCGGCGCAGCAGCATTTTTCGGCGCAGCATTTTTAGGCGCAGCTTTCTTCGGCGCAGCTTTCTTCGGCTCCGAATCGGCACGTGCCGGCTCCGACCGGGCAACGTCGGCAGTGTCGGGATCCGTCGGAAGAGGGTCCACCGATGAAGTGCCCGTGGGGGCAGATTCGTCGATGACAGGATCCGCCTCAGAGGCGTCGTCAGCAGCGCCAACGACGTCCGTTCCGGATCCAGATTCGGGTTCGTGGACGGCTTCGGGTTCGGCGTCAGCTTCAGCTTCAGCTTCAGCTTCAGCTTCAGCTTCAGCTTCGTCGATGTCTTCCGCGTCCTGGTCGGCGCTGGGCTCCAGCTCCTCCAGATCGATCTCTTCGATGTTGATCGTCTCGTCGTCGTCACCGGTGTGAACGCCTGCGGCTTCGTCCAAAGCCTCGGCCGCGACCTCCGCACGCTGTCGCCAGGTTCGTCCCTCGTCCGCGCGGCCAAGTTCCTCGAGCACCTCGGCATAGGCGTGGAACAGGTCGGGACTGTAGGAGTATGCCCGCGTGGGGTCCAGCTGAGGCACCTCCAGTTCACGCAGGGCCTGTTCCGGGTGGCCCTGATCGAGGCGGGCGCCCGACATAGCGATGGCCAGCAGTGCCTGCGTTCCCGGGCTCAGTGTGCTCCGGTCCACCGAACGCCCAAGCTCCAATGCCCGGTCGGGGCGGCCAATTCCACGCTCGCTGTCGACCATCAGCGGAAGCTGTTCGTTCGAACCGGAGATGCGGCGGTAGGTGCGCAGTTCCCTGAGGGCGAGGGCGAAGTCTCCGACCGAGTACGCGGTGATGGCTAGGGTCTCGCGAACAACGCCAATGCGTCCGGCCCGCCTGGCCGCCGACACGGCATGCCGGTGTGCCAGCTTCGGATCCTCGTCGATCAGCCGGGCCACCATCACCAGATGCCTTGCGACGCCGTCGGCGTTCTCCTTGGTCAGCGTCTTCAGCTCGTTGCGAGCGATCCTGTCCAACTCTGCGGGCTCGACGTCGTCTGGAATCTCAGGGTCGTCGTGTCGACTGCGCACCGGCTTGAGCGCACGGGCCAGCTTCTCCTCTTCGGTCAGCGGCTCCGGCCGCCTGCCGGCGCGCTGCGAGTCACGACCTGATCGATCGCTGGAGGCGTCGCGACTTCCACGGCTCTTCTGGGCGCCGGCGTCACCGCTGCGGCTGCCGCCCGTGCGAGGCCGTGCGTCGCGCGAAGTCCAGGCTTTCGTCCCTCGGGGCCGATGGTCCCGTGCGCCGTCTGGCCGGTTGGTTGAGTCGTTCACACGAACTCCCTCTGTGTTGTTGTTTCCGGGTATCACGCTACCGTGTCTGGGCAGAGTACTGGTCGTGCCGTGTCACGGACGGCGGGCGCGTGCAGTGCTGGTCTGGTGCTGGTCTGGTCTGGTGCTGGTCTGGCGCTGGTGCTGTGCTGTGCCGGTCTGGTCTGGTCTGTGCCGGTCTGGTCTGGTCTGTGCCGGTCTGGTCTGGTCGGGTGTCCAGTGTGCAGTGGGTGAGGTTATCGGGG
>CAJDUP010000070.1_pt1 | contig 21167 bp, 30 predicted proteins | sample 7391181 | NCBI WGS metagenome assembly CAJDUP01 (sample SAMEA7055690, study PRJEB34461) | soil metagenome | biome: terrestrial ecosystem; feature: Peninsula; material: soil | place: Antarctica | collected 2016
GTGATCGGCGACATCAACTCCCGCCGTGGACAGATCCAGTCGATGGAGGATGCGACCGGCGTCAAGGTGATTCGTGCCATGGTGCCGCTGTCCGAAATGTTCGGGTACGTTGGAGACCTGAGGTCGAAGACCTCCGGCCGCGCCGTGTACTCGATGACCTTCGACAGCTACTCCGAGGTGCCGCGTGCGGTGGCCGAGGAGATCATCCAGAAGAGCAAGGGCGAATAGGCCCTGTAAGAACTTGACCGCGCGGTTGTGTAAGATGTTTTCGGCCGTCTCGCAAGCGCAGAGTCAAACCAATAAAATAATCAATCAACCCCGCGGTGTATCCGATTGCCAGAAGGCTTTCGGATGTCCCGCACACGAGTCCTGAGGAGGACCCACAGTGGCGAAGGCAAAGTTCGAGCGGACCAAGCCGCACGTCAACGTAGGAACCATTGGTCACGTCGACCACGGTAAGACCACGTTGACCGCGGCGATCTCCAAGGTTCTCGCAGACAAGTAATCGAGTACCAGACCGAGAAGCGCCACTACGCGCACGTTGACGCTCCAGGCCACGCTGACTACATCAAGAACATGATCACCGGTGCAGCCCAGATGGACGGCGCGATCCTCGTGGTTGCGGCAACCGACGGCCCGATGGCCCAGACCCGCGAGCACGTTCTGCTCGCCCGCCAGGTCGGCGTGCCGTACCTGCTGGTCGCGCTGAACAAGTCCGACATGGTCGACGACGAGGAGATCCTGGAGCTCGTCGAGCTCGAGGTTCGTGAGCTGCTCTCTTCGCAGGGCTTCCCCGGCGACGACGCTCCGGTCATCCGTGTTTCGGCGCTGAAGGCGCTCGAGGGCGACCCCAAGTGGGTCAAGTCGATCGAAGACCTGATGGACGCGGTCGACGAGTCCGTTCCGGACCCCGTGCGCGACAAGGACAAGCCGTTCCTGATGCCGATCGAGGACGTGTTCACGATCACCGGTCGTGGAACGGTCGTCACCGGCCGCGCCGAGCGTGGAACGCTGAAGATCAACTCCGATGTCGAGATCGTCGGTATCCGCCCCACCCAGAAGACGATCGTCACGGGTATCGAGATGTTCCACAAGCAGCTCGACGAGGCCTGGGCCGGCGAGAACTGTGGTCTGCTGCTTCGCGGTACCAAGCGTGAAGACGTTGAGCGCGGCCAGGTTGTCGTGAAGCCGGGTTCGGTCACGCCGCACACGAACTTCGAGGGCACCGCCTACATCCTGTCGAAGGATGAGGGTGGCCGTCACAACCCGTTCTACGCGAACTACCGTCCGCAGTTCTACTTCCGCACCACCGACGTCACCGGCGTCATCACGCTGCCCGAGGGCACCGAGATGGTCATGCCCGGCGACACGGTTGATATGACCGTTGAGCTGATCCAGCCCATCCTGAAGTAACACCAGTTTCACTGGGTTTCGTCGCGTAGCGGCAGCCCGAATGACCGAGGGGTCGAGCCTGTGGCTCGGCCCCTTTGTCGTTCCCCAGGGTGCGGGATGCGGCGTGCGCACGGGGCGTGCGCGCGGGGCGGCGCACGGGATGGCGCGCGGGGTGGCGCACGGTTGTCCCCCGGTTTGGAGCCACGGATTGGCAAGTTGACCTTTCCTCAGTCCGTTAGCGTTGAGTGTGACGACGACGAGCGGTTGGGGGAGGCAGTTGTACAGATCCCGGGGGCGGGTGATCATCGAGGCAACTGTGGCAACCGCACTCGTCGTCATCATGATGTCTGTGGGCGCCACGGGTTTGAATGCGCTGTTCGGACCCTCTCAGCCGCCCGGGCACGGCTGGTGGGACCACACCGTTGCGGGGCTGGCGATTGTCGGGGATCCGATATCCGGCGTCGGAGTGGCCGCCCCACTCTGGGTGGCCGCGATCGTTGTCGTCGGTCTGGTGACCCGGGCGTCAACCGGGCCGTTCCGCTTGTTTCTGGGGGCGAGCGTGACAGTCGTGGTTTCAGCGATGACATTGATGATCGCCTCTGTTGCGGCTCTCGTCCACGGCCAGGTTGCGGACCAAACGGTGGCGATGACGATGGTTGTCGTGCTGCTCTTCCTGGTGGCGGCAATCACGTCTCTCGCCCTGGTGAACCTCGTCATCTTTCGTGACCGCCATCGCATTCCGGCGTACATCCGGGCCCGAGAGCGCAGCTTCACCCGCGCCGCCTGACCCGCGCCGAGTGACCCGCACCGCCTGACCTACCGGCTCACCAGCGTCCCGCCCGGCCGCTGCCGTACCGGCTCACCAGCGGCACGTCCACGCGCCCGCTGCCGTACCAGCTCACCCGCGGCGCGTCCGCCCCAGCCGCTGCCGTGCCAGTTCACCCGCGGCGCGTCCGCGCGCCCGATGGAACACATCGCGCCGGTTCGAACTGGCGCAAAGTGTTTCAACTGCAGCGGATCCCGGAACGGACGCTGCCGTTGGCGAACTTGCGAGGGCCCACTGAAGAGCTTAGGTTTGTCCCACGGTCGAACGGCCGCTCACGACGAAGGAGCAGACTATGGGAATCGAAGACATCTCCAAAAAGGCACAGGATCTGCTGAACGACAACAAGGTTCAGGATGCCCTCAAGAGCGACCAGGCCGAGCAGATCAGCGACAAGGCGCTTGACGGAGCCTCCGGACTTGCCAACAAGCTCACCGGCAATAAGTTCGCCGATCACGTCGAGGGTGTGCGCTCCGAGGCCGACAAGAAAATCGGTACCGAGTAGGCGCAAGAGTTTGAACGCGGCTGAGCGCCGCGAGGAGTGAAGGAGAGCCGGGCACCTGCCCGACTCTCCTTCCTCGTTGCGTGCCCCAAACTTCTACTCGCGGACCGCTCCTTTTATCTACGCGCGCCTGTGAGATCACATCGCCCCCGTTTGAACGGGCGCGAAGCGTGCCAATTGGCGCGAGGGCCGAAGTTTCCGGATCGGTGCGCCGAAGTCGCGGTGAATGGCTACTCCACACAAGTGCCACGGGCGGCGAGTTGGTCACAGTTCGAAGTCGTCGTGCCAGCAGGGGCGACTCGGCTGAGCACACTGGGGTGCATGACGCAGACAGCCGATGAGGTGCCGTTGGCGGAGGGGCTCATCCTCGCCAATGATCTGAACCGTACCTTCGGCAACAGCATGCACCTCCCACGGCTCTCACAACGTGGCCAACTGCATCGAATCGATCGCGGGCTCTACTTCGCGGCCGAGCAGTGGAAGCGGCTGAGCGATGACCAGCGCTATGAGGCACGGGTACGCGGAGCATCGCTGAAGCGCCACGGTTCGCTGCCTTTGTCTCACCAGTCCGCAGCGGTCCTCTGGGGTCTGCCGGTGTTGGGGCCGTGGCCCGATGATGTGCACTTCCTGGTGGAGCGGGCCTCCGGCGGCCGGTCCAAACCCGGTGTCAGGAAGCACGCTGTCGGAGTGACTGCTCACCGTGCTCGACGGGATCCTCGTCACCACGATCGAGCGCACCGTGATCGACCTTGCGGCTTCGATTGACCTCAAATCTGCCGTCGCCGCGGCTGATCGGGCAATTCACATTGACCGATTCGCGAGACGTGCACCGCTGACGACGCGCCAAAGACTCACAGAGACATACGAGCGGATGCTTCCCTTCAACGGGTCGGCGCGGGCCCACGCCGTGATCATGTTCGCCTCGGAAGGATCGGGCTCCCCAGAGGAATCGGGCAGCCGGGTGAATATCGCCCTCAACGGCTTTCCGGAGCCCGAGTTGCAGCATCCGTTCACGATCCTGGACGGGAGAACGGTGGAGGTCGATTTCTTCTGGCGGGAGCAGAACGCGGTGGGCGAATGTGATGGCCGGATCAAGTACTTCGACGATCGGATACTACGCGGTAGCAGCCGGCAGGCTGTCTACGACGAGAAAGTGCGCGAGGACGCGATCCGGGAGCAGGTGCGCGGATTTGTGCGGTGGGATTCGCAGACCGGACGCAATCAGCACAGGCTCCGAGTGAAACTGTTGCGACTTGGCCTTCCGCTTGGCCGGCCACGCCTCACACGAAGGTAGCCGGGTCGCTCTCGGCCGATGCGGAGCAACTCCCGTTCCTGTGGGAGGGAGCGAATTTGAGCTTTGCGCCACGAGGAACGGTTCGCTGCAAGCGAGCTTCGCCCCGGCTGGCACGGTTGGCTCCAGATTGAACGGGCGCGAAGTGTTTCTAGTGGCGCGACGGGAGTGTACGCTCCGCGAAGCGCCGATACGGGAGGGGTGCACGCCGCCGTGGCCCGAATGGCGTGGGTTGCGGAGACGGCGCGGGGCCGCACAGAGACCCCGCGACACGCCCGGGTTGCACAAATGGCACAGAGTGTGGCAAACTCGTCTAGTTCAACATTTCCGATGGGCGCAGTTTGTGCCGGGTTCGGAATCACTGCCAGGCAGTGCATAACGCTGGGAACGTGAGTTCCCGGGTTAGGCCGCGGGCAGCAGAACAAGGAGAACCTCCACGAGTCCTTACGGATCCGTTGGAGCAGAGCTTAATCGATCGTCAACCGGGCAGTGAACTCTGCTGCCCCGCTGTGTGCCCACGGGTATGGAGCGGAGAACGGCCAGGGGATCGGTGAACATGTCTTCTCGTCTGAAACACGGCGGGTCGGCGTGCTGGAGAAGCGGCGGGTCTATGGCCCGAGGCAGAACCCAGACATTGACAGAAGAACAGCGGTGCGACACCAGTGGTGCCCTGCGTATTTACGCAAACGCGTCCAATGCGGCTGAAAGGCTGTAAGACGCTTGAAAGAGAGAGAGTCAGACATGGCGGGACAAAAGATCCGCATTCGACTTAAGTCGTACGACCATGAGGTCATCGACAGCTCCGCGCGCAAGATCGTTGACACGGTCACTCGCGCGGGTGCCACGGTTGTCGGCCCCGTGCCGCTGCCCACCGAGAAGAACGTGATCTGTGTGATCCGTTCACCTCACAAGTACAAGGACAGCCGTGAGCATTTCGAGATGCGCACCCACAAGCGTCTGATCGACATCATCGACCCGACCCCCAAAGCGGTCGACTCGTTGATGCGTTTGGACCTTCCGGCTGATGTCAACATCGAAATCAAGCTGTAAGAGGAATCATGGCTACCAAATCCAAGAGGATCACAAAGGGACTGCTGGGCACCAAGCTCGGCATGACCCAGGTCTGGAACGCTGACAACAAGCTGATTCCGGTCACCGTCATCGAGCTTTCGCCGAACGTCGTCACCCAGCTGCGCACCGAGGAGCTCGACGGTTACACCGCCGTGCAGATCGCTGCCGGCCAGATCGACCCGCGCAAGGTCAACAAGCCGTCAACCGGCCACTTCGACAAGGCCGGGGTCACCCCGCGCCGTCACCTGACCGAGCTCCGTACCGCGGATGCCGCTGACTACTCGATCGGCCAGGAGCTCACCGTTGACGGTGTCTTCGAAGCCGGCCAGAAGGTCGACGTCATGGGCACGAGCAAGGGTAAGGGCTTCGCCGGTGTGATGAAGCGTCACAACTTCCACGGTGCCCGCGCCTCACACGGTGCGCACCGCAACCACCGCAAGCCGGGCTCCATCGGCGCCTCGGCAACGCCGGGCCGCGTGTTCAAGGGCAAGAAGATGGCCGGCCGGATGGGTGTCGACCGCGTGACGGTGCTCAGCCTGACCGTGCACTCCATCGACGCCGACAAGAACCTGATGCTGGTCAAGGGTGCCGTTCCCGGCGCCAAGGGCCGCCTCGTATTCGTTCGCAACGCAGTAAAGGGGGCGTAGTCCATGGCTTCCACTGACTCCGTCAAACTGGCACTCGACGTACTCGACGCCAACGGCAAGAAGACCGGACAGGTCGACCTGCCGGGGGAACTCTTCGATGTTCAGGCCAACGTTCCACTGATCCACCAGGTCGTTGTTGCCCAGCTCGCCGCGGCGCGCCAGGGCACGCACAAGACCAAGAACTTCGGTGAGGTCTCGGGTTCCGGTCGCAAGCCGTTCAAGCAGAAGGGAACCGGTCGCGCCCGCCAGGGATCGATTCGGGCTCCGCAGATGCGTGGCGGTGGCGTTGTGCACGGCCCCGTGCCGCGCAACTACGACCAGCGCACCCCCAAGAAGATGATCGCCGCCGCCCTGCGCGGTGCGATCTCCGACCGCGCCCGCGGTGACCGCCTGCACGTCATCGAGGCGCTGAGCACCGGCGACACCCCCAACACGAAGAACGCGGTGGCGCTGCTCGCAGCTCTCTCGACCAGCAAGCACATTCTGGTGGTTCTGGAGCGCGACGACCTCGTCAGCTTCAAGAGCGTTCGCAACATCCCCACGGTGCACGTGCTGTCCCAGGACCAGCTCAACGCGTACGACGTACTCGTGAGCGATGACATCGTCTTCACCAAGGGTGCATTCGACGCGTTCGTCGCCTCCAAGACCACGAAAGAGGAGGTCTCAGCATGACCGCCATGAACAAGGATGCGCACGACGTCATCCTGTCGCCGGTTGTCTCTGAGAAGAGCTACAACCTGATCGATCAGGGCAAGTACACCTTTCTGGTGGATCCGCGCTCGAACAAGACCGAGATCAAGCTCGCCATTGAGCAGATCTTCAACGTCGAGGTCGCCGCGATCAGCACCATGAACAAGAAGGGCAAGACGCGCCGTACCAAGTTCGGCCTGGGTAAGCGCAAAGACACCAAGCGTGCCATTGTCACGCTCAAGTCCGGCTCCATCGACATCTTCACGGCCATCGGCTAAGGGTCGGGACCAGAGGAAATAAGACATGTCTATTCGTAAGTACAAGCCAACGACCCCCGGTCGTCGCGGTTCCTCGGTAGCAGATTTTGCCGAGATCACCCGGTCGACCCCAGAGAAGTCGCTGCTGCGCCCACTGTCCAAGACCGGCGGCCGCAACAGCTCCGGGCGGATCACCACCCGTCACATCGGTGGTGGCCACAAGCGCCAGTACCGTGTCATCGACTTCCGCCGCAATGACAAAGACGGCGTCAACGCCCGTGTCGCACACATCGAGTACGACCCGAACCGCACCGCGCGCATCGCGCTGCTGCACTTCGTCGACGGGACCAAGCGGTACATCATCGCCCCGGACAAGCTCAAGCAGGGCGACATCGTCGAGTCGGGCGCCAGTGCGGACATCAAGGTGGGCAACAATCTGCCGCTGAAGAACATCCCCACCGGTACCGTCATCCACGCGATTGAACTGAAGCCGGGCGGGGGCGCCAAGATGGCTCGTTCCGCCGGTGCCTCGGTTCGCCTGGTCGCCAAGGATGGACCCTACGCGCAGCTCCGGCTGCCGTCGGGCGAGATTCGCAACGTCGACGCACGCTGCCGCGCCACCATCGGTGAGGTCGGCAACGCCGAGCAGGCGAACATCAACTGGGGTAAGGCAGGGCGCATGCGCTGGAAGGGCGTTCGCCCGACCGTGCGTGGTGTCGTGATGAACCCGGTTGACCACCCGCACGGTGGTGGAGAGGGCAAGACCAGTGGTGGACGCCACCCGGTCAGCCCGTGGGGCCAGAAAGAGGGCCGCACCCGCAAACCGAATCTTCCGAGCGACAAGCTCATCGTTCGCCGCCGCACCGTCGGCAAGAAGCGCTAGTAGGAGTTGTAGAAGATGCCACGCAGTCTCAAGAAGGGCCCCTTCGTTGATGAGCACCTCCTTAAAAAGGTTGTCGCCGCGAATGAAGCCAAGAACAAGAACGTGATCAAGACCTGGTCGCGCCGCTCGATGATCGTCCCGGCAATGCTCGGACACACCATCGCGGTGCACGACGGTCGCAAGCACATCCCGGTGTTCATCACCGAAACCATGGTTGGGCACAAGCTCGGTGAGTTTGCCCCCAGCCGCACCTTCCGTGGACACGAGAAGGACGACAAGAAGGGTCGTCGCCGCTAACGCGGTGGCGTGAGGAGGAGAGAAAATGGTGGAATCGACCGCATCCGTGCGTCATATCCGCATCACCCCCATGAAAGCTCGTCGTGTCGTCAACATGATCCGCGGCAAGCAGGCAGTGGAAGCCCTGGGCATCCTGAAGTTCGCACCGCAGGGCGCGAGCGAGCCGATCTACAAGTTGGTCGCCAGTGCGATGGCCAATGCGCGGGTCAAGGCAGATGCCGAGAACAGCTACCTGGACGAGCAGGATCTCGTGATCTCGGCCGCCTACGTCGACGAGGGCGCAACGCTGAAGCGTTTCCGCCCCCGCGCGCAGGGTCGCGCCGCACAGATCCTGAAACGCACCAGCCACATCACCGTTGTGCTGGCCACACCAGACATCGTTCTGGATGAGGCCACGACCGGCTCGGACACGTCCGCGCAGCGCAAATCAACTGAGCGCAAATCGACTGCGAAGGCAGGAAAGAAGTAATGGGCCAGAAAGTACATCCCTACGGCTTCCGTCTGGGAATCACCACCGACCACGTGTACGTGAAGATCCGCCAGTTGTTGGCAACCTCGCTCGACCGCGCCGGAGTGGCACGCATCGAGATCGAGCGCACCCGTGACCGTGTTCGCGTCGACATTCACACCGCCCGCCCGGGTATCGTGATCGGTCGTCGTGGCGCCGAGGCCGAACGCATTCGCACCGACCTTGAAAAGCTCACGGGCAAGCAGATTCAGCTGAACATCCTCGAGGTGAAGAACCCCGAGGCCGAGGCTCAGCTGGTTGCCCAGGGCATCGCCGAGCAGCTTGCCGGTCGGGTGGCGTTCCGCCGCGCGATGCGCAAGGGCCTGCAGGGCGCACAGCGCGCCGGCGCCAAGGGTGTTCGCATCCAGGTGTCGGGTCGACTGGGCGGCGCAGAGATGAGCCGGTCGGAGTTCTACCGCGAGGGCCGGGTGCCACTGCACACCCTGCGCGCGAACATCGACTACGGCTTCTACGAGGCCAAGACCACCTTCGGTCGCATCGGCGTCAAGGTGTGGATCTACAAGGGTGACATCACCAATAAGGAACTCGCCCGCGAGCAGGCACATGCCAAGAGCCAGCGCCCGGATCGACGGGACGATCGTCCCCGTCGTGGCGGCCCCGCTCAACGCAGCGAAGCCCCCGCGCAGGCGCCGGCAGGAGTTGAGGCGTAACCATGTTGATCCCACGTAAGGTCAAGTTCCGTAAGCAGCATCACCCCGGCCGTTCCGGCCAGGCGACCGGTGGCACGACGGTTTCGTTCGGCGAGTACGGCATCCAGGCTCTTTCGCCTGCATATGTCACCAACCGCCAGATCGAGGCCGCTCGTATCGCGATGACTCGTCACATCAAGCGTGGTGGAAAGGTGTGGATCAACATCTACCCCGACCGCCCGCTGACGAAGAAGCCCGCCGAGACCCGCATGGGTTCCGGTAAGGGTTCACCCGAGTGGTGGATCGCGAACGTCAAACCCGGTCGCGTGCTGTTCGAGTTGAGTGGGGTCGACGAGACCACCGCTCGCGAGGCGCTCACACGCGCCATCCACAAACTGCCATTGAAGGCGCGCATCATCAAGCGCGAGGAGGGCGACGCATAATGGCGATCGGATCCAAAGAGCTCGCTCCGGCGGAGCTCGACACATTCCAGGACGACAAGCTGCTCGAAGAGCTGCGCAAGGCCAAGGAAGAGCTGTTCAACCTGCGCTTCCAGGCGGCCACCGGCCAGCTCGAGAGCCACGGCCGTCTGCGCGCGGTCAAGCGCGACATCGCTCGGATCTACACGGTCATGCGCGAACGCGAGCTGGGCATTCGTGCCACGCCCGCGCCGGTCGAGGTGCCCGAGAAGGCAGCCAAGGCGTCCAAGAAGTCCAAGAAGGCAGACGCCGCGGCTGAGGCCGCCGCTGACGACGCCGAGACCACCGAGGAGGCCAAGTAATGGCTGCAGAAACCCAGGGCACCGAGGGTGTGACCACCGACGAGCAGGCTCGCGGTTATCGCAAGACCCGTCGAGGCGTTGTCACCAGCGACAAGATGGACAAGACCATCACGGTTGAGGTTGAGGACCGCGTCAAGCACCCGCTGTACGGCAAGGTCATTCGCCGCAGCTCCAAGGTGAAGGTACACGACGAAGAGAACACCGCCGGCATCGGCGACGTGGTCCGCATCGCCGAGACCCGTCCGCTCAGCGCCACCAAGCGCTGGCGCCTGGTCGAGGTCATCGAGAAGGCCAAGTAAGCCTCCGCGCTTCACTTGAAATAGAGGACACAGCATGCTTCAGCAGGAATCACGAGTCAAGGTAGCCGATAACACCGGTGCCAAGGAACTCCTCACGATTCGCGTACTCGGTGGCTCCGGCCGCAGGTACGCGGGTCTCGGTGACGTCATCGTCGCCACCGTCAAAGACGCCATCCCCGGCGGTGCCGTGAAGAAGGGTGACATCGTGAAAGCGGTCATCGTTCGCACCAAGAAGTCGACCAGGCGCCCTGACGGTTCGTACATCAAGTTTGACGAGAACGCCGCAGTGCTCTTGAAGACCGACGGCGACCCGCGTGGTACCCGTATCTTCGGGCCGGTCGGGCGTGAGCTTCGCGACAAGAAGTTCATGAAGATCATCTCGCTGGCGCCGGAGGTTATTTAATCATGGCAAAGATCAAAAAAGGCGACCTGGTACAGGTCATGACCGGCGCAACCCAGGCCCGCGGCGGAGACCGCGGTAAGCAGGGGCATGTCATCGCGGTGTTCGGCGACAAGAACCGGGTGATTGTCGAAGGCGTGAACTTCGTCACGAAGCACGTTCGCGTCGGCCAGTCACAGGGCGGCACCCGCACCGGTGGTATCGAGACCATGGAGGCCCCGATCCACGTGTCGAACGTGGCTCTGGTCGACCCCGAGACCAAGAAGCCGACCCGGGTCGGCTACCGCGAAGAAACAGTGACGAAGGACGGCGTCTCGAAGACGGTCCGCGTTCGTTACGCCAAGACCTCAGGTAAGGATCTGTAATGTCAGACACAGCCACCGCTGCAGAAACGGTCAAGATCACACCGCGGTTGAAGGAAAAGTACCGCACCGAGATTGCCCCGCAGCTGAAGAAGGATCTCGGCTTCACGAACGTGCACCAGGTTCCGACGCTCACCAAGATCGTTGTGAACATGGGTGTCGGTGAGGCTGCCCGAGACGGCAAGCTCATCGACGGTGCAATCGCCGATCTGGCGCTCATCACCGGACAGAAGCCGCAGGTCAACCTGGCCCGCAAGTCGATCGCGCAGTTCAAATTGCGTGACGGGCAGGCCATCGGCGCCCACGTCACGTTGCGCGGCGACCGGATGTGGGAGTTCTTCGACCGGTTGATGTCGCTGGCGCTGCCGCGCATCCGCGACTTCCGCGGCATGAGCGATCGCCAGTTCGACGGCTCAGGCAACTACACGTTCGGCCTGAACGAGCAGTCGATGTTCCACGAGATCGACCAGGACAAGATCGACCGGGTTCGCGGCATGAACATCACCATCGTCACGACCGCCAAGAACGACGACGACGGGCGCGCACTGCTCAAGCAGCTGGGCTTCCCGTTCAAGTCGAGTGAAGTGGTCGGCTGACCCACGCGGGCTCTGCCTCCAACTGAAGACGTAGCACCGGGCTCCTGACACCTCAGGGGTTCTCAGCACCACAGGTCTTGACCCGTGTAACGGGTTCCAAGAAACCTGGTGAACCAAAGGAAACAAACCACATGACAATGACAGATCCGGTCGCAGATATGCTGACCAGACTGCGCAACGCGAATTCGGCGTACCACGACAGTGTGTCCATGCCGAACTCGAAGCTGAAGGCGCACATCGCCGACATCCTGAAGACCGAGGGTTACATCGCCGGCTGGTCCGTCGCGGATGCCCGTGTCGGGCAGACCCTCACTCTCGACCTCAAGTTCGGAATCGACCGTGAGCGTTCGATCGTCGGCATCAAGCGGGTCTCCAAGCCCGGCCTGCGCGTGTACGCGAAGTCGACCGAGATCCCCCAGGTTCTGGGAGGACTCGGCATTGCCATCCTGTCCACGTCCTCCGGTCTGCTGACCGACCGGCAGGCCCAGAAGAAGGGTGTGGGTGGGGAAGTCCTCGCCTACGTGTGGTAATAACTCATGTCACGTATTGGAAGAATGCCGATCGACGTTCCTGCGGGAGTCGACGTGCACATCACAGGCCAGATCGTCACGGTCAAGGGCCCGAAGGGTGAGCTCATGCTCACCGTTGCCAGCCCGATTGTGGCGACCATCGAAGACGGGCAGGTGCTCGTCACCCGCCCCGACGACGAACGCGAATCCAGGTCGTTGCACGGCCTGACCCGTTCGCTCATCCACAACCAGATCATCGGTGTGACCGAGGGCTATTCCAAGGGTCTCGAAGTGGTCGGCACCGGTTACCGGGTCGCCGCCAAGGGCTCCACGCTGGAATTCGCCCTGGGCTTCTCACACCCGGTCACGGTTGACCCGCCCGCCGGCATCACGTTCGCGGTCGAGGGAAACAACAAGATCACGGTAAGCGGCATCGACAAGCAGCTCGTCGGCGAGACTGCCGCGAACATCCGCAAATTGAAGAAGCCAGAGCCCTACAAGGGCAAGGGCGTGCGGTACGCGGGCGAAGTCGTTCGCCGCAAGGCCGGAAAGGCTGGTAAGTAACCATGGGTGTCGGAACTAGAGGCAAGAGCAAGCAGGCCGCCCGTCGCCGCAGGCACGTTCGCCTGCGCAAGAAGATTGTCGGCACGACGGTTCGTCCGCGTCTGGCAGTCACACGATCGGCCCGCCACGTCTTCGTGCAAGTGATCGATGACTCGAGGGGTTTCACGCTGGCATCGGCGTCAACCCTTGAGGCCGATCTGCGCGCGTTCGACGGTGACAAGACCGCCAAGGCACGCAAGGTGGGCGAATTGATCGCCGACCGGGCGAAGGCAGCCGGTATCGAAGCAGTTGTATTTGACCGAGGCGGCAGCCAGTACGCGGGTCGCGTTGCGGCAATCGCCGAGGGTGCCCGAGAGGGTGGATTGAGCCTGTGAGCCAGACTGAGAACGACAAGAAAGTGACCAAGGAGCAGCCCGTGACCACACAAGCAACCGAGGCCGAGGCCCCGGCAGCTGTGGTGGAAACCGCCGCTGGTACCGCACCGACGACCGAGCCTCGTGAGGCTCGCCGCGGCGGACGTGACCGCAACCAGAGCCGCGACCGTGGCGCTCGCGACGACAAGAACCAGTTCCTGGAGCGCGTCGTCACGATCAACCGTGTCTCGAAAGTGGTCAAGGGTGGTCGGCGTTTCAGCTTCACCGCCCTGGTCATCGTCGGAGACGGCAATGGCATGGTCGGGGTCGGCTACGGCAAGGCCCGTGAGGTGCCCACCGCAATCTCCAAGGGTGTCGAAGAGGCGAAGAAGAACTTCTTCCGCGTTCCGCGCATCCTGAAGACCATTCCGCATCCCGTGCAGGGTGAAGCGGCCGCCGGTGTGGTGCTCCTGCGCCCCGCCGCAGAGGGTACCGGCGTCATCGCCGGTGGTCCGGTTCGCGCGGTGCTCGAGTGTGCCGGTATCCACGACGTGCTCAGCAAGTCGCTCGGATCGTCGAACACGATCAACATCGTGCACGCGACCGTCGCCGCACTCAAGCAGCTCGAAGAGCCGCGTGCCGTCGCCAAGCGCCGCGGTCTCGAGTATGAAGCCGTTGCAACGGAGCGGTTCCTGCGTATCGACGCAGACGCCGCTCGCGCTGCCGCAAGCGAAAAGACAGGTGCATAATGGCCGCGAATCTGAAGATTACCCAGATCAAGTCCAAAATCAGTGAAAAGCAGAACCAGCGCGACACGTTGCGGAGCCTCGGGCTTCGTCGCATCGGCATGACCGTCATTCGCGAGAACAACTCGCAGAATCGCGGCTACGTGGCCACCGTCGCTCACCTGGTGAAGGTCGAGGAGATTGACTAATGGCTGAAGAAACCAAGCCGGACGCCAAGAAGGCGACCGCCGAGAAGGCTGCTGACAAGGCAGCCACCACGAAGGCTGCGCCCGCGAAGAAGGATGCTGCCAAGGCTGCGCCCAAGGCGAAAGCTGCCACCGAGAAGGCTGCACCCAAGGCGAAGGCGGCCGATAAGGCCGCGACCGACAAGGCTGAGCCGAAGGCGAAGGCGAAGGCTGAGCCGAAGGCGAAGGCTGCCCCGAAGGCGAAGGCTGCCGACAAGGACGCTGCTGAGAAGGCTGCCCCGAAGGCTAAAGCTGCCGACAAGGATGCCACTGACAAGGCTGCGCCCAAGGCGAAGGCTGCCGATAAGGATGCGAGCGAGAAGGCTGCACCCAAGACGAAGGCTGCGCCCAAGGCGAAGGCCAAGGTCGAGCCCGAAGCTCCCCGTGAGCAGGTCTTGAAAGTGCACCACCTTCGCCCGGCTGTCGGTGCCAAGAAGGCGAAGACGCGCGTGGGCCGTGGTGAGGGATCCAAGGGTAAGACCGCGGGTCGCGGAACCAAGGGCACCAAGGCCCGCTATCAGGTGCGGCTCGGATTCGAGGGTGGCCAGATGCCGCTGCACATGCGCACGCCGAAGCTGCGCGGGTTCAAGAACCCGTTCCGCATCTCCTACCAGGTGGTCAACCTGGACAAGCTGGCCGAGTTGTACCCCGGTGGCGGCGACGTCACGATCGATGATCTGGTCGGCAAGGGTGCGGTTCGTAAGAACGAAAAGGTCAAGATTCTCGGAAACGGGGAGATTGACGTTAAGCTGAACGTTGCGGTCGACAAGGTCTCGAGCTCAGCAGAGCAGAAGATCGTCGCCGCCGGCGGCTCAATCAAGTAATTTTGAACGTCGATCGAACTCGCCCAAACCACCTCGCACCTGCGGGACACGGTTTGCGGCGGGTTCGATCAACGCCATTAACTGGAGGCCTTTTTGTTTAGCGCCATCGCGCGGATCTTTCGCACCCCCGATCTCCGCAAGAAGATCCTCTTCACTGTCTTTGTTGTCGCTTTGTTCCGCTTCGGCTCGTTCATTCCCGCGCCGTTCGTCAACTTCCAGAACGTCCAACAGTGCCTGGCCAACAGTCAGACCACCTCGGGCCTGTACGACATGGTCAACCTGTTCTCGGGTGGGGCCCTGCTGCAGCTTTCGGTGTTCGCGCTCGGAATCATGCCGTACATCACCGCGGCGATCATCGTGCAACTGTTGCGGGTGGTTATTCCGCACTTCGACACCCTGCACAAAGAGGGTCAGTCCGGCCAGGCCAAACTGACCCAGTACACCCGCTACCTCACCATCGCCCTCGCTATTCTGCAGTCGACCACGCTGATCACGGTGGCCCGCAGCGGCGCACTGTTCGGCAACTCCGGCGGCCCCGAGTGTTCCGCCCTGATCAATGATGACGGTTGGTACACCATCCTTCTCATGGTGATGGCGATGACCGCCGGCACCGGCGTCATCATGTGGCTCGGTGAAATGGTCACCGAAAAGGGTGTCGGCAACGGCATGTCCCTGCTGATCTTCACCTCGATCGCCGCGGCCTTCCCGGGTTCGTTCAGCGCCATCCTGGCCCAGCAGGGCTGGGACATCTTCGTCATCGTCATTGCCGTCGGGCTGGTGATCACGGCCCTGGTCGTGTTCGTCGAACAGTCGCAACGGCGCATCCCTGTGCAGTATGCGAAACGGATGGTCGGCCGACGAACCTACGGCGGCAACAACACGTACATCCCTATCAAGGTCAACCAGGCCGGGGTGGTGCCGATCATCTTCGCATCCAGCCTGCTGTACCTGCCCGCCCTGATCGCACAGTTCAACCAACCGGCACCCGGTCAGGAACCGGCCGCCTGGGTGACCTGGATCAACAACACGCTCGTGGGCGGCGATTCGCCGACCTATATGCTCATCTACTTCCTGCTGAACGTCGGGTTCTGTTACTTCTATGTCGCGATCACCTTCAACCCCGAAGAGGTCGCCGACAACATGAAGAAGTACGGCGGATTCATCCCCGGCATCCGCGCCGGCCGCCCCACCGCCGAATACCTCGAGTATGTGCTCAACCGCGTCACGTTCCCCGGCTCGCTCTACCTCGGTATGGTGGCGCTCATCCCCCTGATCGCCTTCGTGCTCATCGGTGCGAACCAGAACTTCCCGTTCGGTGGTGCGTCGATCCTGATCGTCGTCGGTGTGGGGTTGGAGACGATCAAGCAGATCGACTCGCAACTGCAACAACGTCACTATGAAGGACTGCTGCGGTGAGCCGCCTGTTGATCGTCGGCCCACCCGGAGCCGGCAAGGGAACGCAGGCCGCCCGCCTGGCCGAGACGTTTGGAATCCCCGCGATCGCCACCGGCGACATCTTCCGCTTGAACATCAAGAACGAGACCCCGTTGGGCCTTGAAGTGAAGTCGATCGTCGATGCCGGCGACTACGTACCAGACACGCTCACCAATGAACTGGTGAGGAACCGCCTGCACGAAGCGGACGCCCTCGACGGCTTTCTGCTCGACGGCTACCCGCGCACCACCGACCAGGTCAGGTATCTGGAAGAGATGCTCGCCGCCCGTGGCCAGAGCGTGGATGCGGTCATCCAACTGGTCGCCGACCGCGAAGAGGTAGTCAGCCGACTGCGCAAGCGCGCGATCGAACAGGGACGGGTCGACGACTCTGAAGAGGCGATCCGCCACCGGCAGGATGTCTTCATGCGGGAAACATCGCCGTTGCTCGCCATCTACGAGGACAAGGGTCTTCTGGTTCCCGTCGATGGACTCGGCGATCTCGACGAAATCACCGAGCGGATCATGGCGGGCCTCGCCGCCCGTGGCATCACGCCGGATGGGGTCGCCGATTCCGCTGACTCGCACACCGCCAATTCCAACCTTGGCTCCTAGCGCCGGGTCAGACATGGGTTTTCGCCGTTCGATCTACAAGTCACCGGCCCAACTGAGGCTGATGGTCGCTCCGGGCCTGGCCACCGCTGCCTCCCTGGCCGCTGTGCGTGCCGCGATCAAGCCGGGTGTGACCACGCTCGAGCTCGACGCGATCGCAGAGCAGGCGATCCACGCCCACGGTGGGGTCTCCAACTTCAAGATGGTGCCCGGCTACCGGAACACGGTCTGCGCCTCGGTCAACGACGCGGTGGTGCACGGCATTCCGAACGACGTGCGGCTTGCCGCAGGTGACATCGTGTCGATCGACAGTGGTGCCGAGATCGACGGGTGGAACGGCGACTCCGCCATCACCGTGGTGATTCCGGACCCGGCCAGACCGGAACTGGTGGCCGAACGCGAACGTCTCTCCGAAGTGACCCGCATGTCGCTGTGGCACGGGATCGCCCGGCTCGCGCGCGCCACGCACCTGAACGAGGTGGGCGAGGCCATCCAGGATTACGTCGAGGCGAACCCGCCTGCCGGCGGCGGAGAGTATGGCATCCTGACCGAATACATCGGGCACGGCATCGGCCGGAGCATGCACGAGGAGCCGCCCGTGTTCAACTACCGGGTGCGCCCGAAGGGGCCCGAGGTGAAGCCCGGTCTGGTGGTGGCGATCGAGCCGATGATCGTGGGCGGCACGACCGACACGTACGTCGGAGACGATGACTGGACGGTGTTCACCTCGGACAAGGCATCCGCCGCGCACTGGGAGCACTCGGTCGCCGTGCACAAAGACGGAATCTGGGTGCTGACGGCGCCCGACGGCGGTGCTGCCGATCTTGCACCGCTCGGCGTGGTTCCCGTACCAATCGCCTGATTCTCCCCTGCGATCACTGGTAGGTGATCAGGTTCGGCGTGGGGTGCACCCCGCTCATGGTCTCTTCGGGTGTGAGCATGGGGTGGTCCTCGTCGATGAAGTTCTTCCAACCCCAGAACGCCCCCGGTGGGGCATCCATGTGCAACGCCCGCCACGTCTCCTGCTTGGCCGGCTGGCTGCCCTGCCCGTCGGCGTGGATGACCGTGGCCAATTCGGGGCGGCTCATGTCGATGGTCGACCTGTCTTGAAGCATCTTCAGGCTGAACTGGTGCAGGACGAAAAGCTTCTGCGGCAACTGGTTGTCACGGGTCAGATCGGCCAACCACTCGCTGACCTGGTCGACCTCGGCGGCGCTGACCTGCCCGATCTGCTCCAGCGGAACCTCTTTCGGCTTCAGCCGCCACTCGGGGTCGAGCGCCAGACCCACATTCGGCAACATCAACACCTTCTGGTACTGCTTGGCCTGGCTCAGAAAGTCGCTGCGGCCGGGCTGCAGGTCGATCACCACCGCGATTCCGGCATCGTCGGCCGCCTGGGCCCAGTGCAAGATCGTGTCAACATCCAATTCGTTGGAGTAGTTGCCGTCACCGCCGGCCTGCGCCGCGGCGACCGTGGCGATGATCTCGAAAGTGGGCACCACCGTCGTGTCGGTCAATGCGCGGTACGGCGCAGCCATCTTCTCCGCCCGCTTCAACGACGCGGCGAGGTCCTGTTCGCCGAGTACGCCGAGCGCCGATGTCACCGGCGTGCCGTAAAGGCCGACCAGGGTGTGCCCGGGGAACCACTGGCCGCCGCCGCCGGGCAGTTGCCGCCCGGAAGACGCAACTCCGAACTTCCAGGGCAGCGCCATCCCCCCGGCCGCGTCAGCGGCAAACACGTCGCCGATTGCGAGCAGGTGTGTCGCCCGGTCTTCGCGAACAGCGGTCATCACTGTTGCGGTCAGCAGCGGGTCGTCTGCTGTCGACACGTGCGCCTGGGCGCCCGCCGCCCGGGCGGTGGCTTCGGCGGCGATCAGCGCGGGGGAGTCCTCGGAGACTGCGGTGAGCCCGGTCACGCCGGCACCCCGCTTGCCGGGCCAGTTCTCGACGAACCCGTTTACAGCCTGGGGGATGGTGTCGAGTTGGTGAACCTCGCGCGCCGGCCCGGTGAGTTGCTTGGTCCAGTCAGCCGCCCAGGGGTGCGCGCGATCGTCGGCTGTATCGTTCGTGCCCACAGTGGCGACCTGCTCCACCTGCAATCGGTCCAACTCTGCGCGGAGGGCCGTGAAATCTGCTTCGGCGGAGTCGGCGTCCGCGGAGCTCTCGGCCGGGGGACTCGGCGCGGGGGAGAAAGTCATTGTCGGCTGCTGAGTCGGTCCGGGGCTGGCGGCCGAGTCTGCACCGGCCGCGGCAGCCGGGGGCGCGGGTCCGACGAGTACCGGCACCCCGAGGGCCTCCGCGCCCACCGCGGCCAGTTCGGCGGCCTGGTCGTCGCCGGCGGGCACCACGAACGCCACTGGTGCACTGCTGAACAGGGTTGCACTCACGGCGAGGGATGCAGTGATGGGGTCGGCCGAGTCCACGACGGTGACCTCGTCGGCAGGCAGTGCCACGCGTGCCGGGGTGGGAAGATCTGGGGCCGGGCTTGAGGAGGTGCCGGCGCGTGGCACTGGTGCGGCCACCGGGGCCCAATTGGTGCAGCCGGCGAGCGTGACGAGCACCGCAACGGCCAGTGCGCCGCGTGCCGCCAAGCGATGAATGCGCAGGTTCCCGATCATCCCGCCACGATACGGTACCCGACTGGACGTCGACGGACACCCGCGGGAAGCAGGGCGATTCGGTCACGCAGTGGCGATACATAGCTCGGCTATGTATAATAATGTGATGACCGCAATACTCCACGAGCACCACAACATCGAGACCGAACACCTTCTTGCCGATCTCCTCGTAGCCGCAAACCGGCTCACGCGGGTGGCGGCCTCCGCCACCGGGGACTCGACGTCGCCTGCAATCTGGCGCACGCTCAGTGTTCTGGACAACCACGGGCCCATGCGGCTGGGGGAGTTGGCGACCGAGACACGCATCTCGCAGCCGACCGCGACCAAGATCGTGCAGAACCTCAACGAGCTCGAGTGGATCAAACGAATCCAGGACCCGCACGATGCCCGGGTGCGCACTCTGGCAGTCGCGCCCAAGGGAGCTCAGGCGCTGAAGGACTGGAAGCACCGACTGGGGCACGCTCTCACACCGCTGTTCGGCGACCTCTCCACCGCCGAGTGGGGCCACGTGAGGGCGACCGTTGACCTGATCCGTCAGCGGGTGCGGATGAGCGAACAAGAAGAAACCACAATCGGAGACCGTTCGGAGTGCGGAGAATGAGCGGGCCGCGGGCCACGGCTGAGCCGGGCCGTTCATCTTCTGCGTCGATCCTGCATCAACCGAAAGCGGTCTGGGCGGTGGCGGCCGCCTCCGTCGTCGCGTTCATGGGGATCGGTCTGGTCGACCCGATCCTGCCGGCCATCGCCGAAAGCCTGAACGCCACCCCCACCCAGACCGAGTTGCTGTTCACCAGCTACCTGCTGGTCACCGGCGTGGCCATGTTCTTCACCAGTTGGCTCTCCAGCCGTATCGGCGCAAAGAAGACGCTGATGATCGGCCTGGCCCTGATCGTCTTGTTCGCGTTCGCGGCGGGGATGGCCCCGAGCGTCGAAGCGATCATCGGCTTTCGTGCCGGGTGGGGGCTTGGCAACGCGCTGTTCATCTCGACCGCCCTCGCGACCATCGTGGGCGCGGCCAGCGGCGGACGGGCAGAAGCCATCATTCTCTATGAGGCCGCGCTCGGCCTCGGCATCGCCGTCGGGCCGCTCCTCGGGGGTCTGCTCGGGTCGTGGGCCTGGCAGGGGCCGTTCTTCGGCACCGCGATCCTCATGGCCGTCGGCCTCATCGCGATCGCCGTATTCTTGAAGACTGACGGTGAGCGGCCCACGCCGACCGCCCTGACAGCCCCGCTGAAAGCGCTGCGCATCCCCGCATTGGGCGTGCTGGCGACGGCGGCCCTGTTCTACAACATCGGTTTCTTCGTTCTTCTGGCCTACACCCCGTTCCCGCTCGGCCTGGATGCCATGGGGCTCGGATTCACCTTCTTCGGCTGGGGTGTCGGCCTTGCCGTCACCAGCGTCTTCGTGGCCCCCCTCCTGACCGCCCGGATGCCGGCACGCCGGGTGCTTGCACTGATGCTGCCACTTTTGGCAGCCGACCTCATTGCGGCGGGGCTCCTCATCAATTCGACCGTCGGGCTGATCATCTGCGTGATCTTCGGGGGACTCGTCCTCGGCGTTCTGAACACGGTCTTCACGGAGTCGGTGATGAGCTCCACCGACCTGCCCCACTCGGTCGCGTCCAGCGCCTACTCCGGAGTGCGCTTTCTCGGCGGGGCGATCGCGCCCCCGGCGGCAGCCCTCATCGCGGTGTGGCTTGCGCCGCAAGCGGCATACTACTTCGGGGCTGGGGCCGTCGTGGTGGCATTGATCGTCATCCTCGCCGGAAATCGGGTGCTCGCCCGCGTACAGATCGAACCAGAGGATGACTACGAGAAGGCCCAGATGCTGACCGC